>Ga0255028_100020_pt1 | contig 51574 bp, 49 predicted proteins | sample DRGLUT_MetaT_FD_178168 | JGI IMG/M metagenome (GOLD analysis project Ga0255028, IMG submission 178168) | Metatranscriptome of freshwater microbial communities from Pennsylvania, United States - DR:GLUT (Metagenome Metatranscriptome) | ecosystem: Environmental > Aquatic > Freshwater > Creek...
GTCGGCGGGAAAAGCCCGCTCGGCCAGGATATCGAGCATTTCGCGGCCCACGTTGCCCGTGGCGCCGACGACGGCGACCTTGTAACCCATCTCTCGTCTCCGCGCGGAAACCCCGATCGATCCGGGTGCCGCGCTCTCGCCTGCGAATTCGGCCGAAGGATCGTTCGTGCCGGACGGCGCCCGTAAAACGGACGCGGCCGCAGATCCCGCCCTCGCGGGAGGTGGGATCGACGGCCGGGTTGAGCAAGGCGCCGATGGGACCGCGGTGTCAAGGCCGCTGTCGGGGCAACCCGGGTCGCCGTTCGGGTTGACGGGTTGCAACGCTTCCGTGGGGCATTTGCCGCGCAACAATCACGCCGCCATTCCGGGCCTGGCTCCGCAGTCCCGGAATGACGCGTTTGTCCCTTCGAGCTGGAGCCAAGCTCTGCTAACCCGCGTTCGCAGTCCTTCGGGGCAACCGATAATTCACCTTAGGGGAACGAAGCCGGTGATCGTCCGGCCTTACGGAAAGGGAAATTAATCCTTTCTGGCGACCCTGGCGGCGGCTTGACGGAGCAGCCGTCCGCACGGGGTGACATGCTGATCAGGGCAACACGAGACGACGGCGTCGTCGAGACCGGGTCGGCGGCCCGTCGGCACGGGCTGTCGCCTCTTCGAGTCAGCGTGCAACTCGCCCTCGCGGCCGCCGTGATCACGGCATTGTCCTGCTACGCGCGGACGAACGTCGAACCATCGGGAGCCGCACGCCTTGCGACATCCTTCGTCCCGTTGAAGCCGGCCGATCAGGGCCCTCCCCTTGCCACGGTCGCGCAGTTCGGCTTGGCGGAACCGGGCTCCGATCCGGTCCGCGTTGCGTCTGGGCGGGTCGACGCCCGGACAGGCCAGCGCGAAGATACGCTGACACGCGGGGACTTCGACACGATGGAGGCCCCGATGGTGCGGGTCACCCTGACGCGCGGTCGGTCCGCCGACCTCCCGTCCAGCCTTTTCGTGCTCATGGCCCGGCGCGCCGCCGCCGGTCCCGAGATCGGTCACTCAGCCCTGTCCGTGTTGCGAACCGGCCCGTACAGCCGGATCGACACGAAGTTCGGGGCTGTGGAGCTTCTCGAGGTGACGCTCGGCGGTGCGTCGCAGCGGACATGCATCGGCTTTGTGACCCGAGAGGCGACTTCCCGGCTGGATGGCTGGCTCTGCGCGCCACTGGCGCAACCGCCGGAGGCGCAAACGGTCGCCTGCATGATCGACGCACTGAGCCTCGTCGACCTTGCGGATCCGGACACGACCGCGGCCTTCTCGGCCGCGCCCAGAAACTCCGAAGCTTGCGCGTTCGCCAAGCCCACCGCGGAGGCCGCAAGCCGGACAGGATCGATCGGTCGAAGGGCGCGAATTAAGAAATGAGGCTGCAGTGTGGCAAAACGCACAAGCTCGACCGTTTCGCCGGAACAACAGCCCCGCTCAAGCGTCTTCTTCTCAAAGGCGGCGAACTGTTAAGCTTCCACCGCCATATTGATGGCACTCTCAGACAAGGTTGGCCATGCGCTCGCTTAAGATCGCCCTTCTCGGCGTCATCGCCGCTGCCGGCTTCGGCGCCGCGGTCCCTGCGCCGGCCCAGGCACAGGACGGCTTCGTAACGGGCCCGATCTATCGGGTCAGCCGGCCCCTGCCGATCCGTGTCCGCCCGCGCAGCTGGCTCGACGCCGGCAACGTGCCGCTGACCTCGAACGTTCCGGGTGCCGGCGGCTCGCGCAACCCGGCCCTGAACCCCTACCTGATCGCGGCGTCGAACCAGCTGACCCCGCCCTACGGCCCGACCGACCGCTTCGGCCGCGGCATCCTGCCGGATCCGATCACCAACGGCCCGTTCATCGGCGCCCGTTCGTCCGCGATCCGGAACGTCGATCTCTCCTTCGTCGATCGCCTGGACCCGACGTCGCCGCTCTACGGCCGCCCCTACTAGGATCAATCGGCCTCATCGGGCTGACCATGCGGAGCGCGGGCCCACGGGTCCGCGCTTTTCGTTTGCGATCTCACGTTGTCTCGCCTTCACCGGCTTCGGTAATCCTGTATGCCAGTCGATGCGGCGACGTCGGTGCCGCCGCGACGGGATCGATCTCATGAAGCCCTTCAACTGGATGTCCGCGTATCCGTCGCTGCGCATGCCGATGTTCGGCCGCAACTGCGTGGCGACCTCGCATGCACTGGCTGCGCAGGCCGGGATCCAGATGCTCCAGGCGGGCGGAAACGCTGTCGACGCGGCGATCGCGACGGCTGCGGCCAAGACCGTGACCGAGCCCTGCAGCAACGGTCTCGGCTCCGACGCCTTCTGCATCCTGTGGGACGGGAAGGCGCTGCATGGCCTCAACGCGTCGGGCGGCGCGCCAGCGGCCTGGACCCCGGATTACTTCCTGCGGAAGTACGGAGCTTCCGAACGGCCGCCGATGCGCGGCTGGGATTCGGTCACCGTTCCCGGTGCGGTCGCGGCCTGGGTTGCGCTCAGCGAGCGCTTCGGCCGCCTCCCCTTCGCCGACCTGATGCAACCGGCGATCCGCATCGCCGAGCGCGGCTATCTCGCCCCCGTCGTCGTACAGCAGAAATGGGCGGCTGCCGCCGGTGTTGAGGCGATCACTCGCCAGCCGGGCTTTGCCGAGTTCTTCCTCCCGCGCGGCCGCGCCCCGGATGTCGGCGAGTTGGTCACCTTCCCAGGTGCCGAGAAGACCTTGCGGCTGATCGGCGAGACCAAGGGCGAGGCGTTCTACAGGGGCGAGATCGCCGAGGCGATCGCCGCGCACGCGCAGGCGCATGGCGGTGCCATGACGGCCGCCGACCTCGCGGCTTTCCGGCCCGAATGGGTCACGCCGACCGCTCAGGATTATCGCGGCTATACGCTACACGAGATCCCCCCGAATGGTCAGGGCATCGCCGCGCAGATCGCGCTCGGGATGCTGGAGCAGTTCGACCTCGCCGGCTTGCCGGTCGACGGTCCCGAGTCTCAGCACCTCCAGATCGAGGCGATGAAGCTCGCCTTCAGCGACACCTACCGGTACGTCGCCGACCCGCGCAGCATGGAGGTGACGCCGGAGGCGATGCTGGATCCGGCCTACCTCGCGGATCGCGCCAAGCTGATCGACCGCACTCGCGCCCAGGTTTTCGGCCCCGGCAAGCCGCCCGCAGGCGGCACGATCTACCTCACCGCTGCCGACGAATCCGGCATGATGGTGAGCTTCATCCAGTCGAACTTCATGGGCTTCGGCTCCGGCGTCGTCATCCCGGGCTGGGGAATCTCGCTGCAGAACCGTGGCTATGGCTTCGTGCTCGATCCCGCGAGCCCGAATGGGGTGGCGCCGGGCAAACGCCCGTTCCACACGATCATCCCGGGCTTCCTCACACAGGCCGGCGCGCCGGTGATGAGCTTCGGCGTGATGGGCGGCAACATGCAGCCGCAGGGTCACGTCCAGACGCTGGTGCGAATGATCGATCACGGTCAGAACCCGCAAGCCGCCTGCGACGCGCCGCGGTGGCGTGTGAACGAGGGCCTCGACATCAACGTCGAGGCGGCCATGCCGGCCGCAACCCTCGATCGTCTCACGGCCCTCGGCCACAAGCTCGAGGTGATCGAGGACAGCTACCAGGATTTCGGCGCCGGCCAGTTCATCTGGCGGATGGGCGACCCGGCCATCGAGGGCTACGTCGCGGCGAGCGATCCGCGCCGGGACGGGCAGGCTGCGGTCTGGTGAGGCGCTACTTCACCTGCACACTGTCGACGACCTCGCGGAACTTGGCGAGTACGCCGGACCGCTGATCCTCCCGGACCACGCCGAGCGCGCGCAGGTAGCCGTCCGGTGCGAACCGGATGGTCTGCGAGACGACCACCGGCACGTTGGTCGGCTGGTCGATGGCGCGGGCCACGATCTCGTGCCAATCGACGCCGTTCGAGCGGTAGCTCTGCGAGCGCTCGATCACGAAGTCCTTGAGTGTCTGGTTCGACGCAAGGGCGGCCCGGGCGAAGCCGTCCCGTTGCTCGGCCGTCGGCGGCTGCTGCACGGCCTGGGCCAGCACCAGGATCGGCTGCTCCAGATTCTGCATCTGGTCCTTCGGACCCTGGGTCAGCAGGACCGAATTCCCCGCCAGCACCCGCACCGGCCTGAAGCCGGCCAGGTCGGCGATGCGGAAGGGCAGCGCGTCGACCTGCTCACTCAGGCTCAGGGCCGGGCGCAGGGTGACGCCGGTCACCAACTTGCGCATCGTCGACTCGGTCTCGGCGTCGGGCAGCGCCTGTGCGATCACCAAGCCGGTCACGCTCGGCGCACCGACGACCAGGATCCACTTGCGGATCGCCGGCGCGGAGGCGTTGGGATCGGCGGGCTGCTCACCGGTGTAGAGCATGCCCTCGTTGTCGCCGATCTTGACCTCCTCGCGCTTCTCGACCGCGAAGCCCTGGCTCAGCAGGTTGGCGTCAGTGAAGCCGCTGACGAGCTCCGCGAAGGCGTTCGGGGGCAGTTCCACCACCGACAACGTCGCGCCGCCCTCCTTCCGCTCGAAGCCGGAGAAGCGGCGGGACAGCCCCATGTCGGCGGGCGGCTCGAAGCCGAACCGCGAGCCGGGGGGGAAGACTGGGTCGGCGGCCCACGCCGGGGCGCTGACCAGGGCCGCCAAGGTGCCCACAGCAAGAACTCGCCCGAGACGCAGCGTCAGGTTACGCACCAGCATCGGACTCCGCTTCTTCGCATAGGCGATGACCAATCTCCGCCTTGCATGATGCGTCGGACGAGGACCTTCTGCTGTCAAGCGCTTCGAAGATCGGCGGATCGGGAGGCGGGACTCAACGCGGGGGCTCGTCCGCCCGGGTGACCCGACGCAGGGTCAGGTTGCAGCGGCCGCCCGGCGGCAGGAACGCGGGTCCGGCTTCCGCGTCGAGGAGGTCGTCGGTCGGATAGAGCCGGTCGATCCCGTGATAGATCAGCCGCGACGCACCGCCGATCACCAGCGCATCTCCGGACTGGAGGCGCACCGAGCGTGTCGGGTCGGAGCGGTCCAGGCCGCCGTAGCGGAACAGCGCGGCGGCGCCGAGGGACAGCGACAGGACCGGCGCCGCGAGATCCGCCTCGTCACGATCCTGGTGGAGGCCCATGCGGGTCCCCGGCGCGTAGAGATTGATCAGGCACGCTTCCGGTGCGACCGGATAGGCCGTCAGCGCCCCCCATGTCGCGAGACCGGTGGGCGGCAGAGCCGGCCACGGGCGCCCTGTCTCGGGATGCGTTGACTGGTAGCGGTAGCCGCTGATGTCCGAGACCCACCCGAGGGGTCCGGCATTCGTCATCCGCACCGAGAAGGGCTTGCCGGTACGGGGCATGCGCGGTGTGACCGGCGGGGCGGCTTCGAGGATCGCGGCGATCTCGGCGGCGAGGCGCGCGCGGGCGGTCGCGTCGAGGAAGCCCGGATGATGGATCAGGCCGGGCGCAAGTGCGGTCGCCACTCAGGGACCCGCATCGCCGTCCCACGCCAGCACCGTCTTGGCGGCGATCGTGGTGTCGGCGTTGAGGCGGTAGATCAGCGGGACGCCGGTCCTGATCTGGAGGTCCGTCACGGCTTCACCGTCCAGGCGGTCGAGAACCATTACAAGGGCGCGCAGCGAGTTGCCGTGGGCGGCCACCAGGACCCGCTGTCCGGCCATGACCTGGGGCAGGATCGTCGTGATGTAATAGGGCAGCACCCGCGCCGCCGTGTCCTTGAGGCTCTCGCCCCCGGGCGGACGCACGTCGTAGGATCGCCGCCAGGCATGAACCTGCGCGTCGCCCCAGCGGGCCCGGGCCGCGTCCTTGTTGAGACCCGAGAGATCGCCGTAGTCACGTTCGTTGAGTGCCGGATCGCGGATCACCGCGAGATCGCGCAGACCCATCTCTTCCAGCAGCAGGGCGCAGGTCCGCTGCGCCCGCACTAGCTCGGACGTGAACGCCGCGTCGAAGCTGTAGCCCTCGCGCTTCAGCCCGCGGCCGGCCGCGCGGGCCTCGGCCACGCCGCGCTCCGTCAGGTCGGGGTCGCGCCAGCCGGTGAACAGATTCTCAAGGTTCCATGCGCTCTGGCCGTGCCGGACGAGGACGAGGACCCTTTCCATGGCCGCACCGCCCGTCACAGGCCGAGCACGTCCGCCATCGCGTATAGGCCCGGCGGTTTCGGATGCGCCCAGAGGGCGGCCTTCACCGCACCGGTCGCGAACAGGCCGCGGTCGGCGGCATGGTGGCTGATCGTGAGGCTCTCTCCGGCGCCGGCGAAGATCACGCTGTGATCGCCCACGACGTTGCCGCCCCGGAGCGTGGCGAAACCGATATCGCCGGGCTTGCGGGCGCCGGTATGCCCGTCCCGGGTCGAGACGCGGACCGCCTTCAGGTCGACGCCGCGTCCCTCCGCGGCGGCCTCGCCCAGCATCAACGCCGTGCCGGAGGGGGCGTCCACCTTCATGCGGTGGTGCATCTCGCAAATCTCGATGTCGAACTCGTCGCCGAGCGACTTGGCCACGCGGCGCACCAATTCGGTCATCAGGTTGATGCCGAGGGACATGTTGCCCGACTGCACGATCCGGGCGTGGTAGGACGCCGCTCTCAGCTTGGCGAAATCATCCTCGGACAGGCCGGTCGTGCCGACGACATGGACGATGCGCGCCTGGGCCGCGAGCTCGGCGAAGGCGATCGTGGCTGCCGGCGCGGTGAAATCCAGCACGCCGTCGGCCGCCGCGAAGGCCGCCAGGGAATCGTCGGTCACCGGCACGTCGAGGGGCGACAGGCCGGCCAGCGTCCCCGCATCCTGCCCGAGCGCCGGAGAGCCCGCGCGCTCGATCGCCGCCGAAAGGGTGCATCCTTCGGCCTGCGCCACCGCGCGGACCAGCATCCGCCCCATGCGCCCGTCGGCGCCGACCACTACGAGACGCATCCGGTTCCCATTTCCGTCACAGGGTTTGCGGGGAGCGGGCCGGGAAGGCCCGCTCGGCCGCGTGTCGTCCGCCGGGCGCCCGTTCCACCGCAAGCGAGAGGGGCGCCCGCGCGCTATTATTCCTTCTCGGGGGCGATCTGCTCAAGGCCGCCGATATGCTTTTGCGCGTAGAGCGGCAGCCCGATCTGCTTGATCAGCTCCAGCTGGGTCTCGAGGAAGTCGATATGACCCTCCTCGTCCTCGGCCAGATCCTCGAACAGGCGCTTCGACACGCGGTCGTTGATCGAATCGCAGTACTTCGCGGCCTCGAGGTAGAGGCTGCGAGCCTCGTTCTCGGCGGCGAGATCGGAATCCAGGATCTCCTGGACGTTCTGGCCGATCCGCAGCGGGTCGAGCTCCTGCAGGTTCGGGAACCCGTCGAGGAACAGGATCCGGTCGATGAACCGGTCGGCGTGGTTCATCTCCTCGATCGATTCCTTGCGCCAGAATTTCGCCAGCTCGACGTAGCCCCAGTCATTGAGCATGCGGAAATGCAGCCAGTACTGACTGACGGCGGTCAGCTGGCTGCGCAAACCACGATTGAGATACTCGATGACCTTGGTGTCGCCCTTCATGCCCCCGTACTCCTTACCGTGTTCTCAGGCGGGGGCAGAAGCATCAGGCAGCGACTCCCTCATCCGCAGTTTGGAATTTCACCAAAGTACAGGCGCTGGCGCAAGCCGTCGAGCAGGCATGGCTGCCCTCCGCTGGCGCGGCTCGGCCGAGGGCGCTGTCCATGATCGAGCGGATGGTCCGGGCGCAGCGCCCACATTTCGGGCTGCAGCCCAGACACGCATAGACCTGGGCCGGCGTGCGCGGGCAGCCGGGCCCGGGCGAGAGGCAATTGCGTACCGCGCCGTCCGAGATGACATTGCAAGAACAGACGATCATGCGCGCCGCAGATCCCGCCTTCTCCGAGCCGGTCGCAGCCTCGCTGGGCCGAACCAGACATATCCGCCAGATTAGAAACATTGAAAAGTAGCTGATTTTTCAATGTTTTACTGGTCGGCGCTGCACATGACACTCACGCCTGCTCGGGTCAAGTCCATGGTCTGGCCCGAGGGGCCGAGGGCTCGGGCTGAAGGGTTGCAACGCTTCCGTGAGGCGTATGCCGCGTAACAATCGCGCCGTCATGCCGGGGCGCCGCTGGCGAGCCAGGACCCGGAGTGGCACGCCGGAGGGGGGCGATCTGGATCCGCCGACCGCGCCATGCCGTGCGCGCGTTGCGTGTCTGGATTGCGGGCTCCGCGCCGCAGTCCCGGAATGACGGGATCGTCCCTCCGAACTGGAGCTAAGCCTGCAAACCCGCGGTCGGAGCCCTGTTCGGCACGGGGGGCCGTCCCGAGTGGGATCAGCGCGCCAGCTCCCGCAAGCCCAGGCGGATCAGCACCCTGGCCTCGGCCCCCTCCCCGGCGCTCTTGAGGGCGGCGGCGACCGCGGCGGCGGCCTGAACCTGGGGGTAGCCGAGATTGACCAAAGCCGAGATCGCGTCGGCGACAGGCTGCGGCGCGACGCCCGCGCCCACGGCATCCGTCAGGGCGATCAGGGACGGATCCACGGGGGCGAAAGCCGGGGCCTTGTCCTTCAGTTCGGCGGCCATCCGGGCTGCGAGTCGGGGTCCGACGCCCGGCGCGCGGCTGATCGCAGTCTTGTCGCCCGTCGCGATCGCGTTGGCCAGCACCTCCGGCTCAAGGGCCGACAGGACGCCCAGAGCCACGCGGGCCCCGACGCCCTGGACGGTCTGGAGCAGACGGAACCATTCCCGTTCGGCATCGGAGCGGAAGCCGTAGAGCCGAATCATGTCCTCGCGGACATGGGTCTCGATCGACAGCTCCGCCGGCTCACCAGCCTTCGGCATGCGCTGGAGCGTCCGCGCAGAGCAATGCGCGATGTAGCCGACGCCCGCGACGTCGAGGATCACGAAATCCTCGCCGAACGAGTCCACGATGCCTCTGAGCTTGCCGATCATGCCGTGCCTGTCCGCCAAACCGCGATGCCTACAGAAGCGCAACCGCCTCCGCCAGACGTGCTTGAGCCGGCCTGGACTTCATGAAATCAGGTTCGCTGCGCTGGCCGAGCTTGGCTGGCCGGGGGGAGACGACCATGCGCGTGCCATTTCTTGCCCTGATGGGATTGCTGTGCCTGGCTCCGGCCCAGGCGGCGGACAATCCCGCGCCGCCCGTGGGCCCGAGCGCCGATCCGACCCAGGTGCGGCCGGGCGCCTACGTGCTCGATCCCGATCACGGCAAGATCACATGGTCGGTCTCGCACCTCGGCTACTCGACCTATTACGGCCAGTTCACCGGCCTGACCGGGACGTTGCAGCTCGATCCGAAGGCGCCGGAGAAGAGCGGCCTTGACGTCACCGTGCCGCTTGGCGGCGTGATCACGGGCAGCGCGCGGCTCAACGAGCACCTCGCGGCGCCGGACTTCTTCGATGCCCTCAAGTTTCCGAACGCTACCTTCACGGCCACCCAGATCGAGCCGACGAGCCCCACGACGGCGCGGATCACCGGCGACCTGAACCTCCGCGGCACCGTCCGGCCGCTCGCGATCGACGCGACCTTCAACCAAGCCGGCATTCACCCGGTCGATCAGCGCTACACGGTGGGCTTTGACGGCCGGGCTGTGATCAAGCGCTCCGATTTCGGCATCAACGCCTATCTGCCGCAGCTCGGCGACGAGGTGACCCTGCGGATCGAGGGTGAGTTCAAGGCTGCGCCCTGACGCAGTCGGAGGCTGGCCCGTGACGCCGCCGCAGCACGGGTGTAGGCAGCCGCCACCGTGGGCGGCGTCTGTCAGGACGGCCACGCGTGTCGATGGCGGCAGGGAGGTCTGAGCGGTGCGGGGTACGAGACTCTTCGGCGTCGTCCTGGCTCTCGGTCTGGCCAGCGCCGCCGCCGCACAGGCGCCGGGATCGCCGGCGCCCCCAACCACGCCGCTCAGCCCGCAATCGCCCCTCGACAGCTACGCCGCGGCGGCCTCGACCACGATCATCGCCGAGCAGGCTTGTCCGGGCGTCCAGGTCAGGGCCGGGCAGCTCACGACCCTGCGCCTCGCGGCCCGGGTCAATCCCGGTCAGGAGTCGGTGCTGGAGGAGAAGCTCCGCTCGCGTGCCTCGCAGGTTCGGCAGCAACTCGCGGCCGATGGCCGGGAGGCGTGGTGCGCCGAGGCGCTGGCCGCCTTCGGCCCGCAGGGGACCGTCGCCAAGGGCGTCCTCGCTACCGGCGCACGGGTCCGCTGATCCGTGCCGCGATCCGGCCGTGAGGATTGACACGAAGCCGCAGCGCCCCTAGTGACCCGGCATGGCGCGCGGCCTCTTTTGAGGTCCGCGCGTTTCGCGTTGTCCGGGCTCAAGCCCGCGCAATGACTTCAAACAAGAAGCCGGTCCAGGGGCAGCCCCCCGGAGGCCGTTCGAGAACACGAGAGAACGATGTTCGCAGTCATCAAGACGGGCGGTAAGCAGTACCGCGTCGCCGCCAACGACACCATCACCATCGCGTCGCTCGCGGGCGAGGCCGGCGAGGCCGTGACCTTCGGCGAAGTCCTGCTGTTCGCCGACGGCGCCGGTGCGACCCAGGTCGGCGCCCCGACCCTGTCGGGCATCAACGTCACGGGCGAGATCGTGCGCCATGGCCGCGACAAGAAGGTCATCGCCTTCAAGAAGCGCCGCCGGCAGAATTCGCGCCGCAAGCGCGGCCATCGGCAGGACCACACGGTCGTGCGCATCACGGGCATCTCGGCCTGAGGCGTCGCTCAAAGCTGGGCGCGTAGAGGTCCCCGGGGACCTGACCCGCGACCGCATCAAGCAGATCGAAATTCGGAGCTCATCCCATGGCACACAAGAAAGCAGGCGGCTCGTCCCGCAACGGCCGCGACTCGGCCGGCCGCCGCCTCGGCGTCAAGAAGTTCGGCTCGGAGGCCGTGATCCCGGGCAACATCATCGTGCGCCAGCGCGGCACGAAATGGCATCCCGGCAGCAACGTCGGCATGGGCAAGGACCACACGCTCTTCGCGCTGGTACCGGGCCATGTCCGCTTCGAGACGCGCCGCGGGCGCGACTTCGTAACCGTAACCCCGCTGGCCGAGGCCGCGGAATAAGAGGCGGGCGCCCGAGAGGCGAAGCTGGCGTCCCGCCCGGTGTCCCACACCGGACCGGAGACGTCGTTGCCGAGCCCCTGATGGGCCGGTTCGGACGGAACACCGGGGAGGATGGGACGCCATCCTCCCCTTCGTCGTCTTGAGGCGGTGCCCCGGAGCCGGGCGCGCCGCCCAGCGAGGGCACGATGTTCCCCGATCTGACCCGTGATGACGTCTTCCGGATCGAAACGCGCCGGCTGTGGCAGCGCTGGCCGACCGCCAAGGACAGGGACGCGATCCTGAAGCTGGCCGCGGATCCGGCCGTGTCGGAGATGCTGGCGCGGGTCCCCCACCCGCTGACGCCTCCCGTGGTGGATGCCTTCCTGCTGCAGGCACGCTCGGAGAATGCGGCCGGGTCCGCGCTGACCCTCGCTCTGGCGCGACGCGCAGCACCGGCAAGCGCGATCGGCGTCGTCAGCATCGAGGTCGGGCCCGATCGGGTGCCGGAACTCGGCTACTGGCTCGGAACGCCCTATTGGGGCGCCGGCCTGATGCGCGAGGCGGTGTCGAGTCTGTGCCACGCCTTCTTCGCCTATGCCGGCGGGACGGAGCTCGCGGCTTCGGCGCGCAGCATCAACCCGGCATCCCGGCGCGTCCTGGAGGCGTGCGGCTTCCAGCATGTCGGCACCGGCCTGCGGCCGTTTCCGGCGCGGGGCACGGATCTGCCGGTCGATCGCTTCCGTCTCGACAGGCGGCTGTGGCAGGTGCTGGAATCCGGCCCCGCGATGACCGAGGCTGCCTGAAGGCAGCTCCGCGGAACCGGCGTCGGCCGGCGGCCACTGACAAGGATGATGGTGCGGGTCCCGGATCCGCACCCGATTAGGGAATCGAGCCGTGAAGTTCCTCGACGAAGCCAAGGTCTATGTCCGTTCCGGTGACGGCGGTCCCGGCTGCGTCTCGTTCCGGCGGGAGAAGTTCATCGAGTTTGGCGGCCCGAACGGCGGCGACGGCGGCCGCGGCGGCGACGTCTGGGTCGAGTGCGTCGAGGGGCTCAACACCCTGATCGACTATCGCTACCAGCAGCACTTCAAGGCCAAGAAGGGCGAGCACGGCATGGGCTCGAACTGTCACGGCGCGAACGGGTCCGATGCGGTCCTCAAGGTCCCGGCCGGCACGCAGATCTTCGCCGAGGACGGCGAGACGCTGCTCGCCGATCTGACCGAGGTCGGCCAGAGGATCCGCCTCGCCAAGGGCGGCAATGGCGGCTTCGGCAACGCCTATTTCACCACGTCCACCAATCGCGCCCCGAAGCACGCCAATCCCGGCCTGGAAGGCCAGGAGATGTGGATCTGGCTGCGGCTGAAGCTGATCGCCGATGCCGGGCTCGTCGGCCTGCCCAACGCAGGCAAGTCGACGTTTCTCGCGAGCGTCACGGCAGCCAAGCCGAAGATCGCCGATTACCCGTTCACCACCCTGCATCCCGGCCTGGGCGTCGTGCGCTCGGACGGGCGCGAGTTCGTGCTCGCCGACATCCCGGGCCTGATCGAGGGCGCGCATGAGGGCGTCGGGCTCGGCGACAGGTTCCTGGCCCATGTCGAGCGCTGCCGCGTGCTGCTGCACCTCGTGGACGGCACGAGCGAGCATGCCGGCAAGGCCTACAAGCTGGTGCGCGGCGAGATCGAAGCCTATGGCAACGGCCTGGCCGAGAAGCCCGAGGTCGTGGCGCTCTCCAAGGCCGACGCCCTCGATGCCGAGACCCTGAAGAGTCAGGTGGCCAAGCTGAAGCGCGCGGCCGGACGCGCGCCCCTGGTCCTGTCCTCGGCGAGCCGGAAGGGTGTGCCGGAGGCGCTGCGGGCGCTTCAGGCCGAGATCGACGCGAGCGCCGAGGCAGACCGGGAACCGGAGGCCGCCTGGCAGCCGTGACCGGCTGAAGCCTCCGATCGCGTGATTGCGCCGGCAGGGCCGCTCGATACGAGCCCTGCCGGCGATCCGTTTTGGTGCGTGCGATCAGCCCTGCTTCAGCTTGGCGATCGTCTCGGCCGGCACGCCGGCGAAGTTGTTCGACACGAGATAGTTCGGGCTGGCCTTGACCCCGGCGTCGAGGTCGATCTCCTCGAACTTGCCGTTGTCCCGGGTCTGGATGATCTCCGGGTCCTCGTCGCCGACATTCTTGATCGCGTGACCGAAGCCCATCGGGATGTAGGCCACGTCGCCCGGATTGAACTCCGCGACCTTGCCGCGGCCGCCCGAGCCGAACAGCGCCACCTGGCCCTTACCCTTCAGGTCAAAGTGCCACTCGTTGGCGTTCACGTTCCAGTGGAACTTGCGCATCTGGCCGGGCCGGATGGTCATGACGCCACCCGACATCGACTTGGACACCGGCCACTCGTCGACGGTCGCGAGACGAAAGGTCCCGCCGTCGAACTCGCGCACGGCGCGCGGGTCCTTGAGGAGCCGAAACTTGTGGGTCGATTCCTTCGGCCAGGGCGCATCGAGCGCCTGGGAGAGCGGGATGATCGGTCCGGCCTGGATGTAGGCCTCGCCCTCCGGAAAAGCGTTGAGCGCCTCCTTCGGGGCCCGGCGCGTCGCCGCGCTGCAATATCGACATTTGGTATGCAAGACACTCGCGAGGTCCTGACGCCTGACGCTTTCGAAAACGCGTCTGGCGTCACGCTCGAGTGAGCGCTGTGGGCTCGGACCAGCACGGCAGATCCTGCGCTGCACTGCGCCCCAGTGGCTGTTCAACCGCGCGGTCTTCGTCCAAACCGCGTCGGTGCTCCCGCCGTCACAAGAATCATGATCCCTGCCCTCGAAGATTTCCGCCGCATCGTCATCAAGGTCGGCTCGGCGCTTCTGGTCGATCGCGGCGCCGGCCGCCTGCGGCACGCTTGGCTCGCGGCCTTGGCCGAGGACATTGCGGAAATGCACGCCCGCGGGGTCGATGTGCTCGTCGTGTCATCGGGCAGCATCGCGCTCGGGCGGACGGTGCTCGGCCTGCCGGCGGGCGCCCTGCGCCTTGAGGAGAGCCAGGGGGCGGCCTCCGTGGGGCAGATCACGCTCGCGCGGCACTGGGCCGAGGCGCTGGGCCACCACGGCATCGTCGCCGGTCAGATCCTCGTGACGCCCCAGGATACCGAGGAGCGCCGCCGCTACCTGAACGCCCGGGCGACGGTGCTGAAGCTGCTGGAAATGCGCGCGGTGCCCGTGATCAACGAGAACGACACGGTGGCGACCTCCGAGATTCGTTACGGCGACAACGATCGGCTCGCCGCCCGTGTCGCCACCATGATCGATGCCGACGTGCTGGTCCTGTTCTCGGATATCGACGGCCTCTATACGGCGCCGCCGAAAAGCGATCCCGACGCGCGCCACTTGCCTGTCGTGGAGCGCATCACCCCCGAGATCGAGGCCATGGCGGGCGGCCCGGCCTCGGAGCTGTCGCGGGGCGGGATGCGCACCAAGGTCGAGGCGGCGAAGATTGCGGCATCGGGCGGCACGCATCTGGTGATCGCGGACGGGCGGGGAAAGAACCCGCTGAAGGCCATGCGGGACGGCGCCCGCTGCACGTGGTTCCTGTCGGGCTCGACCCCGACCGCCGCACGCAAGACCTGGATTGCCGGCTCGCTGGAGCCGCGCGGGACGCTGATTATCGATCCCGGTGCCGTCAAAGCTTTGCGCGGTGGCGCCAGCCTGCTCCCCGTTGGGGTCCGCGCGATCGAGGGCAGCTTCTCCCGCGGCGATGCCGTGGTGATCCGTGATCCTGAGGGCCGCGTACTCGGCCGGGGTCTCGTGGCCTACGACAGTGCCGAGGCGGGATTGATCATCGGGCACTCGAGCGCCCGTATTCCGGAAGTGCTCAATTACCCCGGTCGCGCCTGGATGGTGCATCGCGATGACTTGGCACTGTTCTAGTTAATCCGTGACGCTCGCGTTCTTATTGATCTTTTCTCGGTCGGTGATTGATCTGAAGAGCCGGCGAGCGCTCTTGTATGTGCGGTGCACGGTGTGCAAATACCCGTCCTCAACCCCGTCAGGCCAAATGAGCGGCCGTCGCGAAGCGAGGACGCCGGAGTGCCCGTCCTGAACCTGAGATCGGATTTCGCCGAGGCCGACGCGCTTCCGGAGCAGATGGCTGCGATCGGCCGTCGCGCGCGGGCGGCGGCACGCCGGATGGCGCTGGCTTCGGCCCGGACCAAGGACGTCGCCTTGAAGGCGATCGCCGAACGCCTGCGGGCGAGCCGGGACGAGATCCTGAGCGAGAATGCCCGTGATGTCGCCGCGGCCCGTAATGCCGGCCAGACCGCCGCGTTGATCGATCGGCTGACCCTCGATCCCGGCCGCCTCCTCGCCATGGCGGATGCCGTGGGGAAGGTCGGATCGCTGGCCGATCCGGTGGGACGCCAACTCGCCGCGATCGAGCGGCCGAACGGCCTGCTGATCGAGCGCATCGCGGTTCCGCTCGGTGTCGTCGGGGTGATCTTCGAGAGCCGCCCGAACGTCACCGCGGATGCCGGTGCCCTGTGCCTCAAGGCCGGCAACGCGGCGATCCTGCGGGCCGGGTCCGACTCACATCGCACGGCGATGGCGATTGCGCGGGCGATGAGCCGTGGTCTGGCCGATGCCGGTCTGCCGGAGGACGCGATTCAGCTTGTGCCGACCCGCGACCGGGCCGCCGTCGGCCTGATGCTGGCCGGCCTCGACGGCTGCGTCGACGTGATCGTGCCCCGGGGCGGCCGCGGCCTGGTCGAGCGCGTCCAGGCCGAGGCGCGCGTGCCCGTCTTCGCGCATCTCGACGGCATCAACCACGTCTACGTCGCCGCCGCGGCGGACCTCGACATGGCGCGGACCATCCTGTTGAACAGCAAGATGCGGCGGACCAGCGTCTGCGGCGCCGCCGAGACCCTGCTGGTCGATCGCGCCTGCGCGCCTACGCATCTCGCGCCGCTTGTCGCTGCACTGGCCGATGCCGGCTGCGCCGTCCGCGGCGATGCCGAGACCCAGTCGGTCGACCCGCGCGTGACCGCCGCCTCTGAGGACGACTGGCACACCGAGTATCTCGACGCGATCATCGCGGTCCGCGTGGTGGACGGGATCGATGCGGCCATCGAGCACATCGAAACCTACGGCTCGCACCACACCGACGCGATCATCACGCAGGATGACGCCGAGGCCACGCGCTTCCTGGCGGAGGTGGATTCCGCAATCGTGACCCACAACGCCTCGACGCAGTTCGCCGACGGCGGCGAATTCGGTTTCGGGGCCGAGATCGGCATCGCGACCGGGCGCATGCATGCGCGCGGCCCGGTCGGGGTCGAGCAACTGACCACCTTCAAGTATCGCGTCCACGGTAGCGGTCAGGTCCGCCCGTGACCTCAGCCAACGGCCCGGCGTGCGGCTGAGCCTGCCGCCGAGTGCGCCGGGGATGCGGATCGGTCTCTACGGCGGATCCTTCAATCCGGCCCATACCGGCCATCGCCACGTCAGCCTGATGGCCCTGCGCCGGCTTGGGCTGGACAGGGTCTGGTGGCTTGTAAGCCCGGGCAACCCGCTCAAGAGCCGGAACGCTCTGCCGCCTGTCGAGGTGCGGTGTCGCCAAGCCGAACGGATCGCTCGGCATCCGCGCATCGCGGTGACCGGCATCGAGGCGGTACTCGGCGTTCGCTTCACCGTGCACACCCTGCGCATCCTGACCCGCCGGTGTCCCGGTGTGCATTTCGTCTGGATCATGGGGGCTGATTCGCTGGGAACGTTCCACCGCTGGAAGGGCTTCGCCGAGATCGCGCATCGCGTGCCGATCGCCGTCGTTGATCGGCCCGGCTGGACCTTGGCCCCGCTGAGCGCACGGGCCGCGCGGCGCTTAAGTGGTTCACGTCTGCCGGAGGAGGCCGCGCCGACGCTCGCGCTGCGCTCGCCACCCGCCTGGGTCTTCCTGCACGGTCCCCGGTCGCATCTCTCGTCGACCGCCATCCGCAACGGAATGCACGTACGTCGCGATCGGTAGGTCGCGGCGCAGTTGCAATCGGAGCCCGAAGCCGCCAATTTCATTCCAACCCACCAGGCGTGATATGGCCGCGTGGCATCACGAGGAACTAGGACTCTGCCCGAGACCATCCGCACGGAGACGATCCGCACCCCCGTCCAGGCACCGGAGGAATCCGGCCAGGCGCGCTCGGACGATTTGAAGGCTCTCGCCCTCGGATGCCTCGACGAGATGAAGGCCGAGGAGACGATCGCGATCGATCTGGCCGGCAAGACGTCGCTCGCCGACACGATGATCATCGCGTCGGGACGCTCCCAGCGCCATGTCGGCTCGATTGCCGACAAGATCATCCAGGAGATGAAGAACCGGGGCTTCGGCAATGCCCGGGTCGAAGGCTTGCCGGCCTGCGACTGGGTCCTGATCGACGCGGGCGACGTGCTGGTGCACATCTTCCGTCCCGAGGTGCGCGGCTTCTACAACCTCGAGAAGATGTGGGGTGCGGACCGCCCGGTCGGGCTCGCGGTCGGCTAGGCGTCTCACCCGCTTGCGCCTGCTCCTCGCAGCGGTCGGACGGCTGAAGGCCGGCCCGGAGCGCGAACTCGCGTCACGATACCGCGACCGGACCGCACAATTAGGCCGCGGGCTCGGCTTCCCGTCCTGCGACAGCATCGAGATTCCGGAATCCCGCGCGCGGCGGGCCGTCGATCGTTGTACCGAAGAGGCTGCGGCGCTCGCCGCTCTGCTGCCCTCCGGCGGCGTCCTCATCGCGTATGACGAACGGGGCCGGGCCGATCTGGCGAGCGCGGCTCTCGCCCAACGCGTCGCCGCCTGGCGCGATGTCGGGCGGCCCGCGCTGGTCGTTGCGATCGGCGGCCCTGACGGCCTGGACGCCTCAATTCGGACGAAGGCGGAGCTGATCCTGTCCTTCGGGGCTGCAACTCTGCCCCACGGACTGGTGCGCGTGCTCGCTCTGGAACAGATCTATCGCAGCCTGACCATCCTGGCCGGCCACCCGTATCATCGGGGCGAGGCAGGCTGATCCGACGTGGCGACCGCAGACACAGGCCCACTTGGTCACCCCAATCGCGTCCGCGCATTGCGGGCGGCTTTCGCCCCGCTGCTGGTGGTGTCGGCGTTCGGGTCTCTCGCTGTGCCTGCATGGGCCGAAACGCCGCCGCCGAAGGATGCCGAGGCGATCCAGCGCGCGGACGAGGAGCGTGACCGCCGGGCCGAGAATCTGAAGCGGGTGCAGGACGCGCTCGCCGCCAGCGCCGGCCAGCGGACGCAGTTCGAAGCTGAGATCGCCGCGATCGGCTCCGATCGCGCCAAGCTGGACGCGGCCCTCCTCGATGCGGGACGACAGGCGCAAGCCACCGAGGAGCGGCTCAGCCGCCTTGAGGAACGCCTGAAGGCGATGAGCGAGAGCGAGGCCGCCATCCGGCACTCGCTCCAGGCCCGACGCGGCATCGTGGCCGAGATTCTGGCCGCGCTGCAGCGGATGGGACGCAGGCCGCCGCCCGCGGTGCTGGTGAGCCCTGAGGACATGCTGGCGGCGATCCGGACGTCGATGCTGCTCGGGGCAGTGGTCCCGGAACTGCGCGGCGAGGTCGATACCCTGGCGGCCGATCTCGCCGAGATGATCCGCCTGCGCGGCTTGATTGCGCAGGACAAGGAGGGCCTCAGCAACGATCTGGCAGGCTGGGCGCGCGAGCAGCAGCGGCTCCAGGCATTGGTCGCCGCCCGGCGCGCCCGGCAGGCCGAGATCGAGAGCGGCCTCACCGCGGAGCGGCGCCGCGCCGCGGAGCTTGGCGCCCAGGCCAAGTCGCTGAAGGATCTGCTCGACAGGACCGAGGCGGCGGTCGCGGCGGCGAAGCGGACGGCCGAAGAGGCGAAAGCGGCGGCCGAGCGCGAGATCCGCGTGACGCAGGAGCGATTTGCCGCGGCGGGCTTCCGGGATCCCGCCCGTCTGGCACCCAAAGTGCATTTTGCCGACGCGCGGGGCGAAGTGCCGCGGCCGGTGAGTGGACGCTTGGCGCGGGGCTTCAACCAGCCCGACGGCAACGGCGGCAGCACCCGCGGGGTGTCTTTCGCGACGCGCGCGAAGGCGGTGGTGTCCTCGCCGGCGGATGGATGGGTGCAGTTCGCGGGGCCGTTCCGGTCTTATGGCCAACTCTTGATCATCAATGCGGGCGACGGCTACTATCTTTTGCTCGCGGGGATGGATCAGATCAGCGTCGAGGTCGGCCAGTTCGTGCTCGCGGGCGAACCGGTCGGCAACATGGGCGAGAAGAGTGCGGGCCCCGCCGGGTCCGACGGCGATCCCACCCTGTACGTCGAATTCAAGAAGGACGGCGGCTCCATCGACCCGGAGCCGTGGTGGGCAAAGAGCCCCAGCAATACGGTACTTGGCGAGAAGGTTCGCGGCTGATGCGCAAGACATCCCTGATCATGCTGGGCGCCTTCCTGGGTGCCGGCACCTCCATGGTGGCCACCCAGACCGACTTCCTGTCGGGTCCGCGGGCCGTGGCCGCCTCGGCCGAGACCTATCGTCAGCTCAGCCTGTTCGGCGACGTGTTCGAGAAGGTCCGCACCGACTACGTCGAGAAGCCCGACGAGTCGAAGATGATCGAGGCCGCGGTCAACGGCATGCTGACCTCCCTCGACCCGCATTCGAGCTACATGGACGCCAAGGCGTTCCGCGACATGCAGACCACCACCCGCGGCGAGTTCGGCGGGCTCGGCATCGAGGTCACGATGGAGGACGGCCTGATCAAGGTCGTCACGCCGATCGACGACACCCCGGCCGCCAAGGCCGGGCTGCTGGCCAACGACGTCATCACCCAGATCGACGACGATCAGGTCCAGGGGCTCACCCTGAACCAGGCGGTCGACAAGATGCGCGGCCCGGTGAATTCGAGCGTCAAGCTCAAGATCTCCCGCAAGGAGTCGAAGGAGCCGATCGACGTCACGCTCACCCGCGACGTGATCAAGATCAAGCCGGTGCGCTCGAAGGTTGAGGGCGGCGACGTCGCCTATATCCGTCTCACCCAGTTCAACGAGCAGACCTTCGACGGCATGCGCGCCGCCATCGACAAGCTCACGAGCGATATCGGTGCCGACAAGATCAAGGGCTACGTCATCGACCTGCGCAACAACCCGGGCGGCCTGCTCGATCAGGCGGTGATGGTCTCGGACGCGTTCCTGGATCGCGGCGAGATCGTCTCGACCCGCGGCCGCAACCCGGACGAGACGCAGCGCTTCTCGGCCAAGGCCGGCGACCTGACCAAGGGCAAGCCGGTTGTCGTGCTGGTCAACGGCGGCTCGGCCTCGGCGTCCGAGATCGTCGCCGGCGCCCTTCAGGATCACAAGCGCGCGACCATCATGGGCACGCGGTCCTTCGGCAAGGGCTCCGTGCAGTCGATCATCCCGCTCGGCGGCTCCGGCGCCCTGCGGCTCACCACGGCGCGCTACTACACGCCGTCGGGCCGCTCGATCCAGGCGAAGGGCATCGAGCCCGACGTCGAGGTGCTGCAGGACGTTCCCGACGAGCTGAAGGGGAAGGACGAGACCAAGGGTGAGGCCGGCCTCAAGGGGCACCTCAAGCAGAAGGATACCGACGAGCGCGGCGGCTCGTCCGCCTACGTGCCGCCGGATCCGGCCAAGGACAAGCAGCTGATCTCGGCCGTGGACTTCCTGCACGGGATCCAGAAGGGCGCAGCCAATGGTGCGCCGGCGGCGCAGCAGCAGAAGCCGAGCCTGCCGAACTGATCCTGACGAACAGCCAAGACGACGCGCGCTCCCGTCCGGCACACCAGCCGGGCGGGATCTTTGTTTTCCGGAGCTGCCGTTAGCGGAACGTTAACCCTACTGAACGGGAATGGTGGCGGGATCTGCGCCGCGTCTGCCGGCGCATGAACCGCGATCCCGCAAGAGATCCCCTTGACCGAGTCCACCGACGATATCCTCACGCGGCCCCTCGGGGTGCCGGAGGCGCCGGAGCCACCCGCGGGCCGGTTCGAGCGCCTCGTCGCGGTGCTGCGCCGGCCCAGGGTTGCGGGCGGTGCGATCGCCGCCGCCCTCGCCGGGGCGGCCGGCCTCGTCCTGCTGCTCGGCGATCCCCAGGGTGGCGAGCCGCGCGTCGAGGCGAAGATCACCCTCCGCGAAACGGCGGCACGGCCCTCTGCCCCGCTCCCGCCCACCGCAGATCAGCAGGTCGCAACAGCGGCGCCGGCGACGTCCGGGCTTCAGCGGAGCGCCGAGGAACTGGAAACCGCGTCCGGGGTCACGGTCGTGCGCCCAGCCGGCTCCGGGCCGACCGATGCGGTGCTGATCCGGATCCCGCCGCCGAGCGCACCGCGGCTCGCCCCGGCGCCGGATCCGCGGATCAGCGAGACGAGCCGCCACGGCCTGATGCCGAAGCTCGGCGAAGGCCGTGTCCGCGCGCTCGACGTCTACGCCCGGACCGAGGAGCCCGGCACGGGGCCGCGCATCGCCGTCGTGGTGACGGGGCTCGGGGTCGGTCAGGCCGCCACCGCCGGCGCGACGGCGCGCCTGCCGGCGGCCGTCAGCCTCGCCTTCCTGCCCTATGGCGGAGAGGCCGAGCGCGCCGCCGCCCGGGCCCGCGATGCCGGACACGAAGTCTTCCTCCAATTGCCCATGGAGCCGTTCGACTATCCCGACAGCGATCCCGGCCCGCAGGCCCTCCTGACCGCGCTCAAAGGACCGGAGAACGCCGACCGCCTGGCCTGGGCACTGGCACGGTTTACCGGCTATGTCGGGGTGGCGAACTTCATGGGCTCCAAGCTGATGACGGATTCCGCCTTCGAGCCCGTCCTGCGCGAGATCGGCGCCCGCGGTCTCGGCTTCCTTGATGACGGGACCGGGCCGAAGCCAGCCAACGCGCCCGCCAACAAGGGCCGGACGCCCATCGCCCGTGCCGAGATCGTCCTCGACGCCACGCCGCGCGCCGATGCCATCGACGCGGCCCTGGCGCGTGCCGAGGCCCGGGCGCGCGCCGACGGATTCGTCTTGGTCTCGATGAGCGGATCCGTCCTCAGCGTCGACCGGGTCGCCCGCTGGGCCAAGGATCTCGATGCGCGGGGTCTTCGCCTCGTGCCGGCCAGCGTGGCGCTGCGCGGCGCCCGCGACAAGCGTGTCTCGACGGCCGATTGAGTGATTGGTCAGCCGGGTTGCGGACGCGTCGATCCGGGAGCCATGTCGAGATCTCGGACGCCCATCGCCGTTGCCGCGCCGGATGTGGCTGACCTATGGTCCTGCCGATGACGACGGATTCGGACCCGGGCCACGCCCTGCCCTACCGGCCCTGCGTGGGCATCGCGCTGATCGCGCCTTCGGGCGGCGTCTTGGTCGGGCGCCGCAGCAAGGATGCGGGGCCCGAGCATGTGGCCGGCCCGCATATGTGGCAGATGCCGCAGGGCGGCATCGATCCGGGTGAGGATCCGGAAGTCGCGGCGCGCCGCGAGCTCTTCGAGGAGACCAATGTTCCGCCGGAGGCCGTCAAGCTGCTCGCGGAGATCCCCGATTGGCTCGCCTACGACCTGCCGCCCGCCGTCATGAAACTGGCCTGGAAGGGCCGCTATCGCGGGCAGACCCAGAAATGGTTCGCCTACGGTCTTCTGGGCAGCGAGGATCTGATCGACGTGCAGAGCCCGGGTGGCGGCGCCCACAAGCCGGAATTCGACGCGTGGCGCTGGGCGCGGATGTCGGAGCTTCCCGACCTGATCGTGCCGTTCAAGCGTCCCGTCTACGAGAGCGTGGCCGCGGCGTTCTCCAACCTCGAATCATGGGCGAGCCGGCCATGACGCCGCCTCCGGGGATCTGAGTCGGTGCGCTGGCTCGCGATCCCGCTCGGCATTGCCCTCGCGTGGCTCGCCTTCACGATGAGCCCGCTCTGGTCGCTCTACGACCTCGCCCAGGCGGTCCGGCGGCACGACACCGTCTATGTCGAGAACCACGTGAACTTCCGGACGCTTCGGCTGTCCCTGGTGCGCCAGATCACCGCCGCCATGCGGACCGCTTCGGAGACCGATCCGGACCTGGAACCGCGCGACCGCCAGCGCCTCAACGATGCCGCCTACGGGCTCGCGCTGGCCCTGTCCGAGACGATGGTCACGCCCGAGACCGTCATCGATCTGCTGGCGAACGGCTGGCCCGACAAGCTCGACGTGGAGCGTCCGGCCGGCACGCGGCCGGAGGGTCTCGCGATCCGCAGTGTCGGGCGGCTCATGCCTTATTATGGGGCCCTCGAGATGCGGGGCTTTCGCGCCGTTGTGATCCCGATCCCCCCGGAGGCGCCGCGGACGGAGCGGACCCGGATTCGCCTGCGGCTGCGCGGTCTCAGCTGGCGGCTGGTCGACATCGAGATGGCCGACATGCTGCGCGAGCAGATCGCCGCGAAGCTCGGCCGGGCGCTGGCGCGGGCCAAGATCGGAGCCAGCGCGGGAGAGGAGCGTCCGTGATCTCCGGACGCCGGGGTCACTTCGCCTTGGCGGCGCCAGACGCGTCCTTGGGCTGCCGCGCCTCGACCAGGCCCTCGGCCTTGTCCTCGTCGGTGTCACCGCCCTGCTCGATGGTCTTGCCCGGATTGGCCAGCAGCGACTTCGCGATCCCGAGCAGGACCTCGCACTCTCCGGGGAACTTGTACGTCTCAAGGACGATGGCGGCGTCGCGCAACGTGCGCAGATCCCGCACAGTCTGAGCGTTGGCGTCCGCGCGCAGCTCGCTTTTGGCGGCGATGGCTTCCTCGATCTGCGCGCCTTTCACATCGCAGGCGGCCCGCGCCGGCGGCGCGGCGACCGCGAAGGCGAGAGCAAGGCCGGTCGCGGTTAGGGAGCGCCACATGGCGGTGATCCTCGGAAATCCGGTTCAGGCGTGGTGAAGGTGCGAGACGCGCAGGATGTTCTGGGTCAGTCCCAAGAGCTGGCTGGGACGGTAGGGCTTCGGAAGAAACACCGAGTCTGCAACGGCTTCGCCTGCCGGCAGGCTGGCTCGACCGCCCGATGTGTAGACCACGGGAAGATCCGGGCAGAGGCTGCGCGCCCGGCGAGCCAGCGACAGGCCGTTCGTATTGCGGGCGAGGTCGATATCGGTGAAGAGCATGTCGATGTGCCCCCGCGCGAGGATCGCCTCGGCCTCCCACGCATCCGCGGCGGTGATCACCCGATATCCCTCATCGATGAGAACTTCGGCGGCCAGCTCGCACACGGTCGGCTCGTCCTCGACAACCAGGATCGTGGCGGCGGCCGAATCCAGCACGGCCAAGGACGGGCAGACGAAAGCGGCGGCGAACGGAACCATGACGCAACTCCCACTCACCCGGCGGGGGTACGGTGTTCCCGGACCGGATCGCAGGGGCAACGGCCCCCTCCGACGGGGTGTTCACCCTGTTTCCATCAAATTGCTCGGGCTTGGTGAGCGGTGCGTTAACTGCGCCCCGGCACCCCTCAACGAAATGGTCCGAATGGTTAATGGTTGGTTACCAAGGCGCGGACACGGAGCGGAAGCGTGAGCCGGGCCTGGCAACTGAGCATCGGCCTTCTGCTGACGGGGCTCGCCGGATACGTCGACGCCCTCGGTTTCGTGCGTCTCGGCGGGCTCTACACCTCCTTCATGAGTGGCAACACCACGCAGTTCGCGGTCTTCGGCGCGGAGACCGCGCTTCACCGGATGGTGCTGCCCGCGATGCTGCTCCTCGCCTTCCTCACGGGGGCCGTCCTGGGCAGCGGGCTGGCGATCCTGGCACCCCCGCGTTGGACGACGCCGATCGTGCTCGCCTACGAATCGCTCCTGATCCTCGGCGGCCTCGGTCTGGGACTGGAATCGCCTGAGCTCGGGCTCGCGGCCTTCTTCGTCGCCGTGGCGATGGGTTCGCAGAACGCGGTCCTCGCGCAGGTGAAGGGCTTCCGCGCGGGCACGACCTTCGTCACGGGCGCGCTGTTCAGCCTGGGCCAGAAGATCGCCCAGGCGTTAACCCGCACAGGCGATCCGCTGGGCTGGGTCGGCGACGGGCTGGTCTGGCTGTCCCTCCTGTTCGGCGCGTATCTCGGCGCGCAGGCCTACGGGATCTTCAGCCTCTACGCCCTGATCGCGCCGGCCGCGCTCTCGGGCGGACTCGCGCTGATCACGGCCATCCTCGTCTTGCGCGCCGGTCCGCCGGCCAAGAAAGTCCCTTCGCTATGAGCAGCTCCATCAGCAACCCCTCCCTCACCGAGCACGTCGCCGAACTCGAGGCCGGCGCCCACGTCGTGGCGGCGCATTTCCTGACGGCCATTCCGGCCCTGGCGCTCAGCGACGGCACGATCGCCCTGTCACGCGGCGGGAACACGGTGCGCCTGACCGCCCATCCCGAGAGCGGCATCCTCGTTGCGGCCAGCGGCGGCGACCGTCTGGTGACCGGCGGCGACGATGGGCGTGTGGTCGAGATCCGGGCCGACGGTGCCATGGACCAGCTGGGCCTGGCCAAGGGTGGCGCGTGGATCGACGCGATCGCGGTCCATCCTGACGGCGCGGTGGCGTGGTCGGCCGGCCGCGCCGTCGTGGCGCGCGACGCCAAGGGTCGCGAGCGCGGCTTCGAGGCGCCCACGAGCGCCCGCGGCCTCGTCTTCGCGCCGAAGGGCTACCGGCTCGGAATCGCCCACTACAACGGCGTCAGCCTCTGGTACCCGAACCTGGAGACCCCCGCCGAGGTGATCAGCTGGAAGGGCTCGCATATCGACGTCTCGTGGTCGCCAGACGGCCGTTTCGTGGTCTCGACCATGCAGGAGAACGCCCTCCACGGCTGGCGTCTCCAGCCGGACCGCGGCCACATGCGGATGTCGGGCTATCCCGGCAAGGTCCGGTCGATGTCGTGGTCGTCGGACGGGCACTGGCTCGCGACCAGCGGCGCCGAGGCGGCGATCGTCTGGCCGTTCGACTCGAAGGAAGGCCCGACCGGCAAGGCCCCGCGGGAATGCGGCGTCCGGCCGGCGCGGGTCTCCCGGGTCGCCTTTCATCCGAAAGCCCCGGTCCTGGCGATGGGCTACGAGGACGGCTGCATCCTGCTGGTGCGCTTCACCGACGCCGCCGAACTGCTCGTGCGTCCGGCCGTGCCGGGCAGCACGGTCACGGCGCTCGCCTGGGACGGGCGCGGCGCGCGGCTCCTCTTCGGCTGCGGCGACGGGCAGGCCGGGCTGCTGACCCTGCCGAGCTGAGGCCCGGCTGGAACCACGGCCTGGGGCATGCTCTTTGTCGAGGGTCGAATCGTCGAGCCGGAGGCCAGAAGTGTTCCGCGTATTCCGCACCCTCGGCCTTGCCCTGGGTCTGCTCGGCGGCGTGGTCGCGGCGCAGGCCCCCGAGTTTGCGCAGCAATACGCGCAACGTCTCGGCGGCGCCGCCGATGAGCTGCGTCGGCAGGTGGCCGTGCTGGAATCCGACGCGCAGGCCTCCGGCACGACCCGCGACGGCGCCGTCGACCGGCTTCGGTCCAATCCGGACCAGCTCGTCGCGCGACGCGGCGCGGCGGCGCGCGACGACATCGCCCGGCTCGCCCGGCTGAACGCCCAGCAGCAGGCCCTGGCTACGGCGAGCAGCCCCCTCGGCCGTGTCGTGGCGATGATGCGCGATCCCGACCTCCCGGTCGCGGAAGCCGCCTACCACGAATTCAGCCCGGCCGTTCCCACCACCGCCGACGGGTTGGCGGCCGGTCTGATCGGCTTCTTCGCGGCCTGGGGCGGCTGGCGCGTCGTGTCGGATGTCGGCCGACGGGTCGCGCGCCGCCGCCCGCGCACGGCCGCGACCGCCGCCTGAGGGCAGCGCGCAACCGGAAGTGTGCCGCACAGTGTGGCGCAACGTCTACAGCGGCTTGCGCGAGGCTTGCGTATCGAGCAGGGATCCGACCGTCCCGGTCCGGGAAAAGGCACACGATGCCGCGCGCGGCGAAATCTACCCCGATCGATCCGGCACTCGATGCCGCCGCGCTCCTGCGCCGCATCGGCTTCTTCGGCCTGTTCGTCGTGCTTCCCGTCCTCGCGCAGGTGGCGCGCCGCGCCTCCGTGATCCTGGCGCCGATCGCCGTCATCCTCCTGATCATCGCCAGCGTCATCGACCGGCGGCAGCGGCCAGTGCGGCCGGCCACCTCCCGCCTGCTGACCGCCCCGGCCTTCCTGGCCGGGATGCTGGTCGTGCTGTGGTCTGCGCTGTCGCTGATCTGGACGCCGTTCCTCGGCCCCGCCGTCGAACGGCTGGCGAACCTCGTCGCCACGATCGGGCTCGCGCTGCTGGGCTACCTGGCCCTGCCCGACCGGATGCGCTCGGCGAATCTCTACCTGCTTCCCCTCGGGATCGTGGCGGGCGCCATCGTGGCGATCGTGCTCGGCATCTTCGGTGCCCATATGGCGCCGTCCGGCACCGAGGATGACGGCGCTCTGGATCGCGGCCTCGTCCTGCTGATCCTTCTCGTCTGGCCGGCGCTCGCCTGGCTCCGGTCCAGGCGCCGCGACCGCGAGGCCCTGGGGCTCGCCCTCCTCGTGGCGCTGGCGCTCACGGTCCAGCCGGACGCGACCCAGATCGCGGCCCTTGCGGTCGGCGCCCTCGCCTTCGCGGTGACGAGCTACCGGCCGAAGCTCGGCGTCACCCTGACGGCGACCCTGTCGGCCCTCCTCCTGGCCGTGGCGCCGCTGCTGCCCTTCCTGGCACGCCCGGTCGGCGCGGCGATCCTGGGTCCTCTCGCCCCCGCGGTGCTGTCCCTGAAAAGCTGGCAGAAGGTGGTGACCAATGATCCGGTGCGCCTGATCACGGGCCACGGCTTCGAGACGGCCCTGCGCGGGCGTCTGGTCGGGCTCCTTCCGCTGAACGCACCGACCACGGCCCTGTTCGAGTTCTGGTACGAGCTCGGCATCGTCGGGGCGCTGGCGGCCGCTTTCGCGCTCCACGCGTCGATCCGCCGTGCGGGACGGGACGTTCCGGCCCTGGTTCCGGGCGCGATGGGGGGCTTCGCGTCCGCCTTCACGGTGGCCTGCCTCGGCGCCGGCCTGACGGCGATCTGGTGGCTGACGACGCTCGCCATCGCGATCGTCGTCTTCGTCGCCGTCGAGCGGGGCCAGTTCCGCACCAGCCGGCCGAAGGTCGCCAAGCTGCACCGCCTGAACACCGGCGAGAGCTGAGCGATCAGCTCCGCAGGAAGCCGTGGAGCCGAATCCAGGCCAGGAACAGGCCGGGCCAGGCGGCCGCGGGCGTGCCGGGCTTGCCGAGGCCGAACCCGTGGCCGCCGCGCTCGAACAGGTGGAGCTCGGCCGGGACCCGCGCCTTGCGCAGGGCGGAGAACATCAGGAGCGGGTGGTCGGCCACCGCGACCGGGTCGTCGATGGCCTGCACCAGGAAGGTCGGCGGCGTCTCCGGCCCGACCTGCAGGTCGACTGAGTAGGTCTTCATCTCCAGGGGCGTGACCTCGTCGCCCACCAGGATCCGGCGGGTGTGGGTCCGGTCGAACGGCTTGCGCATGGTGATGACCGGGTAGATCAGCCCCGCCAGGGCGGGCCGAACCGGCTGCGAGTCGACCGCATCGACGCCCGGGTAGAGATCGAGGGCGCTGCCGACGGCCGTCTCGCCCATGAGATGCCCGCCCGCCGAGAAGCCGAGGACGCCGACCCGCGCCGGGTCCACGCCGAACTCCGTGCCGCGCGACCGGACCAGCCGGAGGGCGCGCTGGGCGTCCTGCCGCGGGGCATCCGGCCCCGCCCCCCAGCTCTCGGCAGGCAGGCGGTAGATCAGCAGGAAGACCGTGATGCCCGCGGCGTTGAGCACCCGCCCGACCGGGACGCCCTCGTTGCCGAGCGCGATGAACTCGTATCCTCCTCCCGCCGCGACGATCACCGCCGCGCCGTTGGCGTTGGCCGGCCGCATGACCAGCAGGCAGGGCCGAGCCACGCGGGTGATGTCGCCGAAGGTACCCTCCACGTAGCGATACCCGGCGGCGTCAGGTCCGCTGCCGCCGCCGGGCGGATCGCCGGGCCAGAGGTCGATCACCTCGAGGTCCGCTCCCGGCAGCGAGCGCGGCAGCGCGCGGATCGCCTCTTGCGGCGCCCCCTGGGGAGCGGGCTGCGCCTTCCCATCGATCTCAGCCTGCGCAGAGCGCAGGCCGAAGGCGCTCCCAAGTCCGGCGAGCAGCAGTCGGCGGTCGAGGCGCAAGGGCATCTCCGGAATGAGGCCGCGTTCGAGCCCGTCGACGGACCCGGCTCCCGCAGGAGCCCGGGTCCAACGTCGGCGGCTCCGCCGCGGTTTCGCGGCTCAGCCCCGTCGGGCGATCACAGCGACGTAGAAGCCGTCGGTGCCGGTGCGGAGCGGGCTCATCTGTACGCCGTGCGCGGTGATGCGCACCGCGTCCCGCAGCGAGGCCGGTCCCGCCGCCAGGACATCCGCCGACGGCACGACGTCGAAGCGGCCGCGCCACCGTGAGACGAGGCCGGCCACCGCCGCGTCGTTCTCGGCCGGGAGCAGCGAGCAGGTGATGTAGACGATCCGCCCTCCGGGCTTCACCAGCCGCGCCGCCCGGTCGAGGACCTGAGCCTGTTCGGCCGTCCGAAGCGCGAGGCTGCCGGGACGCAGGCGCCACTTGGCGTCCGGGTTGCGGCGCCACGTACCCGACCCGGTGCAGGGCGCATCGACCACGACCCGATCGACGCGGCCGTCCAGATCCTCCAGGACGTCGGCGCGCGCCTTGCCGGTCCGCGGCGTGCGCACCTCGGCCACGGCGCCCGAGCGGCGCAGGCGTTCGTGGATCGGCGCGAGGCGGCGCGGATCGCCATCGGTGGCGATGAGGCGGGCGCCGTTCCGGGTCTGGGCGGCGAGCGCCAGGGTCTTGCCGCCGCCGCCGGCGCAGAGGTCGACGATGGTCTCGCCGGGCCGGGGATCGGCCAGGAGCGCTGCGAGTTGCGAACCCTCGTCCTGGATCTCGTACCAGCCGTCGAGGAACTCCGCCTCGACATGGAGGGCGGGCCCGCGTCCGTCCGCGCCGATCGGGATCCGCAAGCCCTGCGGTGCGTGCGGAGCCGGCGCGGCCTCGAAGGCGGCGAGGGCCGGCATCACGTCCTCGCGGCTGCCGCGCAGGGCGTTGACGCGGATATCGAGGGGCGCGCGCCGGGCCAGCGCCTTCAGCTCCGGGACCAGATCGTCACCGAGGGCGGCCGACAATTCCGGAAGCGCGAAGGCCGGCGCATCGCCCGCCACCGCGGGTGGCGCATCCTGCAGCGTGCCGGTCTCGAGGCGCGCGCGCTCCGCGTCGCTCAACGGCTCCGGCGCGAAACGCTCCCCCGAGAACAGGGACGCCACCGAGGCCGCGGCGAGGCCCTGCTGAAGCCGCAGCGCGCCGATCAGGATGGCGCGGGGCGTGTCCGAGCCCATGATCCACGCGGCGGACGACCGGCGGCGGAGGGCGTCGTAGACCAAGCTCGCGATGCCCGCGCGGTCGCCGGATCCGGCGAAGCGGTGCGCGAGGCCCCAATCCTTGAGCGCATCGGCGGCCGGACGGCGGCGCTCGGTGATATCGGTGAGGACTTCGATGGCGGCGGAGCAGCGGGCGGCGGGGGTCAGGGTTCAGATCCTTTGGAATGCGTCAACGACAGCGTAAAACGGCCACGCTTGGCCCACGAAGCCGCCACGATACGGCCGAGCTTCCAGCACGTTCGCGGCCCAGACCGTCAGGCGGGCGGTCCAGCGCGGACTGCCGCGTGTCCTATGGCATCCGTCGGCGGCCGACCAGCGCGGTCGGTCGTCGGCTGCCGAACAGGAGTATCTCTGCCCATGACGTGCGTTGTTCGGGTCGCCTGCGCGGCCCTGGTCGCCGCTTCCCTCGCTGCCTGCGCCAGCGCCCCGGCCGCGCAGCCGGACCTCACGCCGCCCCCGCGCCGGCCGGTCGATGCCAAGACGCAGCTGAAATACGGCAATCCGCCTCCGCCGCCACCCGGCCGGTACTGAGCGATCGGCGCGGGTTGCGGCTCAAGCCGATTCCCGCGCCCGACGGGCCTCGTAGGCCTTGAGACCGGTATAGACCGCGGCCAGGACCGGGAGCGGCGCCTCCGGCGCCAGCCGCTGGCCGCGGGCGATCAGGTCACCGATCACGTGATCCGCCTCGATCCGCCCCTTGTTCTCCATGTCGCGCAGCATCGAGGCCGTGAAGGTCGATCCGGCCGTGTTCAACTGCGCGCGGGCCCTTTCGGCGACGACGGCGCGCGGCTCGAAACCGCTCGCGGCAGCCACGGCCGTGCATTCCGCGTGGAGCGCCGCGATGAGCGCGGTCCCGCCGGGCGCCGCTACGATGTCGCCGATGGCGGCGCGCATCAGGGTCGTGGCGCCCGCGAGCGTCGCGAGGAAGACCCACTTCTCCCACATCTCGAGCAGGATCACGTCGCTGAGCCGAGACTGGAATTTCAGCCCGCGCATCAGGCCGTCGACTGACTCGATGCGGCTTGAGCGCGATCCGTCCCGCTCGCCGTAGGTGATGCTGCACAGCTCGCTCATGTGCCGGATGGCCCCGTCGGGCGCGATCGTCGCGGCGATCGCGCAGGAGCCGCCAAGTACCCGCTCGGCGCCGAAGCGGGCGTCGAGCGCGTCGAGATGCGACATGCCGTTCAGCACCGGCAGGATCGCGGTCTCAGCACCGACGGCGGGGGCGAGATCCGCGAGGGCGCTGTCCAGGTCGTAGGCCTTGCAGGACAGGAGGACCAGATCGAACTGCCCGGCCTGGGCCAGCCGGTCGGCCGTGACCGTCGGCGGATTCGGCAGATGCAGGTCACCGAGCGGGCTGCGGACATTGAGCCCGTCCGCCGCCAGCTTCTCCGCCCGGGCCGGCCGGACCAGGAAGGTCACGTCGGCGCCCGACTCGGCGAGGCGAGCCCCGTAATAGCCGCCGGTCGCGCCGGCCCCGACAATCAGCGTGCGCATCGCTTCCTCAGGTCCGCGACGGGTAGTTCGGGCTCTCGCGGGTGATCGTCACGTCGTGGACGTGACTCTCGCGCAGGCCGGCATTGGTGATGCGGATGAACTGCGCCCGCGCCTGGAACTCCGGAATCGTCGCGCCGCCGACATAGCCCATGGCGGCGCGCAGGCCGCCGGCGAGCTGGTGGAGGACGTTGCCGACCGGGCCCTTGTAGGGCACCTGCCCCTCGATGCCCTCGGGCACGAGCTTGTGGGTGTCGTTCACCTCGGCCTGGAAGTAGCGGTCGGCCGAGCCGCGGGCCATCGCGCCCACCGAGCCCATGCCGCGGTAAGACTTGTACGAGCGGCCCTGGTAGAGGAACACCTCGCCGGGCGCCTCGTCGGTGCCGGCGAGCAGCGAGCCGAGCATCGCCACCGAGGCGCCGGCTGCGATCGCCTTGGCGAGGTCGCCCGAATACTTGATGCCGCCATCGGCGATCACCGGGATGTCGGCTTCGCCCGCGGCCTCGACGGCCTCCATGAGGGCGGTGAGCTGCGGCACGCCGACGCCCGCCACGATGCGGGTGGTGCAGATCGAGCCCGGCCCGATGCCGACCTTGATGGCATCCGCGCCGGCATCGATCAGCGCCTGGGCGCCGTCCCGCGTCGCGACGTTGCCGGCGATGACCTGCACGGCATTCGAGAGCTGCTTCACCCGCGCGACGGCGTCGAGCACCTTGATCGAATGGCCGTGGGCGGTATCGACCACGATGACGTCGCAGCCGGCATCGATCAGGCGCTCGGCCCGCTCGAAGCCGCTGTCGCCTGTCGTGGTGGCGGCGGCGACCCGCAGACGGCCCTGCTCGTCCTTGACGGCGTTCGGGTAGGTGACGCGCTTCTCGATGTCCTTGACGGTGATCAGGCCGATGCAGCGGTAATGGTCGTCGACGACCAGCAGCTTCTCGATCCGGAACTGGTGAAGCAGGCGCTTGGCCTCGTCCTGCGTCACGCCCTCGCGGACCGTGATCAGGCGGTCCCGGGTCATCAGCTCGGCGACCGGCTGGGCCGAGTTGGTGGCGAAGCGGACGTCGCGATTGGTGAGGATGCCGACGAGCTTGCCCCGCGAGCCGTTGGGCCCCCGCTCCACCACCGGGATCCCCGAGATCCGATTGCGCTTCATCACCTCGAAGGCGTCGGCCAGCGTCTCGTCGGGGTGGATGGTGATGGGGTTCATCACCATGCCGGATTCGTATTTCTTGACGAGCCGGACCTGCTCGGCCTGCTCGGCCGGCTCCAGGTTGCGGTGGATCACCCCCATCCCGCCGGCGGCCGCCATGGCGATGGCCATCGGCGCCTCGGTGACCGTGTCCATCGCGGAGGCGAGGATCGGCAGGTTCAGCGGGATCGTGCGGGTGAGCCGGGAGGCCACGTTCACCTCGGTGGGCATCACCGAGGAGGCGGCGGGCCGCAGGAGCACGTCGTCGAAGGTCAGGCCCTCGATGATCGATGCGGTTTCTACTCGGGCCATGTGCCAACTTTCCTCGGACGGCGGCGCGCGGGTCGCGCAGCGGGATCGGGTTGGCAAGTGCCAGTATCACGGGCCCCACGAAGGCGCCAATGCACGCTTGCCGCGTCGTCACGTGAAAACACGCATGGCTCGCGGCTTTTCCACGCCAGCCTGTGCAGAGGATTCACGCCGCGGCTCCGACCCGGACCGGGCGGAGGCCGGGCACGGTTCCTGCGGGGTCGATCCCGTCCGCCCGACGTTGTCTCATCCGTCCGGCCGAAGGATCCCGCGCATGCTTATCGACGCCGTCACGCTGGCGCAGCAGCTCATCCGTTTTCCGTCGCTCAATCCGCCCGGACTCGAGAAGGATTGCGCGGCGTTCCTCGCGCAGCTGTTGGCGGAACGCGGCTTCGCGGTCGAGAGCCACGCCTTCGCGGAGGATCGCCCGACCCTCGTCGCGCGCATCCCCGGAACGGGCAGCGGCAAGCCGCTCTGCTTCACCGGCCATATCGACGTCGTCCCGGTGGGCACGAACCCGTGGACGTTTCCCCCCTTCGCGGGGATCGTCCACGAGGGCCGGCTGTACGGGCGCGGCGCCAGCGACATGAAGGCGGGCGTCGCCGCCTTCGTCGCGGCGGCGTGCAACGTGCGCGCGGACGGCTGTCGCTTCCGCCACGGCCTCACCCTGGTGATCACTGCCGGCGAGGAGACGGGCTGCGAGGGCGCCTTCCATGTCGGCCGGGAACGGGTCCTCGGTCCGGCAGGCCTCCTGATCGTGGCGGAGCCGACCTCGAACGCCCCGATCTTCGCCCATAAGGGCTCGCTCCGCGTGGTGGTGACGGCGCGCGGCCGCGCGGCCCATTCGTCCATGCCGGAGGAAGGGCAGAACGCCGTCGCCAAGGCTGCGGCTTGGATCCAGACGCTCGGAGCGCACGATTTCGGCGCCCGCCATCCGCTGCTCGGGACGACGACCGCCTGCGTCACCACGATCCGGGGCGGCGAGAACATCAACTCCGTTCCCGACTGGGCCGAGTTCTCCGTCGATATCCGCACCCTGCCGGAGCAGGATCACGGGCAGCTCCTCGACGCGCTGAGGACGCTGTTCGGCCCGGATGCCGAGATCCGGGTCGTCACAGATTTCCCGGGCTTCTCGACGGCGATCGACGATCCCGCTGCGGCATCGCTGCTCGCGCTTCTTCACGAGCGGACCGGGTTGACCGCCGAGCCGGCGGGCGCGCCCTACTTCACGGATGCATCGGCCCTGGTGCCCGCCTTCGACAACGTCGCGACCGTGGTGATCGGCCCTGGTGAGGCCGAGCAGTGCCACAAGACCGACGAGCATTGCCGCATCGACAGGATCGCGGAGGCGCAGGCCCTCTACACGGATCTGATCCGGCGGCTGTGCATCGACGGAGCGGTCATTGAGCCGACCGCGCGGTCGGCTTAGCGCATCGCCGGAATCCTGGCGCCCTTATCGGTGTATTCCGGTGGCAGGCCGATATAGTCGCCCAGCATCCCGTCGATGCCGGGCGCCCGGCCGAACGCCTCGCAATCCGGATCCAGCGGCGCCTCGCCGAGCGTGGTGATCCGGATGCGGTCCCAGGTCGGCAGCGTGTTGGGCGCCGTGAACGGATCCTCGCCGGTCGCCAGCATGAAGCCGAAATCCTGCCCGAATTCGCCGGCGAGATCGTAGGCGTCGCTCGCCCGTGAGAAGCGCGGCTGACTGGTGAAGGAGTTGGCTGCCCCGCCCCAGACCATGGCGGCGCGCTGCTCGCGCCTCCGGTCGAGCGCCTCCGCCTCGACCGTCAGGCTGCCGAGACCGATCGGCACCCGCGGGATCGGCACGCGCCCGACGCCTTCGGCGAAGCTCAGGCCGAGCTGCGACGCGACCGTCACGCCGGCCGAGCCGGCGATCGTGGCCCCGGCCCCGAGCAGATCCGTCGGGTCCACCCGGGTAACCTGCGCCCGCACCGTCAGGTCCGCGTCGCGGCTGGTGACGATGTCGTACTTCAGCGACAGGTCGTAGCAGAGCGCCCGGTCGGCGGCGTTGGCGATGAGGCGCCGTTCGGCCTGGGTCAGCGGCGCCGCCCCGGCGACATCGGCGTGGAAGGCCGTCGGGATGATGCGGACGGTGCGGGCTTTCGCGAGCGCCGGCTGGTCGACGTAGATCCGCGAGGCCGACGCCACCTGGTCGCTGGACTTCAGGCGATCGTAGCGGGTGAGCGAGCCGCGATCGTTGAGCAGGACAGTGCCGCAGGCGGCCACCATGGAGAGAAGCGCGACGCCGGCGGCGATCCGCGGCAGGGAGCGCACCTTGCTGGGGCTGGACTGCATCATTTCCTCGTAGCCCGGCTTCGTACCGGCTGCAGCCACTTCACGGCCGCGTGATTAAACGTAGCCATTCGGCCTCCCGCAAAAAAGGTGGCCGACCTCAGGCGCTCAACCTCTGTTGCAGGAGAGATACAATCGCGAAACATGAGGGTGCGAGTTGGCGGCGCTGCCGTGCAACCGCCGCGGCACGACACGCGTCTGCTGTCTGATGCCCCCTACAGCCAAAAGACCGCTCTGGATCGTCCCGCTGACGGTCGCCACCGCGCTGTTCATGGAGAACACCGACTCGACGGTGATCGCCACCGCGTTGCCCAGCATCGCGGCGAGCCTGCACGAGGATCCGATCGCGCTGAAGCTCGCCCTGACCTCCTATCTGGTCAGCCTCGCGATCTTCATCCCGGTGAGCGGCTGGATGGCCGACCGCTACGGTTCGCGGACCGTGTTCCGCGCGGCCCTGGTGGTGTTCATGGCGGGATCGCTGGCCTGCGCGGCCGCGAACGGTCTGGCCTGGTTCGTGGCGGCGCGGTTCCTTCAGGGCATGGGGGGCGCGATGATGGTGCCGGTCGGGCGCCTCGTGGTGCTGCGCAGCGTGCCGAAGTCGCAGCTCGTCACCGCGCTGGCCTATCTGACCTTTCCGGCGCTGGTCGGCCCGGTTCTCGGGCCGCCGGTCGGCGGCCTGATCACCACATGGTTCGACTGGCGGTGGATCTTCTTCATCAACCTGCCGATCGGCTGCGCGGGGATCGTGCTGGCAAGCCTGTATTTCGAGGATATCCGCGAGCCGGAGCGGCCGCCCCTCGACCTGCTCGGCTTCGTGCTGCTCGGCGCCGGACTCGCCGCGCTGATGCTCGGCCTCGCGTCGCTGGGCCGCCACCTCCTGCCGTCCGCGGTCTCTTGGGGCTGCCTCGCCGCGGGGGCGGTCCTGCTGCCGGTCTACGTCGCGCATGCGAGGCGGGTCGCCCACCCGATCGTCCGGCTCGACCTGATCCGGCGCCCGACCTTCCGGGTCGCCGTCATCGGCGGCAGCCTGTTCCGGATCGGCACCGGGGCGATCCCGTTCCTGCTTCCGCTGATGCTGCAGGTCGGCTTCGGCCTCGACGCCCTGCATTCCGGCCTGATCACCTTCGCGGCGGCCGCCGGCGCCATGTTCGTGAAGACTCTGGCACCCAAGATCCTCCGCCGCACCGGGTTCCGGACCCTGATGGTGTGGAACGCGGCGCTGGCCTCTGTCTTCCTGGCGGTCAACGGGCTCTACACCGCCGAGACGCCCCACTGGATCATGCTGGCCCTGCTGTTCGTCGGCGGCTGCTCGCGCTCGGTTCAGTTCACCTGCGTCAACGCCATCGCGTATGCCGATCTCGAATCCCGTGAGATGAGCGCGGCCACGAGTTTCGCGAGCGTCTGCCAGCAGCTCTCGCTGAGCCTCGGCGTCACCCTCGGCGCGCTGGCCCTGGAGGGGACGGCCGCGTGGCACGGGCGGACGCAGATCGAGGCCGGCGATTTCGGGCCGGCATTCGTCGCCGTGGCGATGATCTCGGCGGCCTCCGTCCTAGGCTTCCGGCAGCTGTCGCCGGATGCCGGGGCCGAGGTCTCCGGCCGGAAGTCGGTCGCGGCGACGCCGCCGGCCGCCGAGATGACGCCGCGGCACGGCTGATCAGGCCGCGGCCCGGGCGGGCTGCCGACCGGTCGTGCGCTTGCCCCCGCCGCGCGTCGCGGCGCTCTTCGCCGGATTCTTGGCGGCGCCCGTGGCGCTCGGCGACGGAGCGGCCATCGTGCCCGCGCGCCAGCCCTGCCAGCTCCAGGCGCCCGGTCCGGTGAGGGCGTACATCAGGAAGCCGCCCGCGAGGCCGAGATCGGCCAGCATCAGCGTGCGCTCGGCGATCGCCGTCGGGCCGATGTAGCGCCAGAAATCGTGGATCACGAAAGCCGTCGCGGTCGCGAAAGCCGCGAGGGCAAGCCCGGTCAGGCGCGGCAGCACGCCGAGGACCAGCGCCAGCGGCCCGAAGACCTGAACCACCACAGCCGCGGTGGCGACAGCGTTCGGAAACGGCATGCCGTTGCCGGCGAGGGTCAGCGCGAAGCCCGAGACGTTGAGGGCCCGGGCAATCCCGGTGGGCAGCAGCGCTGCGGCGAGCAGCAGACGCGCAGCGAGGAGGGTTCCGTCCTGGGCGCGTGCGATCATGGGCGGGTCCGGTCAGCTGAAATCAGGTCCGGAGCTTGACGGTCCTCCGCTAAAGACCGCGTTAAGCCGGACGCGTCAGCCGCCGACGCCGCCGCGGAACAAGCGGCCCCTTTCCGTCCAGACCACCACCAGCAGCGCCAGGATACCCAGGCTCGCGTAACCGATCCCGACCGGCAGCACGGTGCCATCGAAGGCCTGACCGATCAGAAAGCCGCAGAACGCGCCCAGGATCGTGGTGTAGAAGCCGAGGAACGACGCGGCGGTACCGGCAATGGCGCCGAGCGGCTCCAGCGCCAGCGCGTTGAAATTCGGCATCGCGAAGCTCATCAGGAACTGGTTCAGCGCCAGGAGTGCCAGGAACAGGACCAGCGGCGGACGGCCCTGATAGGCGAAGCCGACGCCGACCTGCACCAACGCGACCAGGGTGAAGGCGATGACGCCGCCGTGGGACATCGCCCGCATCCCGACCCGCCGGACAACGCGCGCGTTGATCAGCGTCGCCGCGCCCATGGCGCCGGCCACCAGCCCGAAGGCCAGGGGGAAGAGCGGGCCGAGATGGTACAGGCCGGTGTCGAACACCTGCTGAGCCGAGCCGACGTAGCCCATGATGCAGCCGGTCATCAGGCCGAGCGCGGTGGTGTAGCCGATCGCGACGCGCGTCCTGAGCGTCAGGCGGATCGCCTCCCAGGTCGCCGCCGGCGAGAGCGGCCGCCGGTATTCCGGGTGCAGCGTCTCCGGCATGCGCAGGGAGAACCAGAGGGTCAGCCAGAAGGCCAGGACCAGCATCGAGACGAAGACGTAGATCCAGGAGCCCAGCGCCAGCATCAGGCCGCCGATCGCCGGCGCGATCATCGGCACGATCAGGAACACCATCATGGTGAGCGACATGACGCTCGCCATCTCGCGGCCGGAGAAACGGTCACGCACGATCGCCACCGACAGCACGCGCCCGCCGGCCGCGCCGATGCCCTGAATGATCCGCGCGGCGAGCAGCCAGCCGAAGCTCGGCGCCACCATGGCGAGGCCGCAGCCGACCACGTAGATGGCGAGGCTCGCGAGAAGGACCGGTCGTCGCCCGAGCGCGTCGGAGACCGGCCCGTAGACGATCTGCGCGAATCCGAAGCCGATCATGTAGACGTAGACGAGAAGCTGCAGCCGGTTCGGATCCGGAACGCCGAACCGCGTCTCGATGGCCGGGAAGGCTGGGAGCAGGTTGTCGATCGAGATCGCCGTCACCGCCATCATCAGCGCGATGATGGCGACGAACTCGGCGAAGCCAGGCCCCGACCAGGGGCGCGGGGCACGAACGTCCTGGACCGGCGGCACGGGCCGGATCGCGATGGTCAAAGCGGGCACTCGAATGGTGAGGAAGGCGGCCGATCAGGGCTCGTCCTTCGCGGCACACTTGTGACAATCGCGCCCGCCCGGCGCAGTTCAGGCCGGCAGCGGACGCAGCACGGGCTCGGCTGGCTTGCGGCCGACGAAGGCCGCCATGAGCGCCGCGACAAGGCAGAGCAGGCCCGCCGACACGAAGGCGCCGAGATACGTCCCCGTGTCGGTCCGCACCATGCCGGCGAGCCACGCCGCCGAGGCGGCGCCGATCTGATGGGCGGCTGCGATCCAGCCGAACATCAGCGCGGCGTTCTCCTCGCCGAAGGACTTGCCCGCGAGCTGGACGGTGGGCGGCACGGTAGCGATCCAGTCGAGCCCGTAGAAGACCGCGAACAGCGACAGGCCGTAGAAGCTGTAGTCGAAGGAATAGGGCAGGAAGATCAGCGACAGGCCGCGCAGGCCGTAATACCAAGCCAGGAGCTTGCGCGAGTCGAACCGGTCCGTGAGCCATCCCGACGCCGTGGTGCCGATCAGGTCGCAGATCCCCATCAGCGCGAGGAGACCCGCCGCGGTCACCTCGGCGATGCCGTGATCGATGCAGGCGGGGATGAGGTGCGTGCCGATCAGGCCGTTGGTCGAGGCTCCACAGATGAAGAACGTGCCGGCGAGCAGCCAAAAATCCCGGGATTGCAGCCCGATGCGCAGGCCGCGCAGCGCGCGACGCGCCGGGTTCTCCGTCAGGACCGGCGTCGGCGTGATCGCGTCCTCCCCGTAACGGGGCAGCCCGAGATCGGCCGGACGATCGCGCAGCAGCAAGGCGGCGAGCGGGATCAGCGCCAGCGTCGCGGCCGCCACCACGAGCGAAACCGAACGCCAGCCCTGCCCGACCGCCAGGGAGGCCAGCATCGGCAGGAAGACGAGCTGACCTGTGGCGCTGCTCGCCGTCAGCATGCCGAGCACCAGCCCGCGCCGCTTGGCGAACCAGCGCCCCGCTACGGTGGCGCCGAGGACGTTCGCGACCATGCCCGAGCCCGAGCCGACCACGATCCCCCAGAGCAGGACCATCTGCCAGGGCGCGGTCATCAGGCTGGTGGCCGCGGTGCCGATTGCCAGGATCAGGAGCGCGATGCAGACCGAGCGGCGCAGGCCGAACCGCTCGATGATCGCCACCGCGAAGGGGCCGATCATCCCGTACAGGAAGATGTTGAGCGCGATCCCGACCCCGATCGTCGCCGCCGTCCAGCCGAACTCACGCTCCCACGGTACGATCAGCACGCTCGGCGTGGCCCGGACCCCGGCCCCGACGAGGAGAACCAGGAACGTCACCGCGGCCATGATCCAGGCGTAGTGGAGGCGCGGCGCGGGACGCGTCTCTGAGAGAGCGGGCATGATCGGGCTCCGGTTGAAACGGCTGCTGCAGGTCGGTCAGGCTGCGGAAATCAGGGCATCGGTCAGGGCCGCGACCGCACCGGGCTCCACTTGGGCGTTGATGCGGGCCTGCGCGTCCCGCCAAAACGGCAGCGCCGCCGCGATGGCTTCGCGCCCGGTCTCGGTCAGCGTCACCACGCGCTCGCGGGCATCCTCCGCACCGGCCGCGATCTGCACCAGCCCGCGCCGTTCCAGCGGATCGAGATTGCGTCCCATCGTGGTGCGCTCGAGGGCGGCCTCCGTGGCGAGCCGCGTCACGGGGCTCGGTCCCAACCGCTCCAGCAGGCGGAGAATCGCGAATTGCGTCACCCGAAGCCCCGACGGGCGTAGGGCCGCATCGTAGGCCGTCGTCACGGCGCGAGTCGCCCGCCGCAGCGCGGAACAGGTGCAGGGCTCGACCGGGGGGTCGTTTGTCATGATGCGTGTATATGCACGTTTTATTCGGAAGACAATCGGGGCCTGACGGTTCGCACCGATCGACACCAACGGGGCGCCAAACGGGTGGGGAGTGTCATCGACACCTCGGATCACCCTGCTATCGCTTAGGCGAGTGACCCGGTTCGGGAGAAGCGCGATGACACTCGAGACCGCGACGGCGTTGTCCTCATCGGAGCAGAAGTCGGCCCGCACGGGGCTGATCGAGGCGGCTGCCGACATCGTCACCGAGCAGGGCGGACCGGGCGGGTTCGTGCGCGACCTGTTCGGCCGTGTGACGCCCGAGGATCTGGCGCCCTACCCCGCCGACTCCCTGGCCGATCTGGCCGGGCGGGCCCGCGCCTTCCTGGCCGAGCCACGGCGGCCGCAAGATCCCGCCCGGATGCGCCTCGTTGACGCCGAACTGCCGCGGGCCGGCCGGCGTCACGAAATGACGATTCTCGAAGTCATCAACGACAACCGCCCGTTCCTGCTCGATTCGACCCTCGCGGAGCTGACCGAGCAGGGGCTTTCTCCCCATCTCGTCGCCCATCCGATCCTCGGCGTCGACCGCGATGCGGGCGGTTCCCTGATCCGCGTGGTCGGCGAGACGACGGCGGACGCGAACGGCAGCCTCGCGCGGGAGAGCTTCCTCCACATCCACCTCGACCGCCTGGACGCGGAGGCCGGCAACCGGCTGCTGGACGCCCTTGCCCCGGTCTACCGGGATGTCGCCCTGGCGGCCGCCGACCACGACGCCATGCTGGCGCGCCTGTCCGAACTCGCGACGAATCTCGGCGCGGCGCCCACCCCGATGCCGCAGGAGGAGACCGCCGAGGCGCGCGCCTTCCTCGCCTGGCTGAGCGACGGCCAGTTCCTGATCCTCGGGATGCAGCAGCACGGCATCGACGGCGAGGCCCATCCCCTGATCGAGGGGTCGAGCCTCGGCGTGTTGCGCGATCCGGGCGCCACGCCCCTGCGCCGCGGCCGGACGCCGGTCGACTACACGCCCGAGATCCTGGCCTTCCTCGAGGAACCGCAGCCGCTAATCATCACGAAGGCGAGCGTGCGCTCCCGCGTCCACCGGTCGGCCTATCTCGACTATATCGGCGTCAAGCTGTTCTCCGGCCTCGGCAAGCTCTCGGGCGAGATGCGGATCGTCGGGCTGTTCACCGCCTCCGCCTATACGAGCCCGACCCGGGAGGTGCCGATCCTGCGCCGGAAGGTGGACTCGGTTGTCCAGCGCGCGGGCCTCGATCCGACGAGCCATGCCGGGCGAAGCCTGCTGGCGGTCCTCGAGAGTTACCCGCGCGACGAGCTGTTCCAGATCGACGTCGAGCGGCTGTACCGGTTCACCCTGGCCATCGCCAACCTCGCCGACCGGCCGCGAATCCGGGTGCTGTCGCGTCCGGACCGGTTCGGCCGCTTCGTCTCGCTCCTCGTCTACGTCCCGAAGGACCGGTACGACTCGACAATCCGGCAACGGATCGGCGGCTACCTCGCAGAGGCCTATGGCGGGCGGCTCAGCGTCGCCTATCCGGACTACCCGGAGGGCCCGCTCGCCCGCATCCACTACATCATCGGCCTGCCCGACCAGGGCGCGCCGGAGCAGGACCCGGCCGCCCTCGAAGCCGGTATCGGAGATTTGGTCCGGACCTGGGGCGACGCGTTGCGGGCGGCCCTCGCCGACGCGCAGGGCGGTGACCGCGCGCGGATCCTGTCCGCGCGCTACGGTGATGCGTTCTCCGCCGCCTATCGCGACAATTTCCAGCCCGAGGTCGCGGTCGCCGACGTGGCCATCCTCGAAGGTCTCGGCGGGGCTCAGCCGCGCGCCGTGCATCTCGGCCGCCGCCCCTCCGATCCGGCCGCGCAGGTCCGCCTGAAGGTGTTTTCCCGCGGCACCGCCATCGCCCTGTCCGACCGCGTTCCGGCCCTGGAGAATCTCGGCTTCCGCGTCATCAACGAGCGGACCTACCGGGTCATGCCCACCGGCGCCGACGAGGCCGAGCGCGTCTGGCTGCACGACATGCTGATCGAGCGCGCCACCGGCGCGGCGATCGACCTCGCGGCGCTGGAGCAGCCGCTCGAAGCCGCCATGCTCGCCATCGCGGACGATCTGGCGGAATCCGACGGCTACAACCGGCTCGTCCTCGAAGCCGCCCTGCCCTGGCGCGAGGCCGCTCTGCTCCGGGCGCTCGGGCGCTACCTGCGCCAGCTGCGCATCCGCTACGGACAGGATTACCTCGCCGGCACGCTGAGCCGGCATTCCGGGATCGCCCGGGCGATCGTCGCGCTGTTCCGCACCCGGTTCGACCCAGCCCTGACGGGGGATCGCGACGCCCGGCAGGCGGAGGTCCGCGCCGGCATCGAGGCGGCGCTCGCCGACGTGACCAGTCTCGACGACGACCGGATCCTGCGCCGGTTCGTCAACCTCGTCGAGGCGGCCGTCCGGACCAACTTCTTCCAGAGCGGCCCGGACGGAAAGCCCCGGGAGACGATCAGCTTCAAGTTCGCCTGCTCCAGGGTCACGGCGATGCCGCTGCCGCGGCCGCTCTTCGAGATTTTCGTCTACGCGCCCCGCGTCGAGGGCGTGCATCTGCGCTTCGGCTACGTGGCCCGCGGCGGCCTGCGCTGGTCGGACCGGCCGGAGGATTTCCGCACCGAGATCCTGGGCCTGGTGAAGGCCCAGCAGGTGAAGAACGCCGTGATCGTGCCCGTAGGCGCCAAGGGCGGCTTCTTCCCGAAGCGCCTGCCGCCGGCCTCGGACCGCGCCGCCTGGATGCAGGAGGGGACCGAAAGCTACCGGATCTTCATCCGAACGCTGCTGGAGCTCACCGACAATATCGTCGACGACGCCATCGTGCCACCGCCCGACACGGTGCGGCACGATCCCGACGATGCCTATCTGGTGGTCGCGGCCGACAAGGGGACCGCGACCTTCTCGGACATCGCCAATGCCCTCTCGCTGGAGCAGGGGCACTGGCTGGGCGATGCGTTCGCGTCCGGCGGCAGCCAGGGCTACGACCACAAGGGCATGGGCATCACCGCCCGTGGCGCCTGGGAGGCGGTGCGCCGCCATTTCCGCGAGATCGACGTCGACGTGCAGACGGATCCGATCGTCACGGTCGGCGTCGGCGACATGTCGGGCGACGTGTTCGGCAACGGCATGCTGCTGTCCGAGAGCATCCGGCTGATCGCGGCGTTCGACCACCGGGATATCTTCCTCGATCCCAACCCGGACGCGGCGGCGAGCTTCGTCGAGCGGCGGCGGCTGTTCGATCTCGGGCGCTCCTCCTGGGCCGATTACGATCGGAGCCTGATCTCGGAAGGCGGCGGCGTGTTTCCGCGCAGCCTGAAGACCATCCCCCTCTCGGAACCGGTGCGCGCCGCCCTCGGGTTCGACCGAGCCGAGGCAACGCCCACCGAACTGATGCAGGCGATCCTGAAAGCGCCGGCCGACCTGCTCTGGTTCGGCGGCATCGGAACCTACGTCCGCGCCACCGCGGAGACCGACGAGGATGCCGGCGATCGCGCCAACGATGCCGTGCGCATCACCGGGCCGGAGCTGCGCGCCAAGGTTGTCGGCGAGGGCGCCAATCTCGGCCTGACCCAGCGCGGGCGGATCGAGGCGGCGCGCGCGGGCGTCCGGCTCAACACCGACGCGATCGACAACTCCGCCGGGGTCAACACCTCGGACGTCGAGGTGAACATCAAGATCGCGCTCATGACTCCGGAGCGGGACGGTCGTCTGAGCTACGAGGCGCGCAACGCCCTGCTGGCCGCCATGACCGATGAGGTCGGGCACCTCGTCCTGCGCAACAACGAATTACAGACCCTCGCCCTGTCCCTCGCCCAGCGCGGCGGCCTCGACGAGACCGGCTTCGCCATGCGGACCATGCAGGCGCTGGAGGGCGAGGGTCGGCTGGATCGCGCGGTGGAATTCCTGCCCGACGATGCCGCGCTCACCGAACGGATGCGCCGAAACGAGGGGCTGACCCGGCCGGAATACGCCGTACTCCTGGCCTACGCCAAGCTGGCGTTGCACGACGCGATCCTCGACAGCGCCGTGCCGAACGACCCGTATTTCGACCGCGAGCTCCAGCGCTACTTCCCCAAGGCGCTGCGCGAGCAATTCCCGGATTCGGTGAAGGCGCACCGCCTGCGGCGCGAGATCATCGCCACCGCGCTGGCCAACATCATCGTCAACCGCGGCGGACCCTCCCTGATCACCCGCCTCGTCGACGGGACCGGCGCCGATGCCGCGACCATCGCCAAGGCTTATGCGGTGACGCGCGACGCCTTCGGGCTGATGGAGTTGAACCTCGCCATCGACAGCCTCGCCGGACGCATCTCCGGCCAGGGTCAGCTCGGTCTGTACGCGGAGGTTCAGGGCCTGCTGCTCAACCGGATCGTCTGGTTCATCCGCAACCTCGACCTCAGCGGTGGCATCGCCCCGGTGGTAGACCGCTACCGCGATGGCATCGCCGCCGTGGAGTCGGCACTGCCGAAGGTTCTCGGAGAGGAAGCGCTCGCGGTCGTCGGCACCCGCGAGGCCGAGCTTGCCGGGCTCGGCATGGCGCCGGCTCAGGCCCGGCGCCTCGCGTCGCTGAGCGCCCTGATCTCTGCCCCCGACATCGTCCGGGTCGCCGAGGCGAGCGGGCGGCCGGTGGAGGCGGTGGCGGCGACGCACTTCGCGCTGGAGCACGCCTTCCGGCTGGACGACCTCGCGGCCGCGGCGCGGACCGTGCCGGTCGCCGACACGTTCGACCGTGTTGCGCTGGAGCGTGCGGTCGCCGGGATCGGGGCGGCGCATCGCAAGCTGACGGCCGAAGTCGTGACCGATCTGGGCGCCGGTCCGGACGCTGTCGAGGCCTGGGCGAAGGCCAGGGGTGCGCCGCTGGCGCGCATCCGCCAGGCGGTGGATGCCATCGGCGATTCGAGCCTCACGGTCTCGAAGGTCACCGTGGCGGCGAGCCTTCTCGGTGATCTCGTCCGAACCGATTAGAGGCGGCCCATGCGGGCTTCGATACGCCCGGCGGGCGGTCCCGCGATCACGCTCCCGGCGCGGCCGGCGCGAGCATGCGCCGGCCGCTCCGGCTGACAGCCGTGAGCACCAGACCGAGGCCGATCAGCGAGACGGCCGCGGCGATCAAGGGAAGCTGGCCGTAGCCGGCCCCCAGCGTCAAAGCCGTACCGCCGATCCAGGCGCCCGTGGCGTTGCCGAGATTGAAGGCGCCCTGGTTCAGGGTCGAGGCCAGGTTGGGCGCGTCGGTCGCGGCCTCGACCACCCAGATCTGGAGTGGTGAGACCAGCGCGAAGACCAGCGCCGACCAGAGGACCAGCACCGCCAGCGTCAGGCCCGGATGGTGGGCGACCGCGGCGAGCAGAAGCAGCGCCGCGACGATCCCCACGAAACTTCCGATGATCGTCGCCATCTGCCCGCGATCGGCAAACAGACCGCCGGCGAGGTTTCCGATCGTCAGGCCCATGCCGGCGGCGAACAGCACGCCGGTCACACCTTGCGGCGAGTACCCGCTCACGCCGGTCAGGAACGGCGTGATGTAGGTGAACACGGTGAAGAAGCTCACCGAGGACAGGGTCGAGATCAGCATCGGTCGCAGCACCGGCCAGCGGCCGAGCGCGCGGAACTCGCTCATGAGGCGGCCGCGCGTCCCCGGGAGCCCGGATGGTACGCAGAGCTGGATCGCGAGGCCGGCCGCCAGGCCGATCGCCACCACCGCCCAGAACGTTGCCCGCCACCCGACGGCCTGTCCGAGGGCGGTGCCGAGGGGTACACCGAGCACGTTGGCGAGCGTGAGCCCCGCGAACATCAGCGAGACCGCCTGTGTGCGCTTCGCCCGAGGCACCAGATCCCGGGCGACCACGGCGCCGATGCCGAAGAACGCCCCGTGCGCGAAGGCCGTGAGAATGCGTGCCGCCATGAGCAGGCCGTAGCTGGGGGCCAGGGCGCAGCCGAGATTTCCGATCAGGAAGACGCCCATGAGGGCGAGCAGCGCCGTCTTGCGCGGCAGGCCCGCGGTCGCGATCGCCACGATCGGTGCGCCGATCACGACGCCCATGGCGTAGCCCGAAACCAGGTAGCCGGCTTGCGGGATCGTGACGCCGAAACTCTGCGCCACCTCCGGCAGCAGTCCCATGATGACGAATTCGGTGGTGCCAATGCCGAACGAGGCGACGGCAAGAGCCAGGATTGGCAGTGGCGGCACGCGGTCGCTCTCCAGCGCAGGACCTTCGCGCGATTGTGCGAAGCAACATGCGTAGGATGGCAGCCGAGGGTCGCCTGCCTAGCCGAGAGGACGCGGCGCACGGTTGCACGACGCGCAAGCGCCAACTCGCGCCAAGCTCGCGGGCGACTCTGGGTTGGGCAGCCCGTCCCCGCCCAGAGCTCGGGCAGCTGCGAGGCGCCGCGACGGTGAGCGGGGGACCCTACTCCGCGGGTGCCTTCCGCCGTGCCCGCGGCTTCCGCGCTGCCGCCGCCGGCACCTCTGCGGGCGCCGATGGCGCGCCGCGGTGCTTGCGGCGCTGTTGACCGAGCCCCAGGGCGCGGGCGAGCTCGGACCGTTGGGCCGAGTAGCTCGCCGCGGTCATCGGGTAGTCGCGCGGCAGACCCCATTTCTCGCGATAGGCTTCGGGCGAGAGCCCACGCAACGTCAGGTGCCGACGCAGGGTCTTGTACGGTTTGCCGTCCTCGAAGCTGACGATGTGATCGTGCGTGATCGACTTTCGAATCTGAGCCGGACTCAGCTTTTCGACCGCCGACTTCGACGTCCGTCCCGCAGTAGAGAGACTGTCTAGAGCGGCGTGGATCACGCCGATCAGGCCCGCCAGCTCCGACGACGGCACCGAATTGTTCGACACATAGGCCGCGATGATATCCACCGCGAGCTCAACATGCTCAGCGTGTCCGCCTTCTGCATTTTCACTCACGGCCCACCTCTGTCTTTGTAATGATTCGGACCGATCAATCCCTCGCGGATGCGATCGAATTCTCAAAGACAGTATCTGATTGTAGAACAAATCTCAATCGGTTCTGTCGTGACGACGGTAGGTTGTCCGGCAGACTGCAAGTGCCCACAGCCTCGGCCGTTGACGCTGCATTAACCATGAGTCCGCTAGCCTTCATTAACCATACCGATGACCTGTTTGGCTTCGGCGTGACCAGTGGATCCCAGCGATCGGTGCTCGGGACTTTGGCGGGGACCGTGATCAGGTGCGGACGGCTGGGGCTGACCGGCGGGAACGACAGGAGATGCGGCTCGCTGTCGCGGTGTTGGCGCTCGCATGCGCGGCCTCGTCGGCGCATGCCCAGCGATTCGACGCGACGAGTCCCGTCACAGGGCAGCCCGACAACCCGGGGGTCGGCCAGGACACCGCGCCGAACGGCTTGCCCGCGCTGCGGCGGCGGATCCCGGACGGTCTCTCGCGCGACGACGGCCGCGGTTCTCCGGGCGGCGACGCGACAAGCGGCGACCAGACCGGCGGCGACAGCCTGAGTTCGCCTCCGACGATCCCGACGCAGACGCAGGGGCAGCCGGGCGTTTCGCAGCTCAACACACGCATCACCAGCGGCGGTCAGCGGACCGGTGGAAGCGGCACGACCCCGAGCAATCTGGCTCCCTCGAATCTTCTCCGGACCCGGGCGGCGCCGCCGCGGCGGATCGGATCGGCGACCCGCAGGATCACCCAGGAAGTCACCCAGGTCCCGAGCCCGGCCTTACGGCTGACACCGATCATTCAGCAGCCCGTGGTCGGGGTTCCCCTGCCGCCGGCTACGGCGCCCGTCCGGACGATCCTTCCGCTCCTGGCGATCTCACCGGCCCTCGGCCTTCTGACGCCGGGCTTCATTCTCGGCACCGACTTGGCGCGCGCGATCCCGACGGATCCCGCCTACGCGCCGATCGGCTACCAGTTCGGAAGCTTCACCGTGCTGCCGACCTTCGGGCAGAGCCTCGGCTACGATTCGAACCCGGACCAGACGACCCGGCAATTCGCCAAGGGCTCGGTGGCGCTTCGCACCGACGCCTCCCTCGATTTCCAGAGCAACTGGTCCTCGAGTTCGTTCCAGGGCTCCTTGCGCGGCTCATACCTCGAGACGCCCCAGAACGAGGCCGCGAGCCGCCCGGCTGCCGACGGGGTCGTGCGCCTGCGGATCGACGCCAACCGGGACCTGCACATCGACGCCGAGGGACGGTTCCTCGTCGATACGCAGCGGACGGGAAACCCCAACCTGCTGGCCGCGACCGGCAATGTTCCGGTCGCGACCGCGACCAGCCGACCGCTGCTTGCCGTCTACGGCGCGTCGCTCGGGGCGACCGAGACCTTCAATCGACTGTCGGTCACGCTGCGCGGCTCGGTCGACCGGTCGGAATTCGACAATGCCCGCCTCTCGGACGGGACAATCGTCAACCAGTCGGACCGAAACCTGAATCAGTACAGCCTGCAGCTTCGTACCGCCTACGAAGTCAATCCGGATTTCAGCCCGTTCGTCGATGTCACCGGCGATACGCGAGTCTACGATCTCCGCCGCGATACGACTGGCGTCCAGCGGGATTCCGACGGAATTTCGCTCGCGGTTGGCGCAAGCTTCGGGCTTGCCCGTTCCCTGACGGGCGAGATCTCGGCCGGGATCCAGCATCGGACCTACGTCGATCCGACCCTGCGCGACATCAACGCGCCGCTGATCAACGCCGCCCTGGTCTGGTCGGCGAGCCCGCTCACGACGGTCCGGCTGACCGCCGCGACCGGTGTCACCGAAACGACGATCCCGGGCTCCAGCGGCATCTTCACCGATGTCGCGACGCTGGAGGTCCAACATGACCTGCTGCGCAACCTGTCGCTCGTGGTCGGCGGCTCGTTCCTGCAAAACGTTTATCAAAACAGCACGATCCGGGAGAACGGCTTCTCCGCGACCGCGCGGCTCGACTATCATTTCACGCGGTGGCTGACGCTGCGGGGCACCTACATCTACCAGCAGATCAACAGTACGCAGGCAGGTTCGAGCTTCCGGGACAACACGTTTCTGCTGGGATTGCGGGTCAACCCGTAAGCCGGATCAGAACCGCTCCACCCAGGGCCGAAGCTCGAGCTCCGACGTCCAGGCGCTTCGATCCTGGCGCAGCAGGTCGCGGTAGCAGCGCGCGATGGCATCCGGATCGAGGTGGCTGTCGGGTGCGTCTGCAGGCGCGCCGCGGTCAGGGTTCCGGATCGCGCCGTCGATGACGATGTGGGCGACGTGGATGCCCTGTGGTTGCAATTCGCGGGCAAGGCTTTGTCCCAGCCCCCGCAGGCCGAATTTGCCCATGGCGAACGGTGCCGATCCCGCGAACCCCTTCACGCTGGCCGACGCGCCGGTCAGGAGAATCGCTCCGTGGCGGTGCGGCAGCATGCGGCGCGCCGCGGCCTGCGCCACCAGGAAGCCGCCATAGGCGGACACCATCAGCGACCGGGCGACCGCCTCCGGATCCAGATCCACGATGGAGCCGCGCAGCCGTCCGCTGGCATTGTAGATCACGACGTCCGGAGCGCCCCCGAGGGCGGGCTCCAGCCGCGCGAACAGGGCCTCGACCTCGGCGGGCCGGCTCGCGTCGCAGGCATGCACGGCCGCACCGGTCTCGGCAGCCAGGGCCGCGAGCTTCTCGACGTTCCGGGCCGCGAGACCGATCTTGAGGCCGTCCGCCGCCAGGAGCCTGGCGAGCGAGGCACTCAGGCCGGAACCCGCGCCGACGATCAGGGCACGCGCATAGGTCGGAATCATCGGGCTGGCCTCCGGTTGTCCGGGAAGGTGGGGCCAGGGCCGGAAACCGCCAGGCCTATTCCCGTCTCTCCGCGAAGAACGCGCGGAGCAGCGCAGCCGCCTCGCGCTCGCGAAATCCGCCATAGACGTCCGGCGCATGATGGCAGGTCGTCTGGTTGAAGACCCGCGGACCGTGCTCGACGCCGCCGCCTTTCGGATCGGCCGCTCCGTAATAGAGCCGCCGGATCCGCGCGAAGGAAATCGCGCCCGCGCACATCGGGCACGGCTCCAGGGTAACGTAGAGGTCGCAACCGACCAGACGCTCGTCGCCGATCGCCGCGCAGGCGGCGCGGATGGCCAGGATCTCCGCGTGCGCCGTCGGGTCCAGGAGGCGCCGCGGCTGGTTATGGGCGACGGCCAGGAGGACGCCATCGCGCACCACTGCGGCACCGACCGGCACCTCACCGGCGGCGGCCGCGGCCCGCGCCGCCGCGAACGCGTGATCGAGCGCGGTCAGCGAACTCGATGCTTCCACATCCCGAGCGTGGATCGGATCAGCTGCCACGGTGTTCCTATCCCGTCGCCGATGCGGGTCTGTGCCAATGCCGCTGCTTAACACAGGGCAATGTTAAGGCCTGGAACATTCGAGCGACCGTGACCGTTTGTTGGATGAAGGCGGCGCCGCCGCAGCAACCA
>Ga0255028_100021_pt1 | contig 51249 bp, 46 predicted proteins | sample DRGLUT_MetaT_FD_178168 | JGI IMG/M metagenome (GOLD analysis project Ga0255028, IMG submission 178168) | Metatranscriptome of freshwater microbial communities from Pennsylvania, United States - DR:GLUT (Metagenome Metatranscriptome) | ecosystem: Environmental > Aquatic > Freshwater > Creek...
CACCCGACAGGAGCCTGCATGTCGTCCAAGCACCCGAAGACCGACACGCCCACGGACGCCGACCTCAAGGGCAATCCCGGGATCGGCACCTCGAAGGGGATGACCGGCGCCGATCCCGCCGATCTGCAGGCGGATTCGACCTTCGAGGGCGACGTCGACAACGAGACGAAGATCGATGGCGGCATCGACCCCGATCACCGGCCGCGCAAGAACGCGTGACGGAACGCCCGGGCCGGCACGGCCCGGGCCATCGTTTCAGCGGCCGCACGCCGGTGCCTTCGGCCGCTGCGGCGCGGGAACGGCAGCGGCAGGCCGGGCGCCCGGCCCGCCCGTCGGGATGTAGAGCTGCGCGGGACTGGCGGTGTAGCCCCGCAGCTGGCCGGCATCGGCGGCACCGAAGGCGGATGTGCCATCCGCACGGGCGGTGCCCGCCGCGAGGGCCGGTAGAAGCACAGCGGCCACGGCCAGGAGAGCGGACTTCAGCATCGGCAGGGTCCTCGTGTTCGCGCGGGCTCGGATAACCCCGATCCGTGCCGGATCGCTCCGCTCTGGGAGCGATCCGGCTGCCCGACATGCGGACCCGCGCAGCCGCCGTGCCGCGCATGACGGAGGCGGCTCCATCGTTTTCCGTTCGATCGCTTCCCCACCCCCGTCGTCGCGAGCGGAGCAAAGCCATCCAGGGCAGCGCCACGCTGCAAGATGTCCTGCTGCCCTGGGTCACTTCGCTGCCCACGCAACGACCGAGCGGGGCTTGCCCCGGCGACGGCCTCAGAGCGCCAGTCCGAGCTGGAGCGGCACCTCCGGCGCCTCCGGCGCGAAGCCCGACAGCGACACCCCGATCAACCGGGCGCTGCGCCGAAGGGGGAACAGGCCGGCGAGCAGGTCCAGGCCGATGCGCTCCAGATTGGCCCGGTCGGCCACGGGAACGGCGAGCGACCTCGCCCGGGTGACCTGGGCGAAGTCGGAGAATTTCAGCTTCAGGGTCACGGTCCGGGCGCGCAAGCCCTTGGCGTCCGCCCCGGCCCAGACCTTGTCGAACAGCGGCGCCAGCCGGGCGGCCAGGACCTCGAAGGCGGCCGTGTCCGCCGAGAAGGTGGTCTCCGCCCCGATCGACTTGCGCACCCGGTGGGCGCGCACCGGCCTGTCATCGATGCCGCGGGCGACCGCGTGGTAATACGCTGCCGACGAGCCGAAGATCTCGCGCAGCCGCTCCGGCGCCCAGGCGCGCAGGTCCGCCCCGGTCTCGATCCCGAGCCGCTTCATCTTCGCCTCGGTGACCGGCCCGACCCCGTGGAACCGGCCGATCGGCAGGGCGGCCACGAAGTCCGGCCCCATGGCGGGGGGGATGACGAACAGGGCGTTCGGCTTCCTGTGGTCGGACGCCACCTTGGCGAGGAACTTGTTGTACGAGACCCCCGCCGAGGCGACGAGCCCGGTCCGTTCCAGGATCTCAGCCCGGATCGCCTTCGCCACGGCCGTCGCCGTCGGGAGACCCAGGAGATTTTCGGTGACGTCGAGATAGGCCTCGTCGAGGGCCACCGGCTCGATGAGCGCCGTGTGCCGGGCGAAGACCGCGCGGATCTCGTCGGAGACCGCCCGGTAGACCTCGAAGCGCGGCTTCACGAACAGCAGGTCCGGGCACAGCCGCCGCGCGGTGGCCGACGGCATGGCCGAGCGGACGCCGAATTTTCGGGCCTCGTAGCTCGCCGCCGCCACCACACCGCGCTCCCGCGAGCCGCCCACCGCCAGCGGCAGGCCGCGCAAGGACGGGTCGTCGCGCTGCTCCACGGAGGCGTAGAACGCGTCCATGTCGATGTGGATGATTTTTCGGAGCGCGACCTCCGGATCCATCGCCGCCTCGGAGATCCGCCGTGGGTTCCTGCTCTGTTCTGAAAGAGCGCGACGGGATGGCGGGGTCAAGCCACGCCGGACAGGGCTCAACAGGAGTCCGGTCCGCGCCCGTCATCGCGAGCGCAGCGAAGCGACCCAGGGCAGCGCGACGTCGGTAAGCGTAGCGCCAGCTGGGTCGCTTCGCTGCGCTCGCAAAGACGGTGTTCCGCCTCAGGCGACGCTGCCGTAGAGGTCGTAGGCCTCGGCCCGGTCGATCTTCACTGTGACGATGTCGCCGACCCGCACCGGGCGCCGGAAGGCGGCGTGGACAGTGCCGTCGATCTCCGGCGCGTCGGCCTTGGACCGGCCCTTGGCAACCCCGCCCTCGACGGAATCGACGATGATCGGCAGCCGCTTGCCGACCTTGGCCCGCTGCAGCCGCAGCGCGATGCCGTTCTGGGTCTCCATGAACCGGCGCTTGCGCTCGGCCTTCACGTCCGGCGGCACGAGGTCGCCCAGCGCGTTGGCGGTGGCGCCCGCCACCGGCTCGTATTCGAAGCAGCCGACGCGATCGAGTTTGGCCTCCTGCAGCCAACCCAGAAGCTCCTCGAACTCGGCCTCGGTCTCGCCGGGGAAGCCGACGATGAAGGTCGAGCGGATCGCGAGGTCCGGGCAGATCTGCCGCCAGCTGCGGATCCGGTCGAGCTGGCGCTCCTGGTTGCCGGGGCGGCGCATGCGCTTGAGGACCGACGGGCTCGCGTGCTGGAGCGGCATGTCGAGATAGGGCAGCACCTTGCCCTCGGCCATCAGCGGGATGACCTCGTCCACGTGGGGGTAGGGGTAGACGTAGTGGAGCCGCACCCAGGCCCCGAGCGCGCCGAGTTCCCGGGTCAGGTCGTAGAACTTCGCGCGGACCTGACGGTCCTGCCACGGGCTCTCGGCATAGCGGATGTCGACGCCGTAGGCGCTGGTGTCCTGGCTGACGACCAGCAGCTCCTTCACGCCGGCCTTGACCAGTTTTTCCGCCTCGCGCAGCACGTCGGCGGCTGGGCGGCTGACGAGGTTTCCTCGCAACGACGGGATGATGCAGAAGCTGCAGCGGTTGCTGCACCCCTCCGAGATCTTCAGGTAGGCGTAGTGGCGCGGGGTGAGCTTGATCCCCTGCGGCGGCACGAGGTCGAGGAACGGATCGTGGGCCGGCGGCACAGCCTCGTGGACGGCCGCCACCACGGACTCGTAGGCCTGGGGCCCGGTCACCGCCAGGAGATCCGGATACTTCTCGCGGATCTCCTCCGGCTGCGCGCCCATGCAGCCGGTGACGATCACCCGGCCGTTCTCCGCCATGGCCTCGCCGATCGCCGCGAGCGATTCCGCCTTGGCCGAGTCGAGGAAGCCGCAGGTGTTGACGATCACCACGTCGGCGCCGTCGTGCCGGCGGGCCAGCTCGTAGCCCTCGGCGCGCAGATGGGTGAGGATCCGCTCGGAATCGACCAGCGCCTTCGGGCAGCCCAGCGAGACGAAGGAGATCTTGGGGGCCGAGGCCTTGGGGGCCGAGGCCTGGGGGGCAGGTGTGGCGGTCATGGGCGCATTCGACGGGTCGGACGCCGCCCGCGCGCGTGGCCTGTGGGACAGTCACACGGAACGCGAGGACGAGAATTCGGGAGGGGGTTCCTATAGCGGTTCCCGCTGGCCGGCGCGAGACCAGCCGCCGCAGGGGTGCCCGGCCCCGCGCGCGAGGCTGCCAGCCATCGGCAAACTTGGCTGTTGGCCAAGCCTTTACCGGCTGACCCTGACACCACACATCAAGACGCGGCGGCGCCAGCCGGCGCCGCGGGCCGAGCCCGTGCGGGCCGCGCGGCGATGCCTGCGTGGAACTGCCGCTTCCCCCGCGGCATCGGCTGTGCGACGGCAGCGTGCGCGCGCCCTTCAAGGACATCAGCCCCGAACCCGGTCATGTGGACCCGAGAGATCCCCTTCATCGATCCCGTCGCGGCCGCCGCCCGGTTGCGGCGCCTGCCGGGGCTCGCCTTCCTCGACAGCGCCATGCGGCACGACCCGCTCGGGCGCCATTCGATCGTGGCCGCCGACCCGTTCGCGCGCTTCCGCTTCCGGGACGGACGCGCGACCCTGGACGGCGAGCCGGTGCCGGGCGGCCCCTTCGCGGCGCTGCGCGCCTGCCTTGCGCCCTATCGGATCGAACCCAGCCCCGAGAACCCCTTCCCGGGCGGGGCAATCGGCTACCTCGCCTACGATCTCGGCGCGGCTTTGGAGCGGGTCGCGGTGCCGGCCCGTCGGGCGGGGCTGACCGACGACATCGCCCTGAACCTGTACGACACGGCCCTGGTGATCGACCATGCCGCCGGCTCCGCCCGCCTCGTCGGCACCGGCTTTCCCGAGACCGAGCCGGGCCCGCGGCAGGTCCGCGCCGAGGCGCAGCTCGCCCGGTTCGCCGACCTGCTCGGCGCCGACACAGCCCCGCCTCCGCCGCTGTCAGGCAATGGCGAGACGCTCACGTGGCGCTCGAACTTCGATCGGCAAAGCTATGAGAATGCGGTTGAAAAGGTCCGCGCCTACATCCGGGCGGGGGACATCTATCAGGCCAACATCGCCCAGCGCTTCAGCGCCGACCTGCCGGCCGGCTTCGACCCGTTCGCGCTCTATCGCCGCCTGCGCGAGACCAATCCGGCGACGTTCGGGGCGTATCTGGAGATGGAGGGACTGACGGTCGCCTCCTCCTCGCCCGAGCGCTTCATCCGGCTGGATGGCCGGCACGTGGAGACGCGCCCGATCAAGGGTACCGCCCGCCGCCTCGACGATCCGGCGGCCGACCGGGCGGCGGCCGAGGCGCTGCTGGCCTCCGTCAAGGAGCGGGCCGAGAACGTCATGATCGTCGACCTGCTGCGCAACGACCTGTCCCGGGTCTGCGCGCCGGGCAGCGTCGCCGTGCCCACCCTGTGCGGGCTGGAGACCTACGCGGGCGTCCACCATCTGGTGTCGGTGGTGACCGGAGACCTCCGCGACGGGCTCGACGCCCTCGACCTCCTGGAAGGGACCTTTCCCGGGGGCTCGATCACCGGCGCGCCGAAGATCCGTGCCATGGACATCATCACGGAGATCGAGGGCGACGCCCGGGAGCTCTATTGCGGCGCCATCGGCCGGATCGGCTTCGACGGGGCGCTCGACACCTCGATCGCGATCCGCACGGTGTTCATGGACGATCACCAGGCCGTCCTGCAGGCCGGCGGCGGCGTGACCCTGCTGTCGGAGCCCGGCCCGGAATACGACGAGACCCTGGCCAAGGCCGAGCGCGTGTTCGAGGCCTTCGCATGATCCTCGTCCTCGACAATTACGACTCGTTCGTCTTCAACGTCGTCCGCTACCTGGAGGAGCTGGGGGAAGAGGTCCGGGTCGTGCGCAACGACGCCCTCGACGTCGCCGGCATCCGGGCGCTGGTGCCCGAGGCCCTGGTGGTCTCCCCCGGCCCCTGCACACCCGCGGAGGCCGGGATCTCGCTCCCGGCGATCCGCGACCTGTCGGGGGCGGTGCCGATCCTCGGGGTCTGCCTCGGCCATCAGGCGATCGGCGCGGCTTTCGGCGGCACGGTCGTGCGGGCGCAGCGCCCGCTTCACGGACAGATGACGCCGATCGCTCATGCCGGCGAGCGGCTGTTCGCCGGGCTGCCGGCGCCGATGCCGGTGGGGCGCTACCATTCGCTGGTGGTGACGCCCGGCCCCGACATGGAGACGCATCTCTCGGTCGACGCGGTCTCGCAGGAGGGCGAGGTGATGGCGCTCTCGCACCGGACCCATCCGACCTACGGCATCCAGTTCCATCCGGAATCGGTGCTGACCGAGGGCGGCCACGCCCTGTTCGCCAATTTTTTGCGACTGGCCCGCGCATGGCGGGAGCGGCGCGGCCGGCAGGCAGGGCCGAGCGATGCTGTGGCGTGACGGCACGATCGTCCCCGGGACGACCGCCCCGCTCGACCTCACCGACCGCGGCCTGACGCTGGGCGACGGCCTGTTCGACACGGCGCTCGCCCTCGGCGGCCGCGTCGCCTTCGAGGACGCGCATATCGCCCGGCTCGTGGCCTCGGCCGACAGGCTGGGGATCCCCGCCGAGCCGGAGCGGATCAGCGCCGCGATGCGGGCGCTGGCGGGGCAGGGGACGCGGCTGGCGATCCGCACCACCCTCACCCGCGGCTCCGGCCCGCGCGGCCTGAAGCCGCCGGACGATCCGAGCCCGACGCTCTTCGCCACCGCGGCGCCGAGCGCCCCGAGCGCGGCCTTCGCACCCCTGCGCCTGTGGCCGACGCCGATCGCCCGCAACGAGACCTCGCCGGCCGTCCGGCTGAAGACGCTCGGCTACCTCGACGCGGTGCTGGCCGCCCGGGAGGCCGCCGCGGCGGGCTTCGACGAGGCGCTGTTCTGCAACACGCGGGGGCACGTCGCCTGCGCGGGCACCGGCAACCTGTTCGCGCTGTTCGGGCAGAGTCTGGTGACGCCGCCGCTCACCGACGGTGTGCTGGCGGGCATCGTCCGGGCCGAGATCCTGGGCCTCGCCGCCGGATGCGGGCTGCGGGCCGAGGAGCGGTCACTCAGCCTGTCGGAATGGCGCGCGGCCGAGGCCGTGGTCCTGACCAATTCCCTCCGGCTCCTGGCCCCCGTGACGGCGATCGGCGACAAGGCCTTCGCCAGCGCCCGGCACCCGGCGGTGGCCTGCCTGAGAGCGGCGCTCACGGCCTCGGTAGCCGCTTCCTGCGGCGTGGCGGCGGACGTCGTCGCGTGACCGATCCGGCGAATGCGACGGGCCGTCGCCGGCTCCGCTACGGGCTCGCGGCCCTTTACGCCGTCATCGGGATCGTGCACCTCGCGGCGACCGACGCGATGCTGCCGCTGATGCCCGGCTGGGTGCCGGCACCGCGGCTGGTCATCCTGGCGACCGGCCTGTGCGAGATCGCCGGCGCCGCCGGCCTCCTGACCCGCCGGTTCCGGCGCGCGGCCGCGACCGGCCTCGCCCTCTACGCGGTCTGCGTCTACCCGGCCAACCTCAAACACGCCTTCGCGCATGTCCATATCGACGGCATTCCGGATTCCTGGTGGTACCACGGCCCGCGCCTGGCGTTTCAGCCGGTCTTCGTCTGGGCGGCGCTCTGGGCCGGCGGTCTGATCGACTGGCCGTTCCGCCGGCGCGGGCGGTCGTTCGGAGCAGGCGCCAAGACATCCGTGGATGCTCCGCCGGCCGGCGGGGCCGGCCCGCGCGACCGGCCAGCAACGATCCAGGAACCTTGATCACAGGATCCTGGGATCCCGGGATCACGGCAGGCTTTGATCCTGTGATCCGGGCGATAGACTGCCCGCCAGCTGCCGCGTGCGCCGGAATACCGGGCCGCGTGGCCCCGATACGGGCGGATTCCATGACCAGGCGCCGCGATCCGGGCCGAACCCGCCCGCCGCTCCCGGATACCCTGCCGGACCGCGATGCGGTCGAGCGCGCCCTCGAGACCGTTCTCGACCGCCTGCGGCCCAAGCCGGCCGGCCCCAAGCCGGCGGGTCCCAAGCCGTCGGGGCTCAAGCCGGCCGGGTCCGCCGGATCCGAACCGGCGCGCGTCGGGCCGGGCCGGAAATCGCGCTCGGACGGGACGGCACCCGAGCTGCGAAAGGTTCCTCCACAGGGCGAAGATATCGTCCGGATACGACCGGCAGGACCCGCGTTCCCCGTCCGGACGCCGCGCAATCGCCTGCGGCCCTCGATGGAGACAGAGACCCCCATGGCCAAGCAGAAGACGCTGCACGACGCCTTCTACGAGACGCTGAAGGACGTCTATTACGCCGAGAAGCAATCCGTGAAGGCCCTCAAGAAGTCCGCCAAGTCCGCGGAGCACGCGGAGCTGCGCCAAGCCTTCGAGACTCATGCCGAGGAGAGCGCCCAGCAGGTGGAGCGCCTGACGCAGGTCTTCGAGATCATCGGGAAGCCCGCCCGCGCGAAGACCTGCGAGGCCATGCAGGGCATCGTCTCCGAGATGGAGGAGGATCTCGAGGATTTCGAGGGCAGCCCGGCCGCCGACGCGGTGCTGGCCGCCTGCGCCCAGGCGGTGGAGCATTACGAGATCAGCCGCTACGGCACCCTGAAGACCTGGGCCGGCCAGCTCGGCTACGGCGAGGCCGCCAAGCTGCTGGACGAGACCCTGCAGGAGGAGAAGAAGACCGACGCCCTGCTCTCCAAGATCGCCGAGTCGATCAACGCCGCCGGCGATCCCGAGGATGCCGAGGGTCCGAAGGGCAAGGGCTCGAAGAAGGCCGCCTGAGCGCACCATCCGGCCGGCACCGCCGCGGCGGTGCCGGATCGCGCCGATCCCGACATCGGCCGTCCGGGCGGAACGCGAAGGCTCAGCCCGCCTTCTCGATCGCGCTGAGCGGTGTCCAGTAGCAGCGATCCTGGCTGTCCGTCAGGGTGAGGCAACCGTAGGTCATCGTGCGGGATTCCAACCGGACCTCCTCGCCGAGCTTCCAGGACCGGCATTCGCCGCTGGCGAGACTGACACGCAGCAGCTGCCCGAACCCCTCCTCGTCGCCGGCCATGACCAGCTTGAACAGGCGGTCCGTGACCTCCTGGGTGTGGCAGCCGAAGCGCTCCTTGACGATCGTCTCGGCCGCGGCGGGCCGGGACAGCGACGCCAGGGCGGAGAGGGCGGCAAGCGTCGTGAGGATGGGCAGGGTTGGGCGCATGCGCGGAACATATCCGCCGAACGCCGCCTGTCGAGCCCTTGAGAGCAGGCCCCCGCGCGGGCGATCGCCGCGCCCGCTCACGTCTTGTGGGTCGCCTCGTCCCGTTTGGCCGCCTGCCAGGCCGCCTCCATGGCGGCGAGGTCCGAGCGGCCGAGTTCGCCGCCCGCCGCCCGCAGCTGCCCCGCCATCGCGGCGAAGCGGCGCTCGAACTTGGCGGTGCCGTCGCGCAGGGCCGTCTCGGGGTCGATCCCGGCATGCCGGGCGAGGTTGGCCACCGAGAACAGGAGATCGCCGATCTCCTCCGAGAGGGCCTGCGGGTCGCCCGCCTCCAGGGCTTCGGCGACCTCGTCGGTCTCCTCGCGGACCTTGTCGACGACCTGCACGGCGTTGTCCCAGTCGAAGCCGTAGGCCGCCGCCCGCCGGGAGATCTTCTCCGCCCGGGCGAGGGCCGGGAGCGCGCGGGCGACGCCGCCGAGCGGATCCGGTGCGGCCTCCGGTGCGCCGGGTGCCGCGGACCGGTGCGCCCGCTCCTGCGCCTTGATCGCCGCCCATTGCGCCTCGACCTGCGCCGGATCGCGCAGCGGGGAGCCCGCGGGCAGGGGCTGCCCGTCCCGGTCGAAGACGTGCGGATGGCGGCGGACCAGCTTGTCGCCGATCGCCCGCGCCACGTCGTCGAACGCGAAGGCGCCGGCCTCCTCGGCCATCTGCGCCTGGAACACCACCTGGAGCAGCAGGTCGCCGAGTTCGTCGCGCAGGTCGTCGCGATCGCCGCGCGCCACCGCGTCGGCGACCTCGTAGGCCTCCTCGATCGTGTAGGGCACGATGGTCGCGGGTGTCTGCGCCACGTCCCAGGGGCAGCCGCGGACGGGGTCGCGCAAGATCGCCATCAGGCGCAGGAGCCTGTGCAGCGGTGCCTCCCCGGACGGCTCCTCGGAAGGCTGATCAGAAGGCTTCTGGGACACCAATCCGGCGGTCGCCTCGATCATGCCGGATCGTCCCTCGTCGCGTGCGTCGCTCACACCCCCGGGCGTTAGACCATGGCGGGCCAAAGGGGAATCCGTGCGCGCGGGAGCCCGATCAGACCCGGGCGTCGCGCTCGCGCACCTGTTCGTCCTGCAGGCCGTTGAGATAGGCGGTGAGACGTCCGCTGACCGCCGGGTCGGCGCACTGGACCCAGAGCGGGGCCGGGAGGGTTCGGATCGGCAGGCGCAGCAGGAAGGCCTCGGCCGAGAGGGCCGCCTCCCGCTCCGAGGCGGCGGCCAGCAGCCGGGCGCCGGCCTGCGTGCCGATCAGGATTGCGATCGTTGCCATTGAGAATGCGCCATCAACCGACAACGGCGCGAGGCCTCCGTGCGTTGCGTCCGGACTCAGCGCGTGGGTCGAACGCCGAGCGGCTCCCGGGCCAGCGCTAGGCTGAACGACCACAGGATCCGCCCCGGCCAGCAGCATGCCGGCGGCCTCGCGGCAGAGGTCCCGGGCCTTGAGGATCGCGGCGTCCGCTTCGGCGGCCTCCAGGCTGTCTCAGATGAAGGCGAGGCCCGAGTGGCCGTCCGCGTGCTCCAGGGTGCGTCGGAGTTGATAGGTCGGCATCGCTCGCTCCACCCTGTGGAGAAGGACCGGCCACCGCAGCGCGGGCGACGTCCGACACTCGAGGCTGGCGGGAGCCCCGGCCGACCGGGCTGATCCAGATCAGGAGAAGTCGCGTTCCCCGGCCCCGCGCCCGCCGCCGGCCGAATCCAAATGTCGCAGGGCGCCGGGCGCACCTGCGGGCCGATGCACCCGGCCCCTGCGCGAGGTCCGCGCCAGGCCGTGCCGGGTCTTGTTCCAGCGTTCCGGGGCGCGGAGCAGCTCGGCCAGCGCCAGCCAGGCGGCGAGGCTGATCAGCAGGAAGTAGAGCGGCATCCAGACAGACGACCGGGCGAGGTCGCTCCAGCCGCGCCGGGCGCAGCCGAGCAGGGCCGGCAGGATCAGCGCCGCGAGCCCCGTCCCGAACAGCGTGATCGCGAGACCCGTCGGGAGGTTGTCGAGGAAGGCGGGCGCTGCCGCGATGTCCAGGACCAGGAAGTCCCAGGCCGCCGCGGCGAGGCAGGCCGGATAGGCGAGCGCCGACGCGACCGTGCCCGGCACCAGCGCGGCGGCGCAGAGTGTCTCCAGTCCGCCGAGGCTGCGCGCGTTGGCGAGCGGCCGGCGCCCGTGGGTCAGGCTGGTCTGGATCAGGCCCTTCAACCAGCGGGTGCGCTGTGCGAGCCACGGGGCGAGCCGGGCCGGCGCCTCCTCGAAGGTGGGGCTCGGCAGGTCGCCGACGGTGTAGCCCGCCAGCGCCAGGCGGATCCCGAGATCGGCATCCTCGGTGACGTTGAACGGATCCCACCCGTTCAGCGCCCGCAGCACGTCGATGCGCAGGTGCATGGAGGTTCCGCCGAGGGGTACCGGCAGGCCGCACCGCGCCAGCGCCGGGTTCAGCACGTCGAACAGGCCGGCATATTCGAGGGCGAAAGCGCGGGCGAGCCGGGAATCGCCGGGATTGTCGATCACGAGCCGCCCCTGGAGGCAGGCGACGTGCTCGGGCAGGCGCGCGAACAGAGTGGCCGCCAGCCGCAATTGCCCGGGATCGGGCGCGTCCTCGGCGTCGTAGACGGTCAGCAGGGCGCCGCGGGCGAGCGGCAGCGCCGCGTTGAGGGCCCGCGGCTTGGTGCGCGGGCCGCCGGGCGGCACCGTGATCACCTCGAACCGCGCCGGCAGCGGGATCCGGGTGAGGGCCGGTCCGGTCTCCGGATCGTCCGCCTCCAGCAGCAGCTTGATGTCGAGCTTGGCCGCCGGATAATCGAGGGCGGACAGGGCCTTGAGCAGGTGCGGCACCACCGCCGCCTCGCGTCGGAGCGGGACCAGCACCGTGTAGACCGGCAGATTCGCATCGGCGAGCGGCACCGTCGCGTCCGCGGCCACCGGGGCCGCGATGGCCAGGGCGGCGAGCCGGAAGCTCGCCATGGCCAGGAACAGGCTCTGCACCACCCGGCATCGCCGTCCGGGCGAGCCACGCCGGGAGCGCCGCGCACAGGCAGAGCGCTGCGGTGAGCCCGAGACCGAGGACCAGCAGCCACCAGAAAGCCGGCTCGCGCGCGGTGGCCCGCTCGGGCGCGCGCCGCCGCAGCTCGTGCGACGCGTAATCCGCCACCTGCTCGGGGATTGCGGCGAACACGGCCTCGCGCAGACGTGTCGGGCTGGCGATTGCCGGCATGGCCGCCCGGCGCGGGCCGTCGAGGAGGTCCGCGATCATCCGCCCGCGGGGCGCCAGCACGCAGGGCGCCACCGCCCCGGGCGCCAGCGGCGCGAGACCGGCCACCACGCTGTCGGGGAAGCGCAGGCCCAGGCCGAACGGAATCGGCCCGTCGAGGTAGGGAGCGTCGAGCGCCCGGGCCAGGGCCCGGTAATAGGCGCCCTCCGCCATCAGGCCGGCCTGGAGCAGGGCGGTCGCCGCGTCGGTCCCGGCCTCGGCCGCGTCGGCGGCGGCCCGTGCGAGCAACCGGCCGTCGACGCCCTCGGCCTGCAGGAAGGCGATCTCCGGCGGCAGTGTTGCCTGTCGCGCGGGCGGGCGCTGGAACGACACGCCGTGCGCTCCCCCGGTGGCCCCAGGTCGTGGTAGAGGAGGGGGGTGAGCCAGTCCCCGCCCCCACGCTCCGAGAGGAGCACCACCCCCTCCCGATCGTCAAGAGGCGATAGGACAGGCATCCCATTCCGCTTCGCGGCGGCCGCGCTCGCCGCCGCGCTCCTCTGGCCGCCGCCCGCTGGCGCCGCGGCGCCGAACGTGCCCCAGGCCGCGCCCGCCGCCACCCCCGTCGTCACGGTGCCGGATTTCTGGAACCCGCGCAGCCGGGGCGAGCGGATCGAGGCGCCGCAGACCGGCCGGGCGGTCCGCTTCCTCACGGACGACGAGTTCCCGCCGCTGCATTTCGCCGGCCCCGACGGCAACCCGACGGGCTTCGTGGTCGAACTCGCGCGGGCCGTCTGCGAGAAGCTGACGATCACCTGCACGGTGCAGGCGCGCCGCTTCGACACCCTGCTCGACGCCCTCGACAGCCGGCAGGGCGACGTGGTCGCGGCCGCCATTCCCCTGACGGCGACGCTGCGGGAGAAATTCCTGGCGACGCGGCCGTATTTCCGCTGGCCGGCGCGCTTCGCGGCCCGGACCGACAAGGGCCTGCCGGTTCCCTCTGCGGCGGCCCTCGCCGGGCGCAGCGTCGGCGTGATCGCCGGCAGCGCGCATGCGGCCTACCTCAAGGCGTTCTTCCCGAAAGCCGTCCCGAAGGACTTCACCGACCTCACGGCGGCCGAGGGCGCGCTCAAGCGCGGCGAGATCGACTACCTCTTCGCCGACGGCCTGAACCTCGCCCTCTATGTCGGCGGCCAGGACGCGGAGACGTGCTGCGCGCTGACCGGCGGCGACTACTTGGAGAACCGCTACTTCGGCGAGGGCATCGGCCTGATCACCCGCCAGGAGGACGCGGCCCTGTCCCGGGCGCTGGACGACGCGCTCCAGCGGGTCTGGGACGACGGCAAGTACACCGAGCTGTACCTGCGGTTCTTCCCGGTGAGCCCGTTCTGAGGGCTCTCATCGCCAGCGGGAATCCGGAATCCTGCCCGCCGGGCTTCGGCTGTCGGATGGCACCATAACGGATCTGCTCGAGAAGGTCGTGGCGAGGGCGCGCGACCTGTCCCCGGACCTTCAGAATGACCGCACGGCCCGGTATTCGGCGCCTCGTCGTGCGTCCTTGCCCATACGCGATCACGTGCCGCGTCCGCGCAGATGAGGTCGTCGTACTGGGCACTCGACACAGTGCGCGTCGGTCACGTGTCTGAGCCCGCAGACCTTCCGCACCCACATCGCTGCGGGCAATAGCGACGCCGGTTGCCCATCTGGGCGTTCCGCTCCGATGCGAACCGCTCTAGGGTGCGCGCTCCCCATTCGCGTTCAGCCCCGAAGATCATTCCCGACGACATGCCAGCCGCTCCGCCAGCCCTGATCCTCGACGCCGACACCATCGAGGCCGCCGCCAACGCCGCCGCCTGGCCCTTCGAGGAGGCGCGCAAGCTCGTGGCGCGGCTGGAGAAATCCGGCAAGACCGAGGTGCTGTTCGAGACCGGCTACGGCCCCTCGGGCCTGCCGCATATCGGCACGTTCGGGGAGGTTGCCCGCACCTCCATGGTCCGGCACGCCTTCCGGGTGCTCACCCGCGACGCGGTGCCCACCCGGCTGATCGCCTTCTCGGACGACATGGACGGGCTGCGCAAGGTCCCCGACAACGTCCCGAACCGGGAGATGCTGGCCGACCATCTGAACCAGCCGCTCACCCGCGTGCCGGACCCGTTCGGCACCCATGACAGCTTCGGGGCGCACAACAACGCCGAGTTGCGCCGCTTCCTCGACGCGTTCGGGTTCAGTTACGAGTTCCGCTCGGCGACCGAGTGCTACCGCGCGGGCGTGTTCGACGCGACGCTGCTGCGCGTGCTGGAGCGCTACGATTCCGTGATGGAGATCATGCTGCCGTCGCTGCGCGCGGAGCGCTCGGCGAGCTACTCGCCGTTCCTGCCGCTCCACCCGGTCACCGGCCACGTGATGCAGGTGCCGATCGACGAGGTGAAGGCCGAGAGCGGCACGATCGTATGGCGCGATCCCGCCACGGGCGAGCGGTACGAGACCCCGGTGACCGGCGGCCACGCCAAGCTTCAGTGGAAGCCCGACTGGGCGATGCGCTGGGTGGCGCTCGGCGTCGATTACGAGATGGCCGGCAAGGATCTGATCGACTCGGTCAAGCTCTCGGCCAAGATCGCCCGGGCGCTCGGCGGCGAGCCGCCGGAGGGCTTCAATTACGAGCTGTTCCTGGACGAGAAGGGCCAGAAGATCTCGAAGTCGAAGGGCAACGGCCTGACGATCGACGACTGGCTCAAGTACGGCACGCCGGAATCCTTGAGCCTGTTCATGTACAGCAAGCCCCGTGAGGCCAAGCGCCTGTTCTTCGACGTGATCCCCCGGCACGTCGACGAGTATATCGGCTTCCTCGACCGCTACGCCGGCCAGGACGCGAAGCTGCGGCTCGGCAACCCGGTCTGGCACCTCCACGCCGGCAACCCGCCGGAGCCCGAGCGGGTCGAGGGCGCGAGCCTGACCTTCGCGATGCTGCTCAACCTCGCCGCGGTCGCCAACACCGAGGATCCGGCGGTGCTGTGGGGCTTCATCCGCCGCTACGCGCCGCAGACAGGGCCGGAGACCCATCCGGGCCTCGACCGGCTGGTGAAGCACGCGCTGACGTACTTTTCGGACTTTGTGCGGCCGGCCAAGACCTACCGGGCGCCGACCCCGGAGGAGCGGGCCGCCCTGGAGGACCTGTCGGAGACGCTGGCCGAGCATGCCGGCTCCACCGATCCGGAGGCCCTGCAGGCGGCGGTCTACGAGGTCGGCCGGCGCCACTTCCCCGACACGTCCGGCAAGGCCAAGAGCCCGGACGGGCGGCCCGGCGTGTCGCAGGCGTGGTTCACGAGCCTCTACAACGTGCTGTTCGGCGAGGCGCGCGGCCCCCGATTCGGCTCGTTCGTGGCGCTCTACGGCGTCGACGAGACCCGGGGCCTGATCGCCTCAGCCCTGTCGGGGGCGCTGGTGGCCGAGCATGCGGCCTTCGCGGCCGGCAAGGCTTCGGTCGCGTGAGCGCGCGATGATCGTCGACAGCCTCGCCGCATTGGAGGCGATCTACCGCGCGTCCCTGGCGCCTGCCTCCACGGTGAAGGTGGCGGCCTCGGTCACGCCGGACTACGCGGCGCTGATCGCGGCCGCGCCCTTCGCGGTGCTGGCGACCTCCGGCCCGGACGGGCTGGATTGCAGCCCCCGCGGGGACCGGCCGGGCTTCGTGCGGATCGCCGATCCGCGCACGCTGATCCTGCCGGACCGGCGCGGCAACAACCGGATCGATTCCTTGCGCAACATCGTGCGTGATCCCCGGGTCGCGCTGCTGTTCCTGATCCCCGGCTCGGGCACGACGCTGCGGGTGAACGGACAGGCGGTGATCTCGGCCGATCCGGACCTGCTCGCGTCCTTCAGCGTCGATGGCCACCCGCCGCGCACTGCAATCGTGATCACGGTGGCGGAGATCTACTTCCAGTGTGCAAGGGCGATCATCCGGGCGCGACTGTGGGATCCCGAAGCCCACATCGATCCGGCGAGCCTGCCGAGCCCGGGGGCGATCCTGGCGGCGCTCACCGCGGGCGCGGTCGGCGGCCAGCGTTACGACGCGGAATGGCCGGAGCGGGCGGCCAAGACGATGTGGTGAGGCTCGTCGAGCTCGGCGAGGGCGGCGTCGAGGAAGGCGTCGTCGGCCGCCTCGACTTGCGCGACCAGCAGCGACTGGCGCCGGCATTCCGCGGCAAAGCCCGGCTGGCTCGTGTCGTGAGGCTCCCAGGTTTTCGGCGCGATCGGCGTGACCATCGGCGTCTCGGTCTCCGTCATGGCAACCGGTGAGGCGACCGGACGACGAACGTCAAGACGGGCAGGAATTCCGAACACCCCCGTCCTTGCGAGCGTAGCGAACAAACCCGTGGCGCCACGTCCACCGATGTCCCGCCCTGGGTCGATTCGCTGCGCCCGCGATGACGGAGCGCCACCTCACCCGACCAGTGCGAGATCCTGCGTCTCGGTGTCGGGGATGACATCCACTTCGACCTTGAGGCGCTGCTTGCCCGAGCCGCTGACGATGCCGTCGACCGGCGCCACGTCGCCGTAGTCCCGGCCGCGCGCAACCACGATGTGGTCGTCCCGCACCGCCACGCTGTTGGTCGGGTCGAGGCCGAGCCAGCCGTCGCCGCACCAGACCGCCACCCAGGCGTGACTCGCATCCGCCCCGCGCAGGTGCGGGCGGCCCGGCGGCGGCACGGTCCGGAGATAGCCGCTGACATAGGCCGCCGGCAGGCCCATGCCGCGCAGGGCGGCGATCATCACGTGGGCGAAGTCCTGGCAGACCCCGGCCCGCAGCGCGAAGGACTCGGCGAGCGGCGTGTAGACGTTGGTGGCCCGGGAATCGAAGCGAAAATCCTGGCCGATGCGCAGCATCAGGTCGTGCGCCGCTCCGTAGGCGCTGCGGCCGGGCGAGAAGCTCGGCCGCGCGTAGTCGGTCACCGCGGAGAGCAGCGGAACCCGGCCGCTCGGGAACAGGAAGTGCACCGGCGCGCGGCCGCCGAGGTCCCGACCGGCGACCACGGCGTCGCGGACCCGTTCCCAGGACATCCCGGCTTCCGGCGGCGGCGGGGCGGGACGCTCGACCCGCACGGTGGACAGCGCCTCGACGCTGAAGGTGGTGTGGGGCGTCTCCAGCGTGACCGCCACCGCGTCGATGCCGAAATAGTCGCGCCGCATCACCGCGCGGGCCGGGCTCGGGTCGATCGTGACGGCGCTCGCCAGCACGCTCTGGCCCTCGCAATCCTGCGGCTTGAGCCGCAGGGTGCAGCGGGCGAAGTGCACCGGCTTGCCGTAGCGGTAGGTCGTGCGGTGGCGCAGCGTGTAGATCATCCCGGCGATCGTCCATCGCGACGTCCGCCGCCCGCGGTCGCCGGCAAGCGCGAAGGCGCGCCGCAGCCGGCCGGCCTGCGCGGCCTGCAGACCTTTGGCAGCGTGCTGCGGATCGTCCGCGCGGCGGCAGCGCCAGGGACACCCAGCATCACGCCAGCCCCGTCAGCTTCTCGGGGCGAAGCGCGTTCGGCCCGGCGGGGAAATAGCGGGCCGCGATCCCGTCGGCGAGCCGCTCCAGGTCGGTCGCGAGCGCGGTGAGGCGCACGGCGTCGAAATCGGCGGCCTCGCCGCTGCGCAGATCCGACAGGATCCGGGCGGCGAGGCGGCAATGCGGCTCGGGGAGGCCGTCGGCGGCGAGCGCCGGCAGGTCGGCGAGATGGCGGGCGATCGCCTCCGCCTGGAAGGCGATCGAGCGCGGGTTGTAAGGGTCGAGCAGGACCATGTCGCGGACCGGGTCGAGGGCGGCGCCCTGCATGTATCGGCGGCCGTAGCTGATCTGCGAATCGGAGAGCGACAGCATCACCCCGAGACAGCCCGGGGTCGCCTCGTCGTTGGCGAAGGCCAGCGCGAAGGCGCAGGTGTTGATCGCCCGCTCGATCCGCCGGCCGAGCTCGACGAAGTGCCAGCCCTCCGCCCGGCTCATGTTCTCGTGGGTCAGGCCGGAGAGCGCCGCGAGGTGGCTCAGCGCCCGCTCGGCGCGGCCCGCAAGCTGCGACTCGGTGAAGGTGCGCTCGGTGTCGAGGGACAGGAACTCGTTCAGGTCGGCGAGCACACGCCAGGCCTCGCCGGACAGGCGGGCGCGGAGCGCAGCGGCGTTGCGGCGGGCCGAGACGATATGGGCGCGGGCCGAGCCCGGCCGCTCGCGCCCGGCCAGCGCCTCCTGGGCGAGGCGGGCGGTGGGCAGGCCGGCCGCGCCGATGCTGCCCCACTCGTGCAGCAGGGCTCGGAGCGCCAGGGCCGCAGGCGTGTCGAGGGCGCCCGAGATGTCGGCCCCGACCGCGTCCCCGACGCTGCGGAGATGGGCGAGGACGAGCCGGATTACCGCCTCGGCGCGCTCGAGATAGCGGCCGAGCCAGAACAGGCCGTCGGCCGCCCGGGAGGGCAGGTGGCCTCCGACCCGCCGCACCCGCGGGGCCGCCTGCGAGCCGATCAGCGGCGCGGCGACCGGCTTCTGGGACAGGACCCAGACATCGGCGGAGCGGATGCCGAGGCGCATCTCGATCGGGTCGACATCCTCGCGCTCGGACACGCGGCAGAAGCCGCCCGGCATGACCTGCCAGCCGAGAGGCGTCCGGGTGGCGAAGACACGGACCACGAAGGGGCGGGGCACCAGGACGAGGCCGGCCTCGCCGCGCTCCCAGCCCGGCATGGTGGAGAGCGGCGCGGCTTCCTGGGCGACGTAGTCGAAGGGCCGGTCGCGCAGGGCCTCGACCACCCGCGTCCGCTCGGCCGCCAGGACCGGGCCCGCCAGGATCGCGTCGCGCCCCGCCCCGCGCTGGGGCGTGGCGGCCGGGCGCAGGGTCAGGCTGTCGAGGTTGGCCTGAGCGTGGGCCAGACCCTCGAGGTCACCGCACCACCACGTGCGCGGATGGCCGAGCCGCAGGGGTTCGCCCAGCACCCGACGGGCGATGCCGTCGAGATAGGGGGCGAGCGCCGCCGATTCGACGAGCCCCGCGCCCGGCATGTTGGCCATCACCAGGGAGCCATTGCGCAGGGCGTCCAGGATGCCGGGCACGCCGAGCCGCGAGGCCGGGTTCAGCTCCAGGGGATCGAGGAAGTCGGCGTCGATCCGCCGCCACAGGGCGTCGGCGCGCTTCAGGCCGGAGACGGTGCGCACGTGCAGGCGCCCGTCCTGCATCACGAGGTCGTCGCCCTCCACCAGCATCAGGCCGAGATAGCGGGCGAGCGCCGCCTGCTCGACATAGGTGCTGCTGTAGGGGCCCGAGGTCAGCAGGCAGATCCGCGGGTCCGCACGCTCGGCACCCAGCGCAAGCCCGTCGCGGAACGCCTGGAAGAAGGTCGGCAGGCGTTCGACATAGAGGTCCTGGAAGAAGTCCGGGAAGGTCCGGGCCAGGACCATCCGGTTCTCGAGCGCCCAGCCCAGGCCCGAGGGCGCCTGGGTCCGGTCAGCCAGCACCTGCCAGCGTCCGTCCGGACCCCGGCCGAGATCGGCGGCGTAGAGCTTCAGGTAGTGGCCGCCGGGGGGCGTGACGCCCTGAAGCGGGTGCAGGAACTCGGGCGTGCCGGCCACGATCGCGGCCGGCAGCAGCCCCTCGGCGACCAGGCGGCCCTCGCCGTAGGCGTCGGCCAGGATCGCCTCCATCAGCTCCGCGCGCTGGACGATCCCGGCGCTGAGCGCCTCCCATTCGGGCCCCTCGATGACCAGGGGCAGGCAGCCGAGCGGCCAGGGGTGCTCGCGCTGATCGCCGGCGATGCGGAACGAGATGCCGGCGTCCCGGATGTGCCGCTCCGCCGCGACGAACCGGGCCATGATCTCCGGCTCGGTGAGGCCGCCGAGACAGTCGAGCAGGCGCGGCCACGCCCCGCGGGGCAGGCCGTCGGGTCCCAGGAACTCGTCCGGCCGGCCGGGGGCGGGGCGATAGCCCGCCGTCCAGCGGGCGACGCGCTCATGCGGGCCCTCCGGCTCGGCTCGGCCGGGGCTTCCGGCGAGCGCCGCCTCCATCACGGCCCCCCGGTCACTGCGGCTTGCGGATCCACGCATCGTGGACGGCGACGCGGCCGCACAAGGGAGCGCGGCTCCCCTCGCCCGCACGGGAGAGGGGCAGGGTGAGGGATCGGGTCTGCCCGAAAGAGGCGCGTCCTGCCGGCGCGTCGAGCCCGAAGCCTCTCGTCCCTCACCCCAACCCTCTCCCGCACGGGGGAGCGGGCGCGTCGCGCTCTGTCGCCCGCGTCGGTGTCCGACCCAGATGTGTGAACATCGTGGATCATTGCGGGGCCGGCATCCGCAGGTCGAGGGTCAGCGGGAACTCGGCGCTGGCCTCGGCCCGGGGCATCTCCACCCGGCCCGGCGTGTGGCCGTGCGGCTGGAACCGGGCGAGCCGCCGCCCCTCCGCCTCGTAGGCGTTGACCGGATGGGTCTCGTAGTTGCGGCCGCCCGGATGGGCGACGTGGTAGCGGCAGCCGCCGAGCGACCGGCCGCTCCAGGCATCGAGGATGTCGAAGGTCAGCGGCGAATGCGCCGGAATCGTCGGATGCAGCGATGAGGCCGGCTGCCACGCCTTGAAGCGCAGGCCCGCCACGGCCTCGCCGCCCCTGCCGGTGCCGGTCATGGGCAGGCGGCGGCCGTTGCAGGCGATGACGTGCCGCTCGGGCACGAAGCCCTCGACCTTGACCTGCAGCCGCTCGACCGAGCTGTCGACGAAGCGCACGGTACCCCCGCTGGTCCCTTCCTCGCCCATCACGTGCCAGGGCTCCAGCGCCTGGCGCAGTTCCATCCGGACCCCGCCGTGCTCCACCGTGCCGAACACGGGGAAGCGGAACAGGGCCTGCGCCTCGAAGGCGACCGGATCGAAAGCGTACCCCGCCGCCCGGAGATCCTCCAGCACCGAGAGGAAGTCGGACCAGAGGAAATGCGGGAGCATGAACCGATCGTGGAGGTTCGTGCCCCAGCGGACACAACCACCGGTTTGTGGCTCGCGCCACAGCCACGCCACCAGGGCGCGGAGCAGCAATTGCTGCGCGAGGCTCATCCGCGCGTCCGGCGGCATCTCGAAGGCCCGGAACTCCAGCAGGCCGAGGCGCCCGGTCGGCCCGTCCGGCGAGTACAGCTTGTCGATGCAGATCTCGGCGCGGTGGGTGTTGCCGGTGACGTCCACCAGGATATTGCGGAACACCCGGTCGACCAGCCAGCGGGGGATGTTGGGCGCGTCGGGGGCGGGCACCTGCGCCAGCGCGATCTCCAGCTCGTAGAGGCCGTCGTGGCGGCCCTCGTCCATGCGCGGCGCCTGGCTGGTCGGGCCGATATAGAGGCCGGAGAACAGGTACGAGAGCGCGGGGTGGCGCTGCCAGTAGAGCACGAGGCTCTTCAGCAGGTCGGGCCGGCGCAGGAACGGGGAATCGTCCGGCGTGACGCCGCCCATGACCACGTGATTGCCGCCGCCAGTGCCGGTGTGGCGCCCGTCGGTCATGAACTTTTCCGCGCCGAGCCGGGTCTGGCGGGCCTCGGCGTAGAGGTCGGTGGTGATGGCGACCGCCTCCCGCCAGGAGGCGGCCGGGTGGACGTTGACCTCGATCACGCCCGGATCGGGAGTGACCTTGATCAGGCCGATGCGCGGATCGTAGGGCGGCTCGTAGCCCTCGATGTGGATCGGCAGCGCCAGTTCGGCCGCGGCGGCCTCGAGATGGGCGGCGAGTTCGAGATACTCGTCGGCGCGCTGGGTCGGCGGCATGAACACCCGGACGACCCCGTCCCGCGGCTCGATCGCCAGCGCGGTGCGCACCGCGACGCCGGTGATGCCGGAGCCGTTGACGACGGTCTCGGCCATCGGGTCATCGGAGAGCGGCCCGCGCGGCTCCAGGGGGTCCTGCGGCTGGTAGTAGGGATAGTGCTCGGGCGGCACGTAGGGCAGCGACGACAGGGGCAGGCGGAAGCCCAAGGGCGAGTCCCCCGGCACCAGGAAGGCGGCGCCACGCCGAAAATCCCACTTTTCCGAGATCCAGACCCTTTCGGCATCGCCGTCCTTGCCAGTGGGCAGGCTCGCGAGCGGAAGGACGTAGCCCGCGGCCTCCCCGAGGCCCCGCGCGTAGACCCGCTTGATCCGGGCATCGAACTCCGCCGAGCCCGACTTGGCGTCGGCCGGCATGACGTTGACCGGCAGCTCCGCGATCTTCTTCTCCCAGAGTTCGCCATCCTCGAAGGCCGGAAAGACGTAGTCGGAAAGGCCGAGGCGGCGGGCCAGAGCGTCCGCGAACGCCTTGGCCTGCGCGATGGTGGCTGTCCCCGCCTCCCCGGGCGCAGCCTCCGGGGCGATCAGGTCCGGGTTCCGCCAGATCGGCTGGCCGTCCTTGCGCCAGTACAGCCCGAAGGCCCAGCGCGGCAGGCTCTCGCCGGGATACCACTTGCCCTGGCCGTAATGGAGCAGGCCGCCCGGGCCGAACCGGTCGCGCAGGCGCCGGATCAGCTGGTCGGCGCGGCCGCGCTTGGTCGGGCCGACCGCGGCGATGTTCCATTCGGGCGATTCGAAATCGTCCACCGACACGAAGGTCGGCTCGCCGCCCATGGTCAGGCGCACGTCCTGCGCGGCCAGATCGGCATCCACCCGCTCGCCCAGCGCGTCCATGGATGCCCAGACCGCCTCCGAGAACGGCTTGGTGATCCGCGGCGTCTCGGCGACGCGGGTGATGCGCATCCCGAAATCGAAGGTGGTCTTGGCCGGCTCCATCGCCCCCGAGATCGGGGCGGCCGAATGATAGTGCGGCGTCGCGGCGAGCGGGATGTGGCCCTCGCCGGTGAGCAGGCCCGAGGTCGCGTCCATGCCGACCCAGCCGGCGCCCGGCAGGTAGACCTCGGCCCAGGCATGCAGGTCGGTGAAGTCCGCCGAGGCGCCGGTCGGCCCGTCGACCGCGGTCGTGTCGGGCACGAGCTGGATCAGGTAGCCGGAGACGAACCGGGCGGCGAGCCCGATCCGGCGCAGCACCTGCACGAGCAGCCACGCGGAATCCCGGCAGGATCCGCTCTTGAGCCGCAGGGTCTCGGCGGGGGTCTGGACGCCCGGCTCCATGCGGACGCCGTAGGCGGTCTCCCGCGCGATCATCCCGTTGAGCGCCACGAGGAACTGGACGGTGCTGGGCTCCGCGGGGAGACGGGCGAGCAGCGCCTCCATCTCGGGGCAATCCGCATCGACGGGGGCGAGGTAGGGTGCCAGTTCCTCGGAGAGATCGGGCTCGTACGCGAACGGCCGGGTTTGCGCGTAATCCTCCACGAAGAAGTCGAACGGATTGATCACCGCCATGTCGGCGGTGAGGTCGACCTCGATCTTCAATTCGTCGGTCTTCTCCGGGAAGACGATGCGGGCCAGCCAGTTGCCGCTCGGATCCTGCTGCCAGTTCAGGAAGTGATTGGCGGGCGTCACTTTCAGCGCGTAGGCCGGGACCTTGGTGCGCGCGTGCGGCGCCGGGCGCAGGCGGATCACCTGGGGGCCGAGGCTGATCGGCCGGTCATAGCGGTAATGCGTGACGTGGTGCAGGGCGGCTTTGATCGACACGATGGCTCCGTCGAAAGGATCGAACGCGGTTCTCGATGCCGGTTCCGGGCGCCGGACCCCACCGCGCCGTTATGCGCTACAGACCCCGTCACAAGCAATTTCCGTGCGGCGGCCGCCGCACGCCCCGACACGCCGTCGTTCCGGGCCAGGGCCATGCTCGGCGCCCTCGCGGATCCTGAAGGCGAGCCCGGCGGTCCAGGCCGCGGGCAGGAACTTTGCCGCCCGGTCCTGCTTGACCGGCAGATGGGCCGGAGGCCGGCCCGGGACCGCACGATGAAGATCTTCCAGTGCCAGGCCTGCGACCAGCCGGTCACCTTCGAGGCGACCGGCTGCGAGAGCTGTGCGCGGCAGCTGGGCTACGTCTGCAAGGTCCACGAGGTCTCGGCCCTGGAGCCGCAGGGGCTCTCGGCGCACCCGCTGATGGGCGGCGCCCAGGTCTTCCACGCCTACGCGGATCCCGGCCGGCGCTACCGCCTGTGCAACAACGCGGTCTCGGCGGCCTGCAACTGGCTGGTTCCGGAGGACTGCCCCGACATCCACTGCACCGCCTGCCGCCACAACCGCGTGGTGCCGGACCTGTCGCAGGGCTGGAACCTCACCCGCTGGCGCCAGATCGAGGCGGCCAAGCACCGCCTGTTCTACTCGCTGCTGCGCCTGGAACTGCCGCTCGCCACCCGCGCCCAGTACACCGACGGGCTGGCCTTCGACTTCCTGGTCGACCCCTCCGAGAATTTCTCCGGCGGGACGCCGGTTCTGACGGGCCATATCAACGGCCTGATCACCATGAACATCGCCGAGGCCGACGACGTCGAGCGGGAGCGCCGCCGGATCCTGTTCGGCGAGCATTACCGCACCCTGCTCGGCCATTTCCGGCACGAGATCGGGCATTACTTCTGGTACCTGCTGGTGCTGAACAGCACCGTCATGGATGCCTTCCGGGCGCTGTTCGGCGACGAGCGCCTCAACTACGTCCGGGCGCTGCAGGACCATTACGCGAAGGGCGCGCCGGCCGACTGGGACGAATCCTACGTCTCGGCCTACGCCACCGCCCATCCCTGGGAGGACTTCGCCGAGACCTTCGCGCATTACCTGCACATCGTCGACACGGTGGAGACCGCCTCGACCTTCGAGCTGCATGTGCGCCCGCGCCTGCGCCATGGGCAGGCGGCACCGACCGTGATCGATTTCGACCCCTACAACACGGCCGACCTCGACCGGCTGATCGCCGCGTGGCTGCCGCTGACCTACGCGATCAACTCGCTCTCTCACAGCATGGGCCAGCCGGCGCTCTATCCGTTCAAGCTGACGCCCACGGTGATCGCCAAGCTCGCCTTCGTCCACGAGCGGATCTATGCCTCGCGAACCGGCACCCTGCCGGATGCCGGCGAGGCCGGGGCCGAGATGCTCCGGGCGGTGATCATGGGCCTGCGCCAGAAGGTGGCGGCACCGACGGTGTGAGGGCGGGGCGGCCATGGACGGCAAGCCGTCTTTGCGAGTGCCGCGAATCAAGCCAGTCGGCGCCTTGCTCGCAGACCTCACGCTGCTCTGGGTCGCTTCGCTGCGCTCGCGATGGCCGGGAGGTCGGACCGCCTGTCACGTCCCCTCGCGCCGCTCCGCGAAGGCGCGGAACGCCTCGAGGGTCTCGGCGCTGACGTGGTGCTCGATCCCTTCGGCGTCCCGCCGGGCCGTCTCGGGGCTCACGCCCAGCGCGCACAGGAAGCGCTCGACGATGCGGTGGCGCTCCCGCGCCTGGGCGGCCAGCCGCCGGCCGGCCTCGGTCAGGAACACGCCGCGATAGGGCCGCTGCTGGACGAACCCCTCCTCGCACAGGCGCTTCAGCATCTTAGCGACGGTCGGCTGGGCCACGCCGAGGCGGGCCGCGATGTCCACCTGGCGCGCCTCACCGCCGTCGCCGATCAGGTCGTCGATCAGTTCGACGTAATCTTCCACGAGTTCCGAGCGCCGGGCCTCGCGGGCTTGGCGGAAACTCTCCACGTGCCGCTCCGGATCGACCAGCATGGTCTCGGGCGAGCCCGGGTCGGACGGTTCCTGCATCGGCTTCCCCTCTCGGCTCGCATCGCCGCCCCGGCCCTGTCTAGCAAACACCGGTACCGGCAGGGGAGTCCCGTCAGACTCGCACAGGCCCGCGCAGAGACCTCTTGCATCCGGCGGGCACAGCCCCGAGTATAGCTCACGCTATATTTTTGAGGAGAGGGTGAGCATGGTGGCGCCGAACGCCGCGACGGCCTCCGATGGCCCGGCGCCCGAAGGAACCGCCCGCGGGGCGATGAGCCGGCGCACCGAGAGCGCCATCCGGGACGTCCTCGACGGCCGTCCCGGCGGCCGGGCCCGGTTCCTGCTGTTCACCGGCCCCGCCGTGACGGCGTCGATCGCCTACATGGACCCCGGCAATTTCGCCACCAACATCCAGGCCGGGGCCCGCTACGGCTACGGCCTGCTCTGGGTGGTGCTGCTCGCCAATCTGACGGCGATGCTGTTCCAGGCGCTCTCGGCCAAGCTCGGGATCGTCACGGGGAAGAACCTCGCCGAGCATTGCCGGGACGCGACGACGCGCCCGGTGCGCCTCGCTCTGTGGGGCATCAGCGAGGTCGCCGCCATGGCCACCGACCTCGCGGAGTTCCTGGGGGGCGCCATCGGCCTATCGCTGCTCACCGGCATGCCGCTCATGGCCGGGATGGCGATCACCGCGGTGGTCACCTACGCGATCCTTCTCCTGGAGCACGAAGGCTTCCGGCCGCTGGAGATCGCCATCGGCGTGATGGTCGGCACGATCGGCCTCTGCTACGCGGTGGAGCTGCTCGTGGCGCCGGTCGCATGGGGGGAAGCCGCCCGGGGCCTCGTCACCCCGAGAATCCCGGACGCGCAGGCGCTCACCATCGCGGTCGGGATCATCGGCGCCACCGTCATGCCGCACGCGCTGTTCCTGCATTCCGGCCTGACCCAGGGGCGGGGCAATCCCCGAAACCAGGCCGACCGGCGCCTGCTGGTGCGCTACTCGAACCGCGAGGTCGTGGTGGCCCTGCTGCTCGCGGGCCTCGTCAACATGGCGATGGTGATCATGGCCGCGGCGGCCTTCCATCTCGGCCACAGCGAGGTCGCCGAGATCGGCGAGGCCTACCGCACCCTGACGCCGCTGCTCGGGCCCGCGGCCGGGGCGGCCTTTCTGGTGTCGCTGCTCGCCTCCGGCATCTCCTCATCGGTGGTCGGCACGCTCGCCGGCCAGATGGTTATGCAGGGCTTCACCGGCTGGCGGATCCCGCTCCTCGTCCGCCGGCTCGCGACCATGCTGCCGGCCTTCGTGGTGGTGGCGATCGGGGTCGACCCGACACAGGCCCTGGTCCTGTCGCAGGTGGTGCTGTCGCTGGCCCTGCCGGTGCCGATGGTGGCCCTGGTGGTGTTCACCCGACGGCGCAGCGTGATGGGTCCCTTCGCCAACGGACCACTCACCCAGGCGGCCGCCGTGGCCGGGGCGGCGGTGGTGTTGGGACTCAACATGGTTCTGCTGGCCGTGGCCTTCGGGGTGCCGGTGCCGGGGCTGGAGTGACGCCCCCCTCACGTCGCCCGCACCACCACCTCCACCAAGTTGGCGCCCCCCGACCGAATTCCCGCCTCGATCGCCGGGGCGATGTCGGCCGCCCGGGTCACCCGCCGGGCCGGAACACCCATTGAGGCAGCGAGCGCCGGGAAATCGATTCGCGGATCGGTGAGGTCCATGGCGATGAAGCGGTTGGCGCGCACCGAGGCGTAGTGCGCCTGGCCCTTCATGAAGGTCTTGAGGATGTTGTACTCGGCGTTGTTGATCACCACGAAGGTGACCGGCAGCTTCTCGTGCGCGGCCGTCCACAGGGCTTGCGGCGAGTACATCGCGGCCCCGTCGCCGACGACGCAGACCACGGGGGCGCGGTCGAGGCCGAGGGAAAACCCGACCGCGGCCGGCATGCCCCAGCCGAGCACGCCGCCGCGCATCGCCGCGTATTGATGCGCCGACGGGCTGTCGAGGAAGGTGCGCAGGTGGGTCAGCGTCGCGGGCGCCTCGTCCACGATGGTGGTCTCGGCCCCGACCGCGCGGGCCACCTCCCGAGCCGCGACCAGCGGGGCGATCACCGGATCCTCGAAGGCCGCGTCGGCAGCGGCGGCGAGCTTCGCCCGCCGCTCGGCCCGCGCGGTCACGGCCCGGGCGCGCAGATCCGCATAGGCTTCGGCCCGGTCGGCGAGGCGGGGGCTAAGCAGCGGCAGCAGCGCCTCCAGCGAGGCGCGGATATCGCCCACCGTCGAGAGGGATGTCGCGTAAGTCCGCCCGAGGTCGCGCACATCCGCCGAGAGCTGGAACACCCGCACCCCCGGCGGCACCGCCGAGACCTCCGAGTAGAGCACAGTGATCAGCGACTTGCCGCCGAGCGCGAACACCGCGTCGTAGCGCCCGAGGATGTCGGCGATGGCATCGGCCCGGGTCGGCAGGTTGCCGGCCCAGAGCGGATGCGCGGTGGGGAAGGGGATGTGCGCCGGCCAGGACGAGCCGTAGACCGGCGCCGCCAGCAGGTCGGCCAGCGCCACCATCTGGGCCGAGGCGTCGGAGGCCTCGATCTCGTCGCCGGCGATCAGGGCGAGGCGCCCCGGCGCGATCGCGGCGAGCTTGTCCGCCAGCCGGTCCAGGGAACCCGCCACCGCCCGCTGATCGATGGTCGAGGTCTCGCCGGCGGGGACCGCGCTCATCGCCTCCATCACGTCCATGGGCAGGGACAGGAAGACCGGGCCGGACGGGGCGGCACCGGCATCGTGGAACGCGCGGCGCAGCAGGATCGGGATCTGGTCGGGGCTCGTCACCTCGCGGGCCCACTTCATCACCGGGTCGGCGATCGCGACGAGGTCGCCCATCAGCAGCGGGTCGGTCAGCGCGTGGCGCAGGTCCTGCTGCCCGGCGGTGACCACCAAAGGCGTGCCGGAGACCTGGGAATTGACCAGCCCGCCCATGGCGTGGCCCAGGCCGCCCGCCGTGTGCAGGTTGAGGAAGGCGGGGCGCCGCGCGCCCTGCGCGTAGCCATCCGCCATGGCGACCGCGGTCGCCTCCTGCAGGGCGAGGATGTAGCCGATATCCGGCGCCTCGGTGAGCGCGTCGATGAGCGGCAATTCGGTGGTGCCGGGATTGCCGAAGATGTAGCGCACCCCTTCCGAGCGCAGCACCTCCACCAGGAGGTCGGCGCCCCGGCGGCGGCCGGCATTCTCCACGGTCTCGATCGGCATCGCCCCAGTTCCCTCCGGCGGAATCAGCCGGGGAGGCTAGACCATGGGCGGACCGGGGCAATGGCGGCGCCCCTCCGGGTGCAGACTCTTACAGCCCCATCGCGAGGCTGAGCGCCAGGGAGGCCGCGGCACGGGGGCCTTCCGCGGCGAGATCTCCGGCCCGCCTTCGCCGGCCGGCGCGGGCGCAATCCGCCCGGTGCCCGGGCCGCCACCGGAGGCCTCGAAGGCCCCCCCCGGCGATATCGGGCGGGACGAAGACTGTCGGGATCAGGCAGCATCCCCGCGGCATCCGGAGCGCGGCACGGGCGCTGGCCTGTCGGCACCGCCAGGCCTCCGATCGGACGCTCGTGGCATTTCGATCGCGGGCGCGGCGACCGCAGAAGCCCTGTGATCACGGCGCGAAGGTTGTCAGGTCAGGCGGTCGAGCGATCCGGCTCACGGGCCGGGCTGGGTTTCCGCGCAGGCGACAGGGGGGCTGCCCGCCTCCGTCCAGGTCACCGCGCGCCCGCGGCCGCGCAACTCGTGGTTGGTATCCCCGTAGCGGATCCCATCCGCGTGCGGCAGGACCGGCAAGGTCACCGCCGGCCCGCCGGGCGGCTCAACGACGGCCGGCGCGCCCGGATCGGCGGTGTCGAACGCGACCACAAGGATCTGCCCGCCGGGGCACGCGAAGGCGACCCGGCGAAGGGCAGGGGCTGCGGCACGCGCCTGTGTCGCCGGGACCGCAGGTCCCGCGGCGAGAAGGAAGGCCATGCCACCCCGTGCGAGCAAGGAACTCACCTGTCTCCTCCTGCGGTGTTGGTCCTGGCGGCTGTCCGGCCGCCGGGAAGCGCCTCACGAAACGCCCAGGCCGGGGACCGCGTCCCTGGGTCGCCCCGGTGCGTCGGGCGCCTTGTCAGCACCCCTTGATTTCGGCCTGCCCATCCGGGAAGGCAATGCGCTCCGATGCCGGAGGCACCCCTGTCCGCAGCCTGCTCAGCCTCTGAGCTGCGCCACGAAGGCCTGAATGAACGCCGGCAGACCGTCGAGGTCGCGCAGGCACAGGGTCAGGTCGCGCCGTGCCCAGGGGTCGGCGAGGGGCACCACCGCGAGGGCGAGTCCCTGCGCGGCCCGGGCGGCCGCACTCTCGGGCAGGATCGCCAGGCCGACGCGGGCCTCGACCAGCCGGCACACGGCCTCGAAGTCGCGCAGCTGCACCCGCAGGCGCATCGGCCGCCCCGCCCGCACCGCCTGGGCGACGAGGAACCGGCTGATGGCGCTGCGCCGGTCGAGGCCGACGAGATCGTGGCCGAGCACCTCGGCGAAGGGAATCGCCGCGCGGGCCGTCAGGGGATGGTCCCGGGCCGCCACCAGCACGAACCGGTCTTCCCGGAACGGGAAGGTCTGCAGCGCGCCGGTATCCACCGTGCCGGACAGGATGCCGAGATCGGCCGCCCCCTCGGCCACCAGCCCGACGATCTCCTCCGAGGTGCGCTCGTCGATCTCCACGCCGATCCCGGGATGCGTGGCCAGGAAGGCCGAGAGCGCCTCCGGCAGGAATTCGGTGAGCGCGTTGGTGTTGGCCAGGACCCGGATCTGGCCGAAGGCGCTCCCCGAGAAGGCCGACATCTCCTCGCGCAGGCGCTCGATTCCGGCCATGACATCCCGGGCATGGACGAGGAGCGCGCGCCCGGCCGGGGTCGGGCTGACGCCCTGCCGTCCCCGCGTCAGGAGCGCGGCCCCGAGCGACTCCTCCATCAGCCGGATCCGCGTCGAGGCCGCCGCCAGGGCGAGGTTCGCCCGCGCCGCCCCGTGGGTGATGGAGCCGGCCTCGACCACGTGCCGGAACAGGCCGAGATCGGTGAGATCGAACCGCATCATCGGCTTGGCACCTTCCTGGTCTTCGGACCCGTCCCGCAGCCCCCGTCGCGCCGCCGGACGGCCGCGACGGCCCGCGCATACATTGCGGACCCCGAAGCACGACGCCAGGGCCGGATGCCTGCCCCGATCCCGTTGATACCGTTACGACGAACATCTACAATGTTTGAGCACGATTGCCTGATATCCGGCAATATTTTCAGATTAAATCTCTTTATTTTCAGTACATTTTATCTATTCAATGAGACAAAAACCGTTTTTTCAGAGCAGTCGTTCCATCGCACACAATTTTGAGTTTTACGGCATGTTAAGGCGGAGTCCTGCAACACTGACGTCGGGGCCCTGAAACCTGCAAGTCGAGGACAAAACCGCTGATCCCCCGCGTCACCGCGCCAGATCATGTGCATCCGCGGCCGCGCAGCGTCGCACGCGGCCGCCTGACCTGCCGGCCGTCCGGCAGGGCCGCGGCGGGCGCCGCGCAGGCACGATCGCGCCGCGGACCGTCGCCCTGATCCCTCTCATCCCGGCGCCGGGCACGCCGGAGAAACGGCACGAGACCCCATGATGGACGCGCTCCTCATCGACGACAGCGCGACCCAGCGCCTGCGGATGCGCCTGCTGCTGGAGGCCAAGCCCGGCGTCACCGTCACCGACCATGCCGATCCGGAGGCCGCGCTGGTCGAGGCGCAGATGCGGGCCTTCGACCTCGTGCTGGTCGATTGCCACATGCCCGCCATGGACGGGATCGCCTTCATCCGGCGCATGCGGACCATCCCGCACTATGCCCAGGTGCCCATGGTGATGGTCACCAATGACATCTCGGACGCGGTGCGGCTCGCCGCCCTGGAGGCTGGGGCGACCGATTTCCTCGACAAGTCCATGCAGGGCATCGAGCTGACGGTGCGGCTGCGCAACATGATCCGGCTCGCCAAGGCGGTGCGGCGGCTGGCCGAGCAGGCGGCCTGGCTCGACGGCGAGGTCGAGGCCGCCCTGCGCCACATGCGCGAGCGCGAGGAGGAGATGATCTTCCGCCTGGCTCTGGCCGTCGAGTATCGCGACAACGACACCGGGGACCATACGTGGCGGGTGGCCCGCTACAGCCAGATCGTGGCCGAGGGGCTCGGCCTGGCCCCGGATCTCTGCCGCAACCTGTATCTCGCCGCTCCGCTGCACGATGTCGGCAAGGTGGGCATCCCGGACAGCGTCCTGCTGAAGCCCGGCCGGCTCGATCCGGACGAGTTCGCCCTGATCAAGACGCATGCGGCCATCGGCAAGCGCATCCTGGGCGGCAGCGCCTCCGAGCTGATCCGCCTCGCCGCCGAGATCGCCGAGGCGCACCACGAGAAATGGGACGGCAGCGGCTACCCGCAGGGGCTGGCCGGCACCGCGATCCCCCTGGCGGCCCGGATCGTCGCGGTGGCGGACGTGTTCGACGCCCTGACCACGCTGCGGCCCTACAAGGAGGCGATGTCCTTCGAGGCGGCCCTGGCCTGCATCCGCACCGAGAGCGGACGCCACTTCGACCCCGCCTGCGTCGAGGCCTTCTGCGCGCGCTGGGCGGATATCCGCGTCGCCGGCGGACAGGAGCGGACCGCGATCCGGCCGGTCACAGAGCCCTGGGCGCGGGTCCCCACCCTCCTGCGGGAAATCGCCGCCGAGCCGCCGAGCCCGTGCGGATGGCTCGTCCAGGAACCGCACGCGCAGGTCGGCTGGGAAAACGGGCCGGTGAACCATATGCCGGCTCCGTCGTTGGTCCCTGAGCCTCCGGAATCACCAGTGGAGCCACGGCATGGACGCACGATGGATGACGCTGCCGGAGATCGCGCAGGCGCGCCGCATCTCGCTGGAAGCTGCACAACGCCTGGTGGACACGACAGACTGCCCGAAAGTCTTTCGCAACGACGGCACCGTCTACCTCATCTGACCGCCGCGCGGACGGATGACGCGCGTCTCCGGGAGGCTTAACCTCCCGGGATGCGCATCCTCCATACGCCGGATTCCGCCCGACACGACCCCGAGCACTACTGGCGGCGCGGCACGCCGATCCCGCATCCCGAGCAGGCCGCCCGCTACGCGATCCTGCAGGAGGCGGCGCAATCAGCCGGGCACGACCTCGCGGCGCCCGGCGATCACGGCCTCGACCCGATCCGGGCCGTGCACGATGCCGATTACGTGACGTTCCTGGCCGAGGCCTGGACCCGGCGGGCGGAGATCCCGGGACTCGCCGGCGAGATCCTCACCGGCGCCTTCGCCCGGCCGCAGATGCACCGGAAGCCCGCGGGCCTGCTCGGGCGCGTCGGCCTCTACATGGCCGATACCTCGACGCCGATCCGGGCCGGCACGTGGCCGGCGGTGTACGGCTCGGCGCAATGCGCGGTGGCGGCCGCGGACGCGGCGCTGAAGGCGGGCCATGCCTACGCCCTGTGCCGTCCGCCGGGCCACCACGCCTACGCGGATTCCGCGGGCGGATTCTGCTTCCTCAACAACAGCGCGATCGCGGCCGCCCGGTTTCTGGCCGCGACCGGCGGTCCGGTGGCGATCCTCGACATCGACGTCCACCACGGCAACGGCACGCAGGGGATCTTCTACGCGCGCCGCGACGTCCTCACGGTCTCGGTGCACGCGGATCCGTCGGATTACTTCCCGTTCTATGCCGGCTACGCCGACGAGACCGGCGCCGATGCGGGTGCGGGCTTCAACCGCAACCTGCCGCTGCCGCCGGGATCGGGCGACGGTCCCTGGCTCGCGGCCGTCGAGGCGGGCCTCGCGGCGGTCGCGGCCCAGAAGCCGCGGGGGCTGGTGGTGGCCCTGGGCCTCGACGCCTCGGAGGACGACCCGATCGGCGCCCTGCGGGTGACCCGGGCGGGTTTCGCGGGGGCCGCGGAGCGGATCGCCCGGGCCGGGCTGCCCACCGCCCTCGTCCAGGAGGGCGGCTACCTGTGCGCGGCGCTGCCGGAGAACCTCACGGCCTTCCTAACCGCCTTCGACGCCGCGCGCTGAGCGAAGTCGGAATCGCGACAGCGCGACGCAAATGTGACTCCGGACGCGCACGAGCCCGCGCCGACACGGCGTGGCCGACCTGTATACCAGGCCGGAGCGGGCGCCGGGGACGCGCCCCGGGAGGAAGGAACGAGCCATGGTCGCGGGTGACGTCCGGCTGCGCGAGACCGCCAGCACGCCCTGGCACGCGGGTCTCACCCGGCGCCATTGGCGGATCCTCTGGGGCAGCTATCTCGGCTGGATCTTCGACGGCTACGAGGCCGTGGCCCTGATCTACGCCCTGCGCCCCGCGCTGGCCTCGATCCTGACCCCCGAACAGGCCCAGGCGCCGGCCTTCTACGTGGGGCTCGCCATCGGCATCACGCTGCTCGGCTGGGGGATCGGCGGCCTGATCGGCGGGATCGCCGCCGACTATATCGGCCGCAAGCGCATGATGATGGTGTCCATCCTGGGCTACGCCATCTTCACCGGGCTCACGGCCTTCGCGGAGAGCTTCACGCAGCTCGCGCTCCTGCGCTTCATCACCGGGCTCGCCATCGGCTCGGAATGGTCGACCGGCATCGCCCTCGTGGCCGAGACCTGGCCGAACCGGGCGCGGCCGAAGGGCTGCGGCTTCCTGCAATCGGGCTTCGGCGGCGGCGCGGTGCTGGCCGCCATCGTGTGGGCGGTGCTGGCCGCCACCAACCCGATGGGCGACCAGTCCTGGCGCATCATGTTCGCGCTGGGCGCGCTCCCGGCCTTCGTCTGCCTGTACCTGCGGCAGGCGCTCGAGGAATCCGAGCAGTGGATGCAGGCGCTCAAGGCGCAGCGCTGGGCGGCCACCGCGGAGGATGCGGACCACGCCCCGCGCAGCGCACGGCGCCCATTCTCCCTCACGGAGATCTTCCGCGAACCCGAGAGCCGCCGGCGGGTCCTGCTCGCCACGCTGCTGTCCTTCGCCACCACGGTCGGCTGGTGGGCGGTCTCGTCCTGGCTGCCGACCTACACGGAGGGACTCGCCAAGGCCGCGGGCGAGCCGGCCAATCTCTGGGGCCCGCGCATGGGCATCATCTACAATATCGGGGCGATCTCGGCCTACGTGATCTCCGGCTTCGTGGCCGACGCGATCGGGCGCCGCGCCTTCCTGCTGGTCACCTATGTCGGCTGCATCGCCACATCGCTCGCCTGCTATCTCTGGACCGGCGGGCTGGTGCCGTTCATGGGGCTCGCCTTCCTGAACGGGTTCTTCACCCTGGGCTTCGCCTTCTCGTGGATGGCGATCTATCTCGCGGAACTGTTCACCCCGGCGGTCCGGGCGACGGCGGCGAGCGTGGTGTTCAACGGCGCGCGGCTGATCGCCTGGATCTTCCCGATCATCGCCGGGCAGATCGTGACCGCCTTCGGGGGCGTGGCCGCGGCGGCACTGACACTGTCCAGCGTCTATGTGATCGGCCTCATCGTGCCGTGGTTCATGCCGGAGACGACGGGCAAGCCGCTGCCGGAGTGAGGCTGCCCGCGCCTTGCGACGCGGGGGCGGCCCCATGATAGTGAAAGACACTACTTCCGGGTGCCACCATGGATGAGGCCATCCCGGCAGCGGAGGCCAACCGCAAGTTTTCTCAGCTCCTGCGCAGCGTCAGAGAAGGGCGCAGCTACGTCGTGACGAGCCATGGGCGTCCCGTCGCGCGGATCACCCCGGCCGGGGAACACGACGGCTTCGCCGCCGGAGCGCGGAAGGCCCTGCTGGCGCGGCTCGAACGACAGCCGGTCGTCCAAGCCGGATCCTGGACGCGCGACACGCTCTACGAGGACGAGGGTTGAGAATCGCCCTCGATACGAACGTCCTTGCCTACGCTGCGGGTGTGAACGACGCGAACAAGCGGGACATCGCCCTCGCGCTGGTGGTGCGCCTGCCGCAGAGCGACACCCTGGTGCCGGTTCAGGCGATTTGGCGACGGACCAAGCGCTTGGGCTCTGGGATGCGGTCATCCTGTCGGCCGCCGCGCAGGCCGGGTGCCGGCTGCTCCTGTCCGAAGACCTCCAGGATGGCTTCACATGGGGCGGCGTGACGGTGGTGAAACCGTTCGCGTCGCCCCGCCACCCGTTGCTGGATGCGGTGCTGTCCGCCCCGCCGCCCTAATCCTCGTCGTCCTCGTCCTGATGCCGGCCCTTGAGCTTGGCGAAGACCGAATCGGCGTCGATCCGCTCCTCGCGGCCGCCATGGGCGTCCTCCTGCTCGTGTTCCGGCTCGTCGCGGGCCGTGGAGACCTCAGTCGGCAGCAGCGAGGCGCCGGCCTCGGCCGCGACCGCGGCCGGGCGGTCGGCCGCCGCGCGTTGGACCTCGAAATCGAGGTTGATCTGGGTGGTCAGGCCTAGGGTCACCGGATCCATCGGCTGGAGCGAGCCCGAGTTCCAGTGTGTGCGCTCGCGGATCTGCTGGATCGTCGACTTGGTGGTGCCGACCAGCCGGATGATCTGGGAATCCTTCAATTCCGGGTGGTTGCGCAGCAGCCACAGGATGGCGTTCGGCCGGTCCTGGCGGCGCGACAGCGGCGTGTAGCGCGGGCCCTTGGTGGTGCGCTTCACCTCCGGCAGCTTCACCTTGGAGACGGCGGGCTTCAGCTTGTAGTGCGGCGCCTTCTGGGCCTTCTCGATCTCGTCTCGGGTGAGCTGGCCGGTGGAGACCGGGTCGAGCCCCTTGATGCCGGCCGCGACCTCGCCGTCGGCGATGCCCTTCACCTCAAGCGGGTGCAGCTTGCAGAAATCGGCGATCTGCTCGAAGGCGAGCGAGGTGTTCTCGACCAGCCAGACGGCGGTCGCCTTGGGCATCAGCGGACCCTGGGACATGTCTTTCGTGCTCCGGCCTGGCGGGACGGGGGCCGGGCATCGGGCCGCGGGCTCCGGATGGTCGATCCGGATGTCCCGTCTCACGCTGTCGAATGGGGATATCCGTATATAGGCCGGGGCCGGGAGGGGCGCAATCGCGGGTTCGAGACGCCGGACGCGGATTCTTCCGGTCTCAGGGATGCGGCGAAGCTTGTGCCGCGAGCCTGACCGACTCACCCGCGAAGGCCGCACGCGGCCGGGAGCCTGGAGCGATGGTCTTCTCTCTGGCAATCTCGAGAAACGGCAATGGCGAGTGGAGGATTCAGCGCCGACGCGCCATCCACCCGATGTTCTTGCGTTGGCTAAACCCGAACGGGCAATTGCCAGGGATCGGCGGTTGCCCCCGCCGGTCCGACGCCCGAATATAGCGCGACCCGGAAGCGCCCACAGCAAGCCCAGCCGGCCGGTCAGCGCGGGCGCACCCCGTCGAGGAACAGCCGCACCGCCGCCTGCCGCCGCCGCTCCTGCGCCTCCGGATCGGTGGCGATGCCGTAGAGGGTCGCCTGGGACGACCGGCCGAGGACGAGGCTGAGGAACAGGTCGGCCGCGATCTCGGGATCCGCCAGGGCGATGCGCCCGCGCCGGGCGAAGGCGTCGAGCAGCTGCGCCACGGCGCGCACGCCGCGCAGCCAGCCCTCCTCATGGGCGAGGCGGGCCAGCTCCGGGAACTGCAATGCCTGGGCCACGAGGTTGCGCTTGAGCATCGCGGCGCCCGGCGACTGCCCGTGGGCCAGCAGGGTCCGGCTCAACGCGTGCAGGGCGCCCTCGACATCGTCGGTCCCAACCTGCGCGGCCTGCGCCTCGGCGGCAGCCGAGAGCGGCGCCAGCCACGCGGCGATCCGCTCGCGCAGGACAGCCTCGAACAGGGCGCGCTTGTCCCGGTAGCGGGCATAGACGGTCGGCTTGCTCATCCCGGCGGCCTCGGCGACCGCGTCGATGGAGGTGGCGTCGAAGCCGCGCTCCAGGAACAGGGTCGTTGCCACGGCGAGCAGGTGCGCCTCGCGCCGGGCCGCCTCGGCGCGGGTCGGCCGGCCGCCCCGCCGTGGCCCGGTCTCCGGCGGATCGATTTCCGTGACCGTCACCCACGATCCTCCTTGCCCACGATCGCCTCCCGCCTTATTAAAACGATACCGTACCGTTTTGATTCTGGCCAGATCCGATGGACGCACGTCGCAGCGACAGCTTCAAGAGCGCCGACCCGGTCGCGGGCGGCGTGGGACCTGCGGCCTCCTCGGGTCCGCCCGCCGCCACAGCGAAGCCGCGCCGGGGCCGGGCGCGGATCGTCCTGCCTCTGGCGGGCCTGCTGGCGCTCGGTGGGGCCGGAACCTATGGCTGGCACTGGTGGACCATCGGGCGTTTCCTCGAGGTGACCGACGACGCCTATCTGCAATCCGACAAGGTCACGGTGGCGCCGCGCATCGCCGGCATCGTCGCCGCCGTGATGGTCGGCGACAATCAGCCGGTGAAGGCCGGCGCCGTGATCGCGCGCCTCGACGACCGGTCGTACCGGGTCCAGCTCAAGCAGGCCGAGGCCGAGGTCGACAAGGACAAGGCGCAGATCCTGGGCGTCGCCGCCGCGATCGTCCAGCAGCAGGCGCAGGTCGCCTCGTCGCGGGCCGATCTCGCCAATGCCGAGGCCGCGCTGACCTTCTCCCAGCAGGAATACACCCGCTACCAGAACCTGCTGCAGACCGGCTCGGGCACGGTCCAGCGCCAGCAGCAGGCGGATGCCGACCTGCGCCAGCGCCACGCCGCCCGCGACAAGGCCGCCGCCTCGCTCGATGCCGCGCAGAAGCAGATCGACAGCCTGAAGGCGCTCGAAGCCAGCACCCGGGCAAGCCTGGAGGGGGCGCAGGCCAAGGTCGAGGGCGTGACGCTCGACCTCAGCTACACGACCATCCTGGCGCCGATCGACGGCGTGGCGGGCGACCGGGCGCTCCGGGTCGGCCAGGTCGTCGCCCCCGGCACCGGGCTCCTGACCCTCGTGCCGATGGGCCGCGACATCTACTGCGTGGCGAACTTCAAGGAGACCCAGACCGGCCGCATGGTCGAGGGCCAGCACGTGACGTTCACGGTGGACGCCTTCGGCGACCATGACTTCCAGGGCCGGATCGAGAGCTTCTCGCCGGGCACCGGCTCGCAATTCGCCCTGCTGCCGCCCGAGAACGCCACCGGCAACTTCACCAAGGTGGTGCAGCGCGTGCCCGTGCGCATCGCCCTGGACGCGTCCGATCCCCTCGTCGCCCGCCTGCGCCCCGGCCTGTCGGTGGAGGCGACCGTCCACACCCAGGATCCGGTCGAGCCGGTGCGTCCCGCTTGGCCGAAGCCGGCGCCGGCGCTGGTCAGCGCGGCCATGCCCCGATGAGCACCGTGCCGGCCGTAGCCGTACCCGAGGCGAAGGCGAGCGCCCGGGACTGGCTCGCCGTGTTCGGCGCGATCCTCGGCGCCTTCACGGCCATCCTCGACATCCAGATCACCAACGCCTCGCTCGCCGACATCCAGGGGGCGCTCGGCGCCTCCACGGAGGAGGGGAGCTGGATCTCCACCGCCTACCTGATGGCCGAGATCATCGTGATCCCGCTCACCGGCTGGCTCGCCTCGGTGATCGGCCTGCGCCGCTACCTCGCGGTGAACACGATGCTGTTCACCGCCTTCTCGCTCGCCTGCGCGCTCTCGACGTCCCTGAGCCAGATGATCCTGTTCCGGGCCGGCCAGGGGTTTACCGGCGGCGTGCTGATCCCCACCGCGATCGTGATCGTGCGCACGCGGCTGCCCAAGGGCCAGCAGCCGGTCGGCATCGCGCTGTTCGGGCTGACCGCGACCTTCGCGCCGGCCATCGGCCCGACGGTGGGCGGCTGGCTCACCGACAACCTGTCCTGGCACTACATCTTCTACCTGAACCTGATCTTCGGTCCGATTGCGGCCGCGATCCAGCTCGGCGCCTTCGAGAAGGCCCCCGCGCGCTGGAGCGAGCTGCGCAAGGGCGACTGGATCGGCATCGGCCTGATGGCGACCGGCCTGCCGGCCCTGACCTTCGTGCTCGAGGAGGGGCAGCGCAAGGACTGGTTCGGATCGCCCGTGATCGTCGAGGCGAGCTGGCTCGCGGTCGCCGGCATCGCCGGGTTCATCCTCCGCGAGCTGACGGCGGCGCGGCCGTTCATCAACCTGCGGGTGCTGGCCAACCGCTCGGTCGGCGGCGCCTGCGTGCTGATGACCGTGCTCGGTGCGGTCTCGTACGGGTCGATCTACATCATCCCGGTCTATTGCGCGCAGATCCAGGGCTACAACGCCGAGCAGATCGGCACCGTGGTGATGTGGTCGGGCCTGCCGCAGCTGCTGCTGTTCCCGATGATGCCGTTCATCATGCGCGCCGTGGATGCGCGGCTGCTCGTCGTCACCGGCACGCTGTTCTTCATCGCGAGCTGCTGGATCAACGTGGGGCTCACCCACGATGTCGGCGCCGACCAGCTGATCCTGCCGCAGGTGATGCGGGCGATCGGCCAGCCGCTGTTCACGATTCCGCTCTCGCAGCTTTCCACGGTGGGCCTCAGCCCGCGCGACACCGCCGACGCCTCGGCGCTGTCGAACATGATGCGCAATCTCGGCGGCTCGATCGGCATCGCGCTGCTGTCGACCATGATCGACCGGCGCGAGCACTTCCACTTCTCGATGCTGGCCGAGGCGATCACCGTCAACGCGACCCGCACCCAGGACCGGCTCTCGGCTCTGGCTGCCGGGATGCACGCCCGCATCGCCGACCCGGTCGCCGCCAAGGGCGTCGCGCTCGGCCAGCTCGCCGCGCAGGTCCGCCGCGAGGCCTCTGTGATGGCCTACGCGGACGGGTTCTGGCTGGTGGGGGTGAGCCTCGTGGCGAGCCTCGCGGTGGTGGCGATCCTCAAGAAGCCGCAGCGCACCGCCGGGCCCGTGGAGGCGCATTGACGGGCAGGGACGAGACCGGCCGTTGCGCCAGATCCCGTGGGGCTCCGGTTGTCCGCGGCGCCGCCGACTTCCAGCCCCTACCCCGTCGTTCCGGGGCGCCGGAGGCGAGCCCGGACCCGGAGGGGCACGCCGGAGGCGGGCAACCCAGAATCGCTGGCGGTGCACAACCTTGCCGCGTCGGCGTGCCTGGATCCCGGGTTCCGCTCCGCGGCCCCGGGATGACGGGGAGTGGTCGGCAGGGGCGGGAAGCCCGGCCGAGCCTGCCGCCCTACTTGCCCGGCAGCCCGTGGACGATCGGGAAGAACGTGTCCGTCCAGTCCTTGGGCTCGGCCTTGATGGTCTTCATCGCGTAGAAGTGCCGGGCCTGGAGCATGATGCCGTAGGGGGTGGTGGAGAAGTTCGTCCCCGGCTCCTTCATGATCTCGACCAGCGTCTCGGGCGGCGTCTTCTCGTTGGTGGCCGCCACGTAGTCCTTGGCGGCCTTGAGCGGGTCCTTGGCGATCTCGGCATTGGCCTCGTCGATGGCGGCCACGATGGCGGCGGCGAGCTTGGGGTTGCGGTTGAACCACGCCGTGCGAGCGTAGAAGATCGCGTTGCTCACCGGCTCGCCGACAAGCTCGAAGGAGTTCAGCACCTTGTGGATCGCCGGGTCCTGCAGCTCGCGCTGCTGGAACGGCGGCAGCGAGAAGTGGCTGTTGACCTCGTTGTGCGGGCTCGCGAGCGCCGCCACCGCGTCGGGATGGCCGAGCTGGACGGTGAGCGGGTCGAGCTTGGTGGCGCTCTCGGGCCCGAACGCCTTCTTGGCGGCGATCTGGAGCAGCACCGCCTGGGACGAGACCTTCACGGAGGGCAGGGCGATCTTGTCCTTGGACGAGAAGTCGCTGAGCGTCTTCACGTCCGGGTTGCGGGTCAGCAGCAGCATCGGCGTCGAGCCGACCCCGCACAGGCCCTTCACGTCGCCCCGCGTCCGGTCGTTGAGCAGCAGCATGTTGGTCGAGCCGCTGTCGACGATGTCGATGTTGCCCGACAGGAGCGCGTCGTTGCCGGCCGCGCCGCTCGTCAGGTTGACCCATTCCACGGTCACGTCCCCGAGGCCGGCAGCCTTGGCCTGCTTCTCGATCAACTTGTGCTGCTCGGCCAGCACCGCCGGCAGGTAGACGAAGCCCGGCTGCCGGCTGATCCGGACCTTGGCATCGTCGGCCCGGACGGGGGTGGCCAGCGCCAGCCCGGCCAGCAGGAGGACCGATCCCGCCCGCAGGAGCCGGCGGCGCTCCGGCAGCAACGAGCCCGTCCGCAAGGTACGCACCATGACGCTTCTCCCTGTGGGCCGGCGGTTTGCTTCGGAGGCCGGCCCTTTGTTGGCCCGGGAGTGGACAGGCTTGAGGCGGCGCGCGCAAGGCCTCGTCATCACGGTCCAATAACGCAGAAGCTGCATTATCTCGCCAAGTGTCGCGTGATCGTGGGGCCTGGGTGAGGTTCGGGCTCGGAGCGAAGCTCCACACCATCACGGTCGCCGCGCCGGTCGGCGTCGTCGCGGTCTCGGGCATCGGGCTCGTCAGCCTGAAATCCCAGATCGAGCAGGACCGGATGGCCAAGACCCGCAACCCGACGGACGGGGCCTACGGGGTCGCGGCCTATTTCGAGGGCGACTGGCGGCTTTGATCGGACGGCGGTTGACGCGGCCGCTGCTGGCGCTGAACGGCGCCATGCCCCGGCTGGCGGCCGGCGAGACCGCGGTTCCGGTGCCGGCGCGGGAGCGCCAGGACGAGATCGGCGCCATGGCGGGCGCCGTGCAGGTGTTCCAGGACGCGCGGATCGCCGAGGCCGAGACCGACGCCCGCGCCGCCGCGAGCGCCGACGGGGATGACCGCCGGGCCGCCGCCCTCGATCGGCAGGTGGACCGCACCTCGGAGATCGCCGGGCGGGCCGCCGCCAGCACCCGCCGGGGCGAGGCGACCGTGCGGGCGCTCGCCAACGGCACCGAGAAGATCGGCGACGTCGTCGGGCTGATCGCGTCGATCGCCGGGCAAATCAACCTGCTGGCCCTGAACGCCACCCTCGAGCCGGCCCGCGTGGGTGCGGCCGGACGCGGCTTCGCGGTGGTCGCCTCCGAGGTGAAGGCGCTCGCCGAGCAGACCGCCAAGGCCACCGAGGCGATCTCCGGCCAGAGCGGCCGGATCCAGGGGGGAGACGCGGGACGCGGTCGCGGCGATCGGCGAGGTCGGCCGGACCATCGAGGAGATGCGCGGCATCGCGGTCGGCGTCGCGGCCGCCATGGAGGAGCGGAACGCCGCCATCCCGGAGATCGTCCGCGGGGTGGCGAGCGCCGCCACGGGGGCGCAGGGCGTGTCGGAGAAGTCGACCTGCGCCGGGGCGCCGACGAGACCGGGACGCCTCCAAGCAGGTTCTGGCGGCCGCCCGCGCCCTCGCCGGGGGCTCGGACGAGCTCGATCAGGCCGTGAAGGCCTTCCTGGCGGAGGTCCAGGCGGCCTGAGCGCGGGGCAGGGCGCTCAGGCCGCCGAAAAGCCCCGCACCGCCGCCCGCACCAGCGCGTCGATCATCGGCCGCACGTCGTCCACGCCGAGCGGCCCGAGGCTGCCGAGATCGGCGAGGTAGGTCATGCCGTGGACGCTGGACCAGAGCGCCCGCGCCATCACGGGGATCGCCGTCTCGGCGAGGCGGCCGCCGTCGCGCAGCACACCCTCCAGGATCGCGAACAGGGCCGCGATGTCGGCTTGCACCGAATCCGGTGCCGCCACGGTGCGCCGCGCGAAGATCGCAGCCCAGGCCGCATGGTTCGCGGCCGCGAACGCGAGATACGCGTCAGCCAGGCACAGGAGCCGGGCCTCCGTCTCCCGCGACGGGCAGGCCGCCAGCGCCCCCGCCAGGGTGTCCCGGAGGTGGCGCATGGTGACCGCGTTGGCCTCCAGCCGCAGCAGCTCCAGGCTGTCGAACTGCGTGTAGACCGAGCCCACCGCCGTGCCGGCCCGCTCCGCGACGCCGCGAGCGGTGAGCGCCGTGACGCCGCCCTCGTTCACGATCGCCACTGCGGCGTCGATCAGTGCCCGGCGGTCCGCCGCGCGGTCGCCCGGCTCCTTCCGCGGCCGCCCGCGCATCTTTTTATGAACCTCGTTCATTTTATCCCTTGCGGCGCGGTCCGAGCCGTGTTTACTTGTTTTATGAACGACGTTCAATCAATTCCGGACCGGGTCCGGCCCGTCGTTCCCGCGAGGTGAACCGTGATGAGGACCCTCTCCTTCCTGATGCGCGGCGTGATCGCCGACAACGCGCAGGCGATCCACGACGCGCACGCCGTGACGATCCTGCGCCAGCAGATCCGGGACGCCGCCGGCGCCCTGGCAACCGCCCGGCGGGAGCTCGCCGTGGCCATGGCCTATCACGCCGCCGAGATGCGCGCGCTCGACGCCATCCGCACCCGCATCGACACCCTGTCGGACGGGGCGCGGCGGGCGCTCGGCGACGGCCGCGAGGATCTCGGGACCGAGGCGGCGATCCACATCGCCGCCCTGGAGGACGAGCGGGCCGACCGCCGGGCCGCCGCCGAACGCTTCGCCACCGAAGTCGAGCGGCTGAAGCGCCTCGTCGCGCAGGGGGGCGAGCGGCTGCGGGATCTCGACCGCGGGCTCCAGACCGCCCGCACCACCGAAGCCCTGCGCCGGGCCGGCCTGGAGGGCCGCCGGGCCACGACCCTGTCGGCCGGCGCGCTGGGCGAGGCCGAGCGGACCCTGGAGCGCCTGCGCGCCCGGCAGGCCGCCGAGGCGGACGTCGCCGCCGCGCTGACCGAGCTCGAGGCCGAGGCCGCGGGCGGGATCGAGGCCGACCTGGAGGCGGCCGGCTACGGCCGTCCCCGCACGGACCCGCGGGCGGTGCTCGACCGCCTCAGGGCCGGGACCTGACCGGATCGCAGACCCGAACACCCACGCGACATCCACGCAGGAGCACAACATGACACCGCAGATGCCCCATACCGGCGCCTGGAAGACCTTCACGCTGGTCAGCTTCGCCGCCGCCGCCGCCATGCTGACGATCGGGATCTTCTTCCTGCCCGCGGATATCTGGATCAAGGGCTACCTCGCCATGGCATCCCTGTTCCTCACGGGCACGACCTTCACGCTGGCCAAGACCCTGCGCGACGAGCACGAGGCGAACCGGCTGATCAACAAGATCGAGGACGCCGCCGCCGAGCGGGTCCTGCGCGAGGCGGTGCCGGGCCGGCTCTGAAACCGGCCTGGATCAGCCCTCGGCGTCCAGGAACCCGGCCAGGACCTTGGAGAATTCCGGGGTGCGCAGGTAGCCGTAGGATTTGTGCCGGTTCTCGGTGCCGTCCGGCCTCCGGTAGGCGTTGATCACCGGCACGTCCCGCACCCGCACGCCGGCGGCGTTCGGCGCGTAGATCTCCGCGAGGTCGTCGCCCACCGTGGCGATGTCCTGCCGGTCCATCAGGTTGGTCCAGGCGGTGAGCGCGGCCGGCACACGCAGGTCGCCGCGCTCGTCGGCGAGCTTCAGCTTCAGCTCGGCGAGCCCGAGGGGCGAGCCGAGGGTCACCAGGGCGCAGCGGGGCAGGGGCCTCCCGTCCACCTCGGCGGCGCGCAGCACGTCGTAGGCGATGAGGCCGCCCATCGAGTGCGCGGCGATCAGCACCTCGTCCCCCGCGGCCTCCGCCAGGGCGACGCGCAGGCGCTCCCGGGCCGCGTCCCGGAACGCCGCGTCCTCGTAGTAGCCCCAGAGATCGTCGAGGCGGTATTCCAGGATCAGGTCGTCCAACGGGGTCAGCCCCGCGGCCTCTTGCAGGTGCGAGAGGCCGCGGTAGATCCGGTCGGTGAGGGTCGGCTCGGCGCTGCCGGCATCCCCCGCCGGGGACGGGAACGGCCCGAGGCCGTGATCGGGGCGGTAGGGTTCGCGATTGCCGTCGCCGGAGAGCGGCTGCGGGTAGCGGAGATCCGCCCAGTAGACGAAGGTGAAGGGCAGGTCCGCCTCGGCCACCTGGGGCCCGAGATTGCGGTCGAGCCCCTCGCGGATCGCGGCGCGCCACCACGCGGACTTCTCGTCGCGCGGCGGCTTGTTGGCGAGGCCGTGGATGCCGATGATATGCGTCCGACGCAGTGTCCGCTCCCAGACCGACGCGCGTGCCGGAGGGCCAAGATAGGGCCGTCTCATGGGAACGGAACTGCGGCCAAGTTTCCTGGCCGTCCGCGCGGGCGCCGGCTCAGTCGAACAGGCTGGAGACGCTCGATTCCGTCGCGGTCCGGCCGATCGCCTCGCCGAGCAGCGGCGCGATGGTCGCCACCCGGATGTTGCGGGCGAGCTTGACCGCCTGGGTCGGCTGGATCGAATCGGTGATCACCAGCTCCTTCATCCGCGAGGCGGCGATGCGCGAGACCGCCCCCCCGGACAGCACCCCGTGGGTGATGTAGGCCGAGACGTCCTTGGCGCCGGCATTGAGCAGGGCCTCGGCGGCGTTGACCAGGGTGCCGCCCGAATCGACGATGTCGTCGACGAGGATGCAGGAGCGGCCCTCGACCTCGCCGATGATGTTCATCACCTCGGATTCGCCCGGGCGCTCCCGGCGCTTGTCGACGATGGCGAGCGAGCAGTCGATCCGCTTGGCGATGGCCCGGGCGCGCACCACGCCGCCGACGTCCGGCGAGACCACCATCCGGTCGGCGTTCGGCAGCCGCTCCTTGATGTCGCGGACCATCACGGGAGCGGCGAACAGGTTGTCGGTGGGGATGTCGAAGAAGCCCTGGATCTGGCCGGCATGGAGATCGAGGGTCAGGACCCGGTCGGCGCCGGCTTCCGTAATCAGGTTCGCCACCAGCTTGGCCGAGATCGGGGTGCGGCCTGAGGTGCGCCGGTCCTGCCGGGCGTAGCCGAAATAGGGAATCACCGCCGTGATGCGCCGGGCCGAGGACCGGCGCGCGGCGTCGATCATGATCAGCAGCTCCATCAGGTGGTCGTTCGCCGGGAACGAGGTCGACTGGACGATGAACACGTCCTCGCCGCGCACGTTCTCCTGAAGCTCGACGAAGATCTCCATGTCGGCGAAGCGCCGGACCATGCACTTCGCCAGCGGCAATTCGAGATAGGCCGCGATCGCCTCGGCCAGGGGCCGGCTGGCATTCCCGGCGATGATCTTGATCGAGGATTTCATGGCGAGGACTTCATGGGCGGCCGCTCACTCGCGGCCGGACCCCCGCCGCGCTCCGAAGCCCGGCCCCTTGACGGGCCGGAACGATCCGATGACGGGCGAGGCTCTTAGCAGCGGGCAGGAAGTGTCACAATGCCTTCACGCGGCCTTCGCGGCAGCACCGCACAGGCAGCGTGCCCCGCTCAGGGCGTCGGCGGCTCCAGCAGGCGGTGCAGGTGGACCACGAAATAGCGCGTCTGCGCGCTGTCGACGGTGGCCTGCGCCTTGGCCCGCCAGGCAGCCTGGGCGGACGCATAGTCGGGAAAGATGCCGACGATGTCGAGGTTCTTGATGTCCCGGAACCGGACGCTATCGAGATCCTGCAGCTCACCGCCGAAGACCAAATGCAGCTTCTGGTCGCTGTCGATCGCCGTCGCCATGGCCCTCTCCTCACATGTCGCCCGCGGCGCTCGCAAATGGCGCGCCTCCGGTCAAGCCGGAACGCACGCAACCGAGCGATACCGCGTTTGCCGGCCACACAACGTCGTGCGTGTGATGGGCCTGCCGGAGCACGGGCCGCCGGAGGCGCGGCGACGGGTCGGGTGCGAAAGCGGCAGGGCTCCATGCTAGGGAGGTTGGCATGACGCGCAGGCTTCTCCGCATCGCCGCCGTGGCATTCGCGCTCTCCGCGCTGCCGGCACTGGCCCAGCAGCCGGCCCGGACGCCGGGTCGGGCGGCAGCCGACAAGGCCGGCCCGGACAAGGGTGGACCCGACCGGCGCGGCGGGCCGCCGGTGATCGGCTGCCCGTCGCTCGCCAATTACCGGATGCTGCTGCACGACGGGCCGCAGGCGGCTGCTGCCCGCCTGGCCGATCCGAAGGCCGACCATCTCGGCTGCTCCGCCCTGACGCGCGCGGAGATGACCGGCATCGTCGACCGGGTGGTGCTGGGCGGGCAAAGCTACGATTGCGCGGGCGTGCGGGGCACGACGGCCTGCCACTGGATCGAGTCTGGAGCATCCGCCGCGCGCGCCGGCGCGGCCGGACGCTGACCTTCAGCCGCCGAGGATCCGGACGTTGTCGGCCGGGCGGCCTCAGCGCAGGTGGCCGCTGGCGCGCAGATCCCGCTCGACGGCCTCATGGATGGCCCGGAGCGGATTGTCGTTCGTGGCGCCCGGCGGAAGCAGGGGCACCATCGCGGCGGGCTTCGTGTCCAGGCCCGGCAAGATGGTGGGGCCGGATTCCGCCTGCCGTGCAGGCCGGCGCATGGCGAGGGTCCGCAGCGCCTCGCGAGCGCCGGGCGGAAAGAGCGTGGCGAGCTTGTCCAGCATGTCCGAACCTCAACGCGCGCGGCCGGCGACGGCCGGCGGGAACGGGACCATGGCGACGGGTCTGTTCGTCACGCAGGCACCAGCACAGGATCGACCGACGACGGGAAACGGACCGGGACACGCGCCGTTCCGCTAAGCCATGCGTGCCGGTTTTGCCGCATGTGTCGCCCAGATACCAGCGAACACTGCTTTTCAGCTTGGATTGTGTGGAACCTGGCGGAAGCGGATGGGAATCGAACCCACCGTACGCTGTTGGCGTACCGCTGGTTTTGAAGACCAGGAGGGCCACCAGACCCTGTTCGCCTCCACCCTCGGGGTTACGGGCCGCCGCCAGCGGGGTCAAGGGTTCGGTCAGGGCGCGCGGGCGCGGGTGCCTCGTCGCGCGCAATGGTCGCGGCCGCCCGCCTCAGGCTCCCCGCTCGTCCGGCGCGAGCGGCAGGCCGACCGACGCCCCCGTCCGGGCCGAGGTGAAGGCCGCCTCGAGGCAGGCCATCACGCGAACGGCCTCCAGCGCGGCCGTGTCGTCGACCGGGCCCTGGGCGATCGCCTCGGCCACGCCCTGGTAGAACCGGCGCTGATCCCCGGGCACGGCCGGACCATGCGTCACCCGACCGGACCCGTCATGGATCTCCGGCCCGTCCGGATCTGCGCCCCATCCCGGCGCGCCGGGGGGCAGGCCCGCGAGCAATTGCTGCTCCTGGGAGTCCGGGCCGCGCTTGATCAGGCTGCCGGCCTCACCGTGCACCAGGAAGCGGGGCGATCCGCCGGCGACCAGCATGCTGGCGTGCAGCACCACCCGCAGGCCCGGATAGTCCAGCACCACGTGCGCCCAGTCGTCGGCGCGCGCGCCGGGCCGGAGCCGCGCCAGGTTGGCCGTGACCCTTTCGGGCAGACCGAAGAGCTGGAGCGCCTGATCCACCAAGTGGGGCCCGAGATCGTACCAGATCCCGCTGCCGGGGCCGGCGCCCTCCCGCCACCGGTCGCGGACCTCGGGCCGGAACCGGTCGAAATGCGATTCGCAATGCCGCACCGGGCCGACGACGCCGGCTGCGATGGCCGCCTGGACGGTCAGGAAGTCGCTGTCCCAGCGCCGGTTGTGGAACACCGTGAGCAATCGGCCCCGGCTGCGCGCCGCCGCCCGCAGGGCGCGCGCTGCCGCGAGGTCGAGGGTCAGGGGCTTGTCGATCACGACGTGCTTGCCCGCCGCCAGGGCCGCCTGCGCCAGGGGGGCATGGGTGTCGTTGGGGGTGGCGATCACCACGAGATCGACGGCGTCCGCGGTCGCGACCGCGATGGGGTCGGCCACGACCGTCACATCGGGAAGGTCGGCCGCGACCCGGGCGGGATCGCGCGAGGCGATCCTCCGCAGGGCGAGCCCCGGGGCGGAGCCGATCAGAGGCGCGTGGAAGGTCCGGCCGGCATAGCCGTATCCGATCAGGCCGACCCGGATCGGCGCCGCCGCGGAAAACCCGTCATGGCCCGATCCTCCGTCAGCCCGCCACACGGTCGCGCGTCGGGTTACCCTCGGAGGCGGCTGAGTCGCCATGGGAAAGGCCCCGGCGCGGCTGCGTTCGGCGCGCTATTGAATCGGCGACGAATTCAACCTGTACGGGTCAACACCGGCGTGATTCGTATTAATTCCGCCACACTGTTGTGGCCCTGCACCACCCATGCCGTTGCTGCAGCGCTCACCGACAGAGGAAGGCCCTGCGCCGGACCCAGATGGGTCGGGCGAGGGGGCCGGTCCGGACGCGGCCCTCGCGGAGTCGCTGCGGCCGGGGCCCCGCGGTCCGGGCTGGATCGGCGCCGCCATGGTGGTCACCGCCCTGGTCTCGGCTCTGGCGACCTTCCTGATCCTGGCCGGGGTGATCCGGGTGACGCCGACGCCGGCTTACGGCGTGACCCTGCTGGCGATCAACGCCGCCCTGGTGCTGGGCCTCGCCTTCATCATCGCCTGGGAGGCGCGGGTCTTCCTGCACGCCCGCAAGGCCAACGCCGCGGTCGCCCGCCTGCACACCCGCATCGTCGGCCTGTTCAGCTTGATCGCGATCCTGCCGACGATCCTGCTCGCCGTGGTCGCCGCCGTGACCATCGACCGCGGTCTGTCGCTCGGCTTCACCGACCGGGTCCGCGACGTGGTGCTGAAATCCGTGGAGGTGGCCGACGCCTATCAGGAGAACCAGTGCCAGAGCCTCGCCCGGGAGATCCGCATCCTGGCCGACGACCTGACCCGGGCCCGGCCGAATTTCGACGTCAACCGGGACTGGTTCCAGACCTTCCTGACGACCCGGGCGACCAATCTCGGCCTGCCGGTGGCGCAGATCATGCGCGGCCCCACAGAGGTGGTGGCCCGGGCCAAGATCGACGTGCTGAAGACCAACCGGCTGCCCTCGGCGGCGGCCTTCGAGGACGCGGCGAGCTCGGCCGACCCGATCTGCCTGCTGCCGACCGAGGGCCGGGTCTTCGCCGCGCTGATGCGGATGCCCGCCTACGACGACGCCGTGCTGATGGTGCAGCGGGAGGTCAGCCAGCTCGCCATCGACTTTCCCGGCGTGTCCCGGGCGGCGGCCGCCGAGTACCTCACCTACGATTCGCTGCGCCGCTCGATCCAGATCACCTTCGCGTCGGTGTTCCTCCTGATCGCGCTGATCGCGCTGCTCTCGGCCGTCTGGTTCGGGATGAACTTCGCCAACCGGTTCGTGGCGCCGATCCGCCGGCTGATCAACGCCGCCGACCAGGTGGCGTCGGGCAACTTCTACGCCCAGGTGCCGACCAAGAAGACCAGCGGCGACCTTGCCCATCTCGGCGAGAGCTTCAACAAGATGACCCAGGAGCTGCGCCGCCAGCATGCCGGCCTGATCGCCGCGAGCGACCTGATCGACACCCGCCGCCGCTTCACCGAGGCCGTGCTGTCGGGCGTCTCGCCCGGGGTGATCGGCCTGGATGCGGCGGGCTTCGTCACCATCGCCAACCCGGCCGCCGAGCGCATGCTCGACCTGGACAGCGACGCCCTGGTCGGCCAGTCCCTCGCCCAGGCGGTGCCGGAACTCGCGCCCGTGCTGGCCGAGAGCGAGGCGCGCCCGCGCAGCCTGCAGCAGCAGCAGGTCCAGCTCACCCGGTCCCGGGGCGAGCGGACCATCACGGTGCGGGTGACGAGCGAGCAGGCGCAAGGCGCGCCCCGCGGCTGGGTGGTGACGCTCGACGACATCACCGACCTCGTCCAGGCGCAGCGCAGCTCCGCCTGGGGCGACGTGGCGCGCCGCATCGCCCACGAGATTAAGAACCCGCTGACCCCGATCCAGCTCTCCGCCGAGCGGATCCGGCGCAAGTACGGGAAGGTGATCACCGCCGACAAGGAGGTGTTCGACCAGTGCACCGCCACGATCGTGCGGCAGGTGGACGAGATCAAGCGCATGGTCGACGAGTTCTCGGCCTTCGCGCGGATGCCCAAGCCCGCGATCGCGCCGAACGACCTGACCGAGATCGCCAAGCAGAACCTGTTCATGATGCGCGTG
>Ga0255028_100022_pt1 | contig 50523 bp, 44 predicted proteins | sample DRGLUT_MetaT_FD_178168 | JGI IMG/M metagenome (GOLD analysis project Ga0255028, IMG submission 178168) | Metatranscriptome of freshwater microbial communities from Pennsylvania, United States - DR:GLUT (Metagenome Metatranscriptome) | ecosystem: Environmental > Aquatic > Freshwater > Creek...
CGAGGGCCGGATCAGCCAGATCAAGGCGCAGATCGAGGAGACGACCTCGGACTACGACCGCGAGAAGCTGCAGGAGCGCCTGGCCAAGCTCGCGGGCGGCGTCGCGGTGATCCGCGTCGGCGGTTCGACCGAGGTCGAGGTCAAGGAGAAGAAGGACCGCGTCGACGATGCGCTCCACGCAACCCGCGCGGCGGTCGAGGAAGGCATCGTCCCCGGCGGCGGCACGGCGCTCCTGCGCGCCAAGGCGGCCGTCCAGGGCCTTTCGAACGACAACCCGGACGTCCAGGCCGGCATCAAGATCGTGCTGAAGGCGCTCGAGGCTCCGATCCGTCAGATCGCCTCGAACTCCGGCGTCGAGGGCTCGATCGTGGTCGGCAAGATCCTGGCCAATGCCTCTTCGACCTACGGCTTCAACGCCCAGACCGAAGAGTATGTCGACATGCTCCAGGCCGGGATCGTCGACCCGGCCAAGGTCGTCCGCGCTGCGCTTCAGGGAGCGGCTTCGGTCGCCGGACTTCTCGTGACCACGGAGGCGATGATCTCCGAGGCTCCGCGCAAGGATACTCCTGCCATGCCTGCCGGCGGCGGCATGGGTGGCATGGGCGGTATGGACTTCTAACCGACCATGGCGCGAGCGGCGCTTTCTGACGAGCCGAAGATCGGCTCGTGAGCGAGCGCCGCGGGGCGCGGCACGGCCCGATCGAACCAGGGGTCGCTCACGCAGCACCCGCCTGTGCCGTCGACTGCCGCTTCAGCACCCAGACTATTTCTTATCGCGCCAAGACAGCTGTCCCGACTTCGATATCCAGCAATCGATGTCTGAACGGGTCAAGCAGCAGACCGGCCGCAGGATCTCGGATCCGCGCGGTCGAGCGCCGCACGGAACACGCCCTGGCCCGGTCAGGTCCGCAGAACGTCAGGGCGTTTCAGTGCCGGACATAGTCCCAGACCTTGGAGATCACGACCGACCCCTCCCCCACGGATGAAGCGACACGCTTGACCGAGCCCGCGCGGACATCGCCGACCGCGAAGATTCCCGGATGCGAGGTCGCATAGGGGGACGCTGCGCCGGCCGTGTCGCCCGTCAGCACGAATCCATGGTCGTCGAGCTTGATGAGATCGGCGAGCCAGCGTGTGTTGGGCGCCGCCCCGACCATGACGAATACGGCGCATGTCGCGACCGTGCGGACGGTCCCATCCTCCACGTTGCGAACGGTCACGGCATCCAGGCGATCCTCGCCGTGGAGAGCGCTGAGTTCAGAGCCATACTCGATGGTGATCGCCGGGTCCGCTTCCAGGCGGCTCGAGAGATATTGCGACATCGAGGCCGCCAGCGACTGTCCACGTACCAGGAGCCGGACATGCCTGGCTGAGCGACTGAGAAACATCGCCGCCTGTCCTGCGGAGTTGCCACCACCGATGATGATCGCCTCGGCATTCCGGCAGTAGCGCGCCTCGATGTCCGTCGCCGCATAATAAATGCCGGCGCCTTCGAACGCTTCGAGCCGGTCGATCGGCAGGCGCCGGTACTGGACACCGGTCGCGACGACGACGGCGCGCCCACGAACGCGTTGCCCGTTCTCGAAGGTCGCGCAGAACGCACCGTCCTCAAGCCGCTCCAGCTTCGCCACCCGTCGCGGCATCGCGAACCGCGTTCCGAACTTCATCGCCTGAACCTCGCCGCGCCAGACGAGGTCGGCTCCGGAGATGCCGGTGGGAAATCCCATGTAGTTCTCGATGCGGCTCGACGTACCGGCTTGGCCACCGATCGCGACATCCTCGACCACCAGGGCGCGAAGCCCCTCTGCACCGGCATAGACGCCGGCCGCCACACCGGACGGACCGCCGCCGACGATGATCACGTCGAAGGCTTCGTCGTCGATGAGTTTGTGGTTGAGCCCGAAGAGCTGAGCGATCTTGTCGGGCGTCGGTTCCGCCACGACGATGTCGCGTCCGAAGATCACGGCCGGCCGGTCTGCCGCGACCGCACAGCTCTGCGCGACAGTACGCGCCTCCGGGCTGCCGAGCGCGTAGGACCGGTAGGGAAGGCGATTGCGACTCGCGAATTCCGCGATTTTACGGACGGCTCGGTCGTCATCCTCGCCGATCAGCACCAAAGCGCCGTCCCGCGCGTCGAGCTGCCGCCGCCGCCGTGCCGCGAGGACCGTGATGACGATGTCCGACATCTCGGGGATCTCGGACATCAGCCGCAGCATCTCCAGCCGCGGCACCTCGATCACGGCGGTATCCAGGACCGCCCGCATGGGCATCGACCAGTTCCCGCCGTTCAGGAACGAGATCTCGCCCATGAACTGCGTTGGCCCGAGCGTGGCCGGAAGGTGCCGCTCACTCGTGAACGGGTTGACCACTTCGATCTTGCCCGCTTCGACATAGACGAACCGGTCAGCCGGTTCGCCCGCGCGAGCGAGGAACGTCCCGGCTGGATAATGTCGCTCGACACCAGCCGCCTGAAGCGCGGCGATATGGGATGCGGCGAGGGGGACACGCTGCATCTCACGCAGATCACGGCCGATCGTTTCCATCTTTCTGCTTGCCCCTCACTGTGACCGATGCCGCGAAAGGTCGATCGCGCCTCGTTCTCAAGCCACGTCCAACATTCCAGGATGCATGGGTTCACGTCGCGTCATTGCTGGCACCGACCTGCGCGCGACCGATCATCGTACACGGACGAGCCTTCCGCGTTCGGGTTCGAAACCTTTGCTTTCATCAATGGTATCGCGCGGTCCGCGCGACACTGCGAATCAGAAACGTGAGCGCCCCACACGCATCCTCTGCGCGGAACGCGCCGCCGCCGGCCATCCGCCCGCCTTTCGTACACCGCGCGAACGCCCCTTATCCGAAACCCTCCGCTACCATGGGCGGACGTTCCGATACTTGTCCGTAATCCACGCTTCATGCAGCAGCCAGGGTCGCCATCGACCGCAGATCTTACCCGATTTTACCACCGGGCCTGGCCGAACTCGCCTAGCGTCGCCCCAACACTGAGCGTGGAGGGCGAGGCGACATGAACCCGAGCGGATCCGTCCATCCGGCGGACAGCGACCGACGCGATCTTCTTGTGGCCGCAGGCGCAGCGATGGCTGCCGGGATGGTCGCACTCGCGCCCGCCGAGGCACAGTCCGGATCACCTGCTCGCAGCGGCGACCGTAATTCGGCGCCGCTGGGTGCGCGTCTCCAGGGCGTGCAGCATTTCGGCGTCACCGTCCAGAACATGGACAGGGCCTTCGAATTCTACACCGAGGTGCTGGGCGGCACCGAGATCCTGCGGGACGGCGACTTCAAGGGTGAGCCGGTTCACTACACGATCCTGGCCGACCAGGAGATCGACGCGCACGCGCGCAAGGTCGACCCGCGCACGATCGGCGTACCCGATCTCAAGGGCGGCTCGCAGCGGCTGGACGTCCGCTTCGTTCAGTTCGAGAACGTCGTGATCGAACTGCTCCAATACCGCGATGCAGGGCAGCCGATGGGCAACGGCGATAGCTGGGCGGAGCCGCGCGCCCACATGAGCCCGGCCTACCCGCGCTCCATGCACATCTGCTTCTACATCCGGGATGATGTGAACTTCGACACATTCATCACGGACCTCGAGGCGGAATGCGCCCGGCGGGGCATGACCCAGGTTCGGGCCAACCGCACCATCGCGGTCAGGACAGAGGACGAGCGCCGGGCCGCTCCCGCCAGCACGAACACGATCAAGATTCGCGAAGGCGCCTCGAATGGCTGGTCGCTCATCTATTGCAAGGGACCGGAGGGCGAGCAACTGGAGTTCGTACAAGTGCTCGCCCCGGTGAAGCAGACATTCGCCGACGCCCTCGACCGCCGCCGGCAGATCCTTGACGGACGAGGGTGATGGCGGTCGCCGGGAGCGACAACAGCGGATAGGTGGAAGCTCCGTTCGGAGCGGCGCCAAGACGGCCTGCGGCGACGACGCTTGCAGACGTTGAAAGCGACCATCGAGCTCGGCGCATCACGATTTTACTTCGTTTTACCGGCGACATCGCGACCACGCGTCTAGTCTTCCGAGGATCGGTCACACCGGCCCGTGAACCCGAGCCGATCGCCATGCGAGCTTGAGGGCGCATCATGGCCTCCTTCGATTTGCCCACGCTCTGCACCGCCGCGGCCCTGCTGGCTGGCGCGATGGCTGCACGCGCCGAGACCGGTTCGGACCGCGTCTATGCGACCGTGCCGGACGCGGCCTTCCCGGTCGTCGCCGAGATCCGCGCCAAGCGCAGTGAGGTAAAGCGGCTTCCAACAGCACCGGAGACCGCGCGATGAGCATTCCAGGCGCAGGTGACACTGGCCGAGACGAGGGAAACGCCGGATCCGCAGTTGACACGCCCCCCGCAGGCGCCTCGTCCCGGGCGTCGGCAGAGGCGACGAGCGCGCGGCAGCCGAACGCGGTCGCCTTCACGGTGAACGGGCAGACACGACGGGTCGAACTCGACACGCGCGTCACGCTGCTGGACGCTCTGCGCGAGCATCTGCTTCTCACCGGCACCAAGAAGGGCTGCGACCACGGCCATTGCGGCGCCTGCACGGTGCTGGTGAACGGCGTGCGCATCAACGCCTGCCTGAGTCTCGCGGTCATGCATGAGGGCGACGCGATCACGACGATCGAGGGGCTCGGCCGGCCCGACCAGCTCCACCCGATGCAAGCGGCTTTCATCGCGCACGACGCGTTTCAGTGCGGCTACTGCACGCCCGGCCAGATCTGCTCGGCGGTGGTCGTACTGGACGAGATCAGGGCGGGGGTACCGAGCCACCTGACCGGCGATCTCACCGGGCCGATGACGCTCAGCAATGCCGAGCTGCGGGAGCGGATGAGCGGCAACATCTGCCGCTGCGGCGCCTATTCCAACATCGCCGAAGCCGTCGCAGCCGTCGCGGGACGCGCGCCATGAGACCCTTCACCTACGAGAGGGCCCAGAGCCCGGCGGCCGCTGCGGCACGCGTCGGCGCGACACCCGGCGCCACGTTCATCGCCGGCGGGACGAACCTCCTCGACCTGATGAAGGTTCAGATCGAGACGCCAAGCCATTTGGTCGACATCCGTCACCTCGCGTTGCGCACCATCGACGATACCCCGGAGGGCGGACTTCGGATCGGGGCGCTCGTCACCAACACCGAATTCGCCGCCCACCCGCGGGTGAAGCGCGATTACGCGGTCGTTTCACGGGCGATCGTCGCCGGTGCCACGGCACAGCTGCGCAACAAGGCGACGACCGGCGGCAACCTCCTGCAGCGCAACCGCTGCCCGTATTTCTATGAGACCAACCTGCCCTGCAACAAGCGCGCGCCGGGATCGGGCTGCTCGGCGATAGGCGGGGTCTCGCGCGCGCTCGCCGTGATCGGCACCAGCCCGCTTTGCATCGCCCAGAATCCCGGCGACATGGCCGTTGCGCTGCGCGTGCTCGATGCCGAGGTTGAGACCGTACGTTCGGATGGGCGCCGACGCACGATCCCGATCGGCGAATTCCACCTCCTTCCTGGGCAGACCCCGGAGAAGGAATCCGCGCTCGAGGCCGGTGAGCTGATCACGGCCGTGATCCTGCCCAGGCCGATCGGCGGGACGCACCATTATCACAAGGTCCGCGACCGGGCGTCGTACGCGTTCGCGCTCGTGTCCGTCGCGGTCGTCCTGCAGGCGGACGGGACGGGGCGCGTCGCCTTCGGAGGCGTCGCACCGCGGCCCTGGCGCGTGGAGGCCGCTGAGGCGCTTCTGCCGCAAGGTCCCGCCGCGGTCGTTGAAGCCGCCTTCGCGGGCGCGATGCCGACGGCCGAGAACGCCTTCAAGATCCCGCTGGCGGAGCGGACCCTCGCGCTGATCCTCGCGGAAGGACGGGCGTGACGCCATGAAGTTCGACACGCCTGCCGGACAGAATCCCATCGATCGGCTCGACGTGGTCGGTCATCCCGTCCATCGCATCGACGGGCCGCTCAAGGTCACCGGCACGGCCCCCTACGCCTATGAGCGGCACGACGCCGTCACCGATCCGGCCTATGGCTGGATCATCGGCGCCACGATCGCCCGCGGGCGCATCCGGCAGGTCGATACCGCGGCCGCGAAGGCGGCCCCCGGCGTTCTCGCGGTGCTGTCGACCCTCGACCACGCCGCTCTGACACCCGGCTTCCGGACCACGCTCCACCTGTTCGGCGGCGCCGAGGTGCGGCACTACCATCAGGCGGTCGCGCTGGTCGTGGCGCGAACGTTCGAGGAGGCGCGCGCGGCCGCCCATCTGGTCCGCATCGCGTACGAACCCGCCATGCCGCGCTGCGATCTGGCGGCGGAGGCGTCGAAAGCCGAGCCGGTCGCCGATCGGGACAGCCCGGATTATCCGGTCATCGACCGGGTCGGCGATTTCGACGCGGCCTTCGCGGCGGCTCCGGTGACGCTCGACCAGACCTACGCGACCCCGGATCACACGCACGCGATGATGGAGCCGCATGCCACGATCGCGGCTTGGCAGGATGGCAAGTTGACCGTCTGGACCTCGGCCCAGATCGTCGCCTGGCATCACAACAGCCTGGCGAAGGCGCTCGGTCTCGCGAAGGACGATGTGCGCCTCGAGGCGCCGTTCATCGGCGGCGGCTTCGGCGCCAAGCTTATCATGCGGGCCGACGCTCTGCTGGCGGCACTCGGCGCCCGGTCCGTCGGGCGCCCGGTGAAGATCGCGCTGCAGCGGCCGCTGATCGCCAATAACGGTACGCGGCGCGCCGGCACGATCCAGCGCATCCGGCTCGGAGCCACGCGCGACGGACGGCTCACCGCGATCGGCCATCACAGCCTCAACGGCAACCTGTCGGGCGCCTTCGCCGAGGCGGCGATCGGGCCGACTCGGCTGCTCTACGGCTCGTCGACCCGTGACCTCTCGATGAAGCTCGCGACCCTCGATCTCGCCGAGGGGAACGACATGCGGGCGCCGGGCGAGGCGCCGGGGCTGATGGCGCTCGAAATCGCCGTCGACGAAATGGCCGAGACCCTCGGGATCGACCCGGTCGCGTTCCGCATCCGCAACGACACCCAGGTGGATCCGCGCAAGCCCGGCCGGCGCTTCTCGGAGCGCCACTTGGTCGAGTGCCTGCAGGTCGGCGCCGAGCGGTTCGGCTGGTCGCGCCGCAATCCCGTGCCGGGATCGGTGCGCGATGGACGTTGGCTCGTCGGCATGGGGGTGGCGGCGGGCGTCCGCCTCAACCTCCTGATGCCCTCTGCCGCGCGGGTCCGGCTCGAGCGGGACGGCACGGTGACCGTCGAGACCGACATGACGGATATCGGCACCGGCACCTACACGATCCTCGCCCAGACGGCGGCCGAGATGCTGGGTGTTCCGATCGCGGCCGTGACCGTCCGGCTCGGAGACTCCGCCTATCCGGAGGCCGCGGGGTCCGGCGGCCAGTTCGGCGCCAACAACGCGACGTCCGGCCTTTACGCCGCCTGCCTGAAGCTTCGGGAGGCCGTGGCGCTCCGGCTCGGCCTCAACTCCGAGGATGCGGAGTTTATGGGCGGAACGGTGGTTGCGGGCGGCCGCGCATGGCCGCTCGCGGAGGCGGCGACGGACGGACCGCTCACCGGCGAGGACGGGATCCGCTACGGCGATCTCGACAAGGATTTCGTCCAGGCGACGTTCGGGGCGCAGTTCGCCGAGGTCGCGGTCGACCGGTTCACCGGCGAGACGCGCATCCGCCGGATGCTCGGTGTGATCGACGCGGGCCGCGTCCTCAATCCCCTGACGGCGCGCAGTCAGGTGATCGGGGCCATGACCATGGGCGTCGGCGCCGCCCTGATGGAGGCGCTCGCCATCGACAAGCGGCATGGCTTCTTCGTCAATCACGACCTCGGCGGTTACGAGGTCCCGGTCCACGCCGACATCCCCCACCAGGACGTGATCTTCCTCGATCATCCCGACCCGGTCTCGTCCCCCATGAAGGCGAAGGGCATCGGAGAGGTCGGCCTGTGCGGGGTCGCGGCTGCGGTCGCGAACGCCGCCTACAACGCCACCGGGATCCGCATCCGGGACTACCCGATCACGCTCGACAAGATGCTGGACCGCCTGCCCAGCGTCGCCTGATCCACGCCCACACCGAACGGGAGGCTCCATGACCTATCATCCGGTTGCCGTGACGCATGTCGGCATGACCGTCACCGACATCGCAGCGGCCACGAACTGGTACACGGAGGCGTTCGGCTGCCGGCACATCATCGGCCCGCTGCACGTCAAGAACGACGGCTCGCAGATCGGGCGCGTCTTCAAGGGCATCTTCGGAGAGCGGTTCGAAGAGGGCTACGTGTCCCACCTCGCGACCGCCAACGGCGTCGGGATCGAGCTGTTTCAGTTCGTCATCCCAGAGTCTCAGCCCGTCGAGGACAACTTCCGCTACTGGAAGACGGGAGTTTTCCATTTCTGCCTCGTCGACCCCGATATCGAGGGTCTGGCGCGGCGGATCGCCGGGATGGGCGGGAAGCAGCGTTCCGAAGTCTGGACCTTGTTCGAAGGCGAGCCGTTCAAGGCCGTCTATTGCGAGGATCCCTGGGGTAACCTGATCGAGATCTACTCGCATTCGACAGAATTGATGTACGCCAATCGCGATCGGGCGGCCTGACGGCATCAAGACTCGGATCGCGGCGGGATCCCGTCCGCGAAGGATGGTCGGTGGCGGCACCGGGACGACCCGCACCAATGCGTCCTGAACGTGCGGCGCACGGCATTCGAACGCTGAAGCGTTGCTTTCATCGCGGGTTTGGTTTCAGATACTCGGAAGTGCAAACTTCGAACACTTCCGAGGTCAACCCATGTCGTTCGAGACCATGGGCGATCATCGACGCGCCACGTGCCAGGTGCATGGTCGCCTCGATCACTGGTCTCGCTTGGTCGTCGAACGCCGAACCAACGGTGCCGGCTCCCATCCCCGGCAGGCCTATCCCTGCAACGAACTGATCATCATGCTGGACGGGCGCGCGGTCGTCCGGCGCAGCGGCGACGGTCAGGTCGAGGAATGCCTTGCCCAGGCCGGAACGGTCTGGACCGGTCCGCTCGGATTTCTCGAGAAGGCCGACCTGTCCGATCCGATCCCGTGCCTGCATCTCTGCCTGCCGCCGACCCTGATGGAGCACAGCGCCCTCGCCGATTATGGCATCGACCCGTCCCGGGTCGAGCTGGCCTTCATGGGCGGGGCGACCGATCCGCTGATCGTGAGCATCGCACAGGCCCTCCAGGGCCTGATGAACAGGCCGCAACAGCCGACCGACCGGCTGTTCGTCGACGGCGTGACGGCGGCGCTCGCCGCACACCTGATCGCCAATTACACGATCGACCGCTGGAAGCCGTCCGGCGAGCCGGTGGGTCTCGATTTCCGGCGGCTGAAACGGGTGCTCGACTACATCGATGCGCACCTGTCCGAATCGATCAGCCTCGACCAGCTCGCAGCGGAAGCCTGCCTCAGTCCCTTCCATTTCGCGCGGTTGTTCCGGACGGCGACCGGTCTCACACCGCACCGTTACGTCACGGACCGTCGTATCGCGGCCGCCCAGAGGGCGCTGACGCGGAATCGGTTGTCGCTGCTCGAAATCGCGCTCGCCAACGGCTTCGGCTCCCAGGACAACTTCACGCGGGTGTTCCGGAAGAGCACCGGCCTGACGCCCCGGCAGTTCAGGGACCATGCGGGGTCCGGTTCCTGACGGCGCCGCTCCTCGTGCCGCTGCGCCGCGGGCCGCGACGGAGGCTTGATCGACCAAGAAGCGCAACATCGGCCGGCAGGATCGCAAGATCGACCGATACGTTGAGGCGCGACGCCTGTAAGTCCTTGGGGCAGACGCGGCAGTCTCGACCCATGCGGCTGCGCCTCCGTGAAGTCCGGAGCCGGCCCCGCGCCGCCGGGATGCTGTCGATCCGCCTCGGAGGCATCATGATGTTCGAGGTCGCACGGCTCGCTCCTCGGTCCCGCTGTCGCGAAACGGATGGCTGGGCTTCGCGTGAGTGACGCGATCTATCGCTTCGGCGCCTTCGAGCTGTTCCCGCGCCGGCAGCTTCTCGTTCATGCCGGCACCCCGGTGACGATCGGCAGTCGCGCAGTCGCGATCCTCACTCATCTGGTCGAGCATGCGGGGTCGCTGATCAGTCAAGACGCTTTGCTTGCAGCAGCGTGGCCGAACCTTTTCGTCCACCCGGGCAATCTGAAGGTCAACGTGGCGGGTCTTCGCCGCGTCCTGACGGCGCACGATCCGCGTCAGGATTACATCGTCAGCATCCCGGGCCGCGGCTATCGGTTCGTCGCGCCCGTGAGGCGCGAGACGTCCGCGCGCACTGTCTACATCTCCGCCGTCCGATGCACCGCGCTTCCAGCCGCAATCCCGCTCGTGGGCCAGTCGGCAGCGATCGACGCCATCTGTGCGGCGCTGGAGACACGGGGCTTCGTCACGGTCACGGGGACGGGGGGCGTCGGCAAGACCGCGTTGGCGCTCTCCGCCGCGAACCGTGTCGCGGCCCGCTTCGCCGACGGCGCCTGCTTCGTCGATCTTGCCGCCGTTGCCGATGAACGGCACCTCGCCGCGACGATCAGCGCCGAATTCGGCGTGCGATCCGACAGCGACGACCTGCTCGGCGCGGTGATCCATGCGCTGCGCGACCAGCGTCGGCTGCTGATCCTCGACAATTGCGAGCATCTCCTGCCGGCGATCGCGGCGGCGGCCGAACGCCTCGCTGCGGCTCTGCCGGCCGTGACGATCCTGGCCACCAGCCGTGAACCTCTGCGCCTGGGACGCGAGCATGTGTTCCGGCTGGCGCCGCTCTCATATCCTTCGGACGCCGGAGGGATTCTGCCCGCGGAGGACCCGCTCGGCTTTGCGGCCGTCGAACTCTTCAGCCGGCGCGCCTGGGAGGCAACCGGGATCGCAGTGGCGCCGGCCGGGCTCGTGACCGTCGCGACGATCTGCCAGCGCCTCGATGGCATACCGCTCGCCCTCGAACTGGCGGCGGCACGATGGGCCGCCCATGCGCCGGCCGAACTGCTGGGACTGCTCGAGGACCGGTTCGATCTTCCCGGGCAGACCGACGATGCCAGGCCTGCTCGGCAGCGCACCCTCCGCGCCACTCTGGCCTGGAGCTACGGCTTGCTCAGGCCGCAAGAGGCCGCCGTCTTCGTCGCACTCGCCATCTTTGGCGGTCCCTTCACGATCAAGGACGCCCTGGCGCTCGTGCAGGCGACCGAGGTTGCGCCGGTCGAAGCGCTGGAATGCATTGCCAGTCTGATCGGGAAATCCCTGCTCGCTCCGGACGGACGGGAGCATGGGAGGGGTTTTCGCTTCCTCGAGAGCACGCGGGCCTTTGCTTCCGAGCTGCTGCACGCGGACCCGCGGTGCCGTCACATCCAGCACCGTCATGCCGAGCATGTCATCTGGTCGCTCGAGCAGGCGTGGGCGCTCCAGCACGCCGCGCCCGAGGACGAGCGGGCCGAGATGAAACGCTGGGGCGTCGACCTCCGCCGCGCGCTGGACTGGGCCTTCGGCGCGACGGGATCCATCCCGATCGGCGTGAATCTGGTCGTTGCGGCCATCCCGCTCTGGGAGCGGCTCTCGCTCATCGAGGAGAGCATCGTCTATCTCACGATGGCGATCGCGCATTGCCACGACGGCGGGTCGGAGAACCTCGAAGCGGAAATCCGGCTGCAAACGGCCCTTGCAACCGCGCTCTTCCACGCGCGGGGCCCCACCCCGAGCCTCGATGCGGCCTTGCGCCGTGCCATGACGCTCGGCGAGAGGCTCGACGAGCCGGACCATCTGATGGACGCGCTCTGGGGCAGCGCCGTCTGCGCGCTGCACGCGGGCAGCCCGTCTCTGACGGTCGATCTGTTGCGTCGCTTCGATACCCTCGGCCGATCGCTGGCCGATCCGTCCATGCTGCCGGACGGCGACCGACTCCTTGCCGCCGCCGAGATGTATCTCGGTCGGCTCGCGAGCGCGGCGGAACGCCTGGAGCGCGTGCTGTCGGCGCGCGATCGGGTCGGCGGGCTGTCGCGTCGGTTGATGTTCCAGCTCCACCGCCGACCCGCGGCGGGCGCGACGCGCGCGCTGGTGCAGTGGTTGATGGGGGACCGGATCGGGGCAGCGCAACGCGCCGAGCGGACTGTCCAAGAGGCCGCGGCCACCGGCCATCCCGTCTCCCTGTGTAACGCCATCATCCAGCATGCTCTCCTGATCGCGCTGTTCGACGAACGACTGGACGACGCACAACGCTATCTGGTTCTGCTCCGCGAGCAGTTTGCGGACGGCGGGCTGCGCTGGTGGGCGCAGATCGCACGCTGTCCGGAAGCCGCGCTGGCGATGCGCCGGGGCGAGCCGTGCGGCCTGGAGCGCCTGCAGAGCGCGATCGTGGACGTCACCAAGAGTGGAACCGGTCTCCGCATCCCTGCCTATCTCGGTATCCTGGCGGAGGGATTGGCAAAGCGAGACCGCCTCGCCGAAGCCGATGGCACGATCGCGGACGCGCTCGCGCGCGCAGCCGCTCAGCAGGAGCTTTGGATCGTTCCCGAGCTGCTCCGCATCCAGGCCGATCTCCGCGCACGGCAGGGGCACGCCGCGCGAGCCGAACAGATTCTGGAAACTGCCGTTGCGATCGCAGACGACATGGGAGCGCTGTCATGGCGCGCAGGTGCCTTGGCCGATCTCGCCCGTCTTCACCACGTCAACGCGATACAGGATTTCGCGCAGCCAGAGCCTTGAAGGCCATCCATCGTCACCGCGCCCGCGTCTATCGCGGCGACCTCGAAAACCCTGAACGTTCCCTCTCAAATCCATCGATGTTGATCGATGAAGGTCGCCGGCAATCCAGACGGTGGGTGCGTTTTGCTATCGCGCTTGATGGAAAGACGGCCAACCGACGTCAGGTTTGCGGCACAGCTTGAACGCCTCCGCTTGACGGCAAAGGGCGCCGATCGGACGGTGACGTTAGAGTTTCCGGCCCGTCTCAAGCGGTTTCCGGCGGAAGACACTTCTCGCCGGTGATCGATACAGCGGAGGATGCCGCGTAGCGATCCGGCGACAGAGCCCTGCCGGCTCGCGAATGTCGGGATCTTCGACCGCCTGGAGACGATCGACAGCCCCACCCTTGCGGCCGAGGCACGATCCATGGACGGAGCCGCGGAAGCGGAGCCGCCGGCCAACACCATTCTATCGGCCCGGCTTGAACGGCGTCGCACCGGCGCTTCCTCGCGGCAATTGCGTCACGACTCGTCTTAGGCCTAAAGTCAGCGCGAATAGTCTTTATTCCGGCTGAGATATGACTCTTGTTCGATTGGACGGCCCCGGAGGCGGGGGCTGCATCGTGCGTACAGCTCGTAAGCCGGCTCTGGGCTACGCCTCGGTCGATAGGTTGCTTCGGGTGGTTGACGCGCGTTGTGCAGCCGGTTGCGCGTCATGACCGATCGCTATGCCGTGATTGTCACGAGCATCAATCATCCGACCCGTGCGGTCGTTGAGATCGCTCGTGATGCAGTCCGACTGACCGCAGACTTCATCATCATCGGCGATCGCAAGAGTCCGCCCGGCTTCACGCAGCCCGGTGCGACATATCTCGATCTCGCCGCTCAGTCGCGCACGGGCTTCCGCTATGCCGCCGAAGCGCCGGCGCAGCACTATGCCCGGAAGAACGTGGGCTACCTTCACGCCATTGCCCGGGGCGCGACAATCCTGATTGAGACGGACGACGACAACATCCCGCGTCCGGAGTTCTGGCAGCCCCGCTCGGCGCAGATGATTGCTCGCGTCGTTGAGCATCCGGTCTGGACGAACGTCTACCGATACTTCCATTCGGGATTGGTCTGGCCGCGCGGCCTGCCGCTCGATCAGGTCAACGCACCTTTGCCCGATCTGCAGGAGAGCCAGACAGTCTATTGCCCGATCCAGCAGGGATTGGCGGATGATAACCCGGATGTCGATGCCATCTACCGGCTGCTTCTGCCGATCCCGTTCCGGTTCGAGGCGGCGGAGCCCGTAGCCCTGCGCGGAGCGTGGTGCCCTTTCAACAGCCAGAACACCACGTGGTGGCCGGACGCGTTCCCGCTCCTCTATCTCCCCTATCACTGCTCATTCCGGATGACGGATATCTGGCGCAGCTTCGTCGCGCAGCGGATCGCCTACGCCAACGGCTGGGCCGTGCTCTTTCACGCGGCGACCGTGTTCCAGGAGCGCAACGCCCACGACCTGATGCGCGATTTTGCCGAGGAGGTGCCGGGTTACCTGCACAACGCGGCGATCCGTCAGGCCCTCGATGACGTCAGCATCGCGCCGGGTTCGTCGCGGATCCCCGATGGCATGCGCGCCTGCTACGAGCGCTTGGTGGCGCTCGAGCTTGTCGGACGCGCGGAACTGCCGCTGCTGGATGCCTGGCTGGACGATCTGCAGGGCTGTCGGACCGAACCGCCGGGCAGCAACCGCCGGAACGCCGGCTGATGCCGCTTCAGGAGAACGCCCTGGCCGAAGGAGCTCAAGCGCTTTCCCGGCCGCGTGGCGACGTCTGGCCCGTGCCTCTGGCGCTGATGTCCTGCGTCATCGGCACAACCTACGATCCCGACACCGACAAACTTCGCTATCCCGGCGGCGCGACCGGCTTCGCCCTCTACGGGCCCTATCTGCCTGTCCAGCCCGGCCTCTACGAGGTCGTCGTCGACATCGCGCTCACCGGGGAGAAGAACCCGAAGCTCTATCTCGATCTCTGGATCGAGGGTCATGTTCTGACCAAGCAGGCAATCCTGCTCGATCGCGCCTGTATCGTCCTACGCGGCTGGGTCCACGCCGCGAGCCACCTCGAAGTGCGGGCCCATTCCTCCAATACGGGCTTCGTCATCCACGGAATCGGCGCAAGGCGCCTCGATCCGATGGCCGCCATCGCGCACCGACCGTCGGAGCCGGAGCGGACCCTGCGCCGGCAGCATCTGCGCGCGGCGATGGGCCTCGACGGCGCGGGATCGCAGGATCGCATCCCGCCGATCGCCGATCTGTTCGACGCCACCCTCTCCGATCCCGGCTTCCTGTTCCTCGATGACGGCGAGATCCCGGCGCACGAGGGCGCATTGGTCCGGGACGGGATCCAGCCCTTGGCGGTCCAGCTTCTGTTCGCCCGGAACAACACGCGGGCCTTGCGGGATCCCGAGGAGAAAGAGGCGCTGATGGACGGGCACCCCGACATCAGCAACGCGCTCCAGTTCGACATGCTGCGTCACGGGGCGCTCACCATACCCTCGCTGTTCGGGCCGGGCACGATGACGAGCCGTGCGAGCTTTCCGGTGCTGTCGCCGGTTCAGGGCATCGTGAATCTCTTCTACGAGTTCACCGAGCCGCACCACGTGATCGTCGGGGTCAGCACGTCGTGGATCGGCGCGCTCTCGTTCGTCTGGTTCGTCGACCACGATGTGCTGATCTACGATGCGCGCCTGCACTGGCTGGTCGATTATGAGCCGACCCTCGCCGTTCTCAGAGCCTTCGTGACTTTGTGCGCGCGGCATCACGCTGCGGCACGCAGTTATCGCGCCTCGGCCAAGACAACGGCCTGCGTCAGCGGCTTCATCTCGAACATGGGCCATTATTTCTGGAATGAGGTTTCCGGCCTCGAACGCGTCCTGCGGGCGGGTTTCCGGCCTCCGGTCCTGCTCGCCGATCCGCGGTGGTTGCCCCTGCACACCATCTTCGCAGGGGACGGACTATCGATCGTGGCCGAAGTTGCGCCGGACCGTGACGCGCTGTTCCTGACCGCGCTGGCGCATCGCCTGTTCTTGGTGCGGCCGACCGGCAACGCGATCGACGCGCCGCTGGCCACGAAGGTCCAGAACGCCGCCCGGCAACGCCTCGACACCGAGAAACCTGGCCGGATCGCGCAGCTCGACGCGGCGACGGAGGGCGCCTTCGTCGTGTTCTTCAACCTGCGGGCCCACAACAAGTCGTGGATCGAGCAGGTCGACGGGGCCGCCGAAATCGTGGCCCGTCTGGAGCCCCTCACGGCGTCACGCCGGATCGTGCTGTTCCTCGACGGCTACGGCGACTGCGCGGAGATCGCAGCGACGATCCGCGAGCGCCTGGCATCGACCTGTGCGGTCATCGACGGAACGCGTGCGCCTTTCGCCGAGACATTGGTCTGGGCTTATCGCTGCGACCTGTTCGTGGCGGTCATCGGCAGCGGCCTCGTTCCGCTCACATGGCTGGCCGCGAAGCCGGGCGTGTGCCACGGCGATCACCGTCATCTCGACCAAATGGCATTCTGGCCGCTGGTTCGGCCCGGGTACGACCGACTCGCTTGGCCGCGCTACGAGGATGTCGCGATGGTTGCGGACGCTTGGTACGCGAATTACAGCGTACCGCCTTCCCTGATCGCCGATCTGGCGGTGGCGCAGCTCCGCGAAAGCAGCGAGGCCGCCGCCGAAGCGGGACGCCCGTGATCCAGTTGATGACGCCTCTTTGCGTGGCGGTCATTCACAGCCGGATCCTCGCTCAACCAGGGTTCGCGATCGGCCCTCGCAGACGCCCGGCCTTCGCCGCGCCGTCGAGGACGCCCGGCAACGCGCCCTAGCCTCTCGGCGCAGCCCGGGACGCCCCCACCGCCGCGAGCGCTCCAGCCACGATGAGCAGGCAGGCCAGCGCCAGCGCCGGGCCGGGATTGGCATAGCCGGCCGCCACCAGGATCAGCGTCGAGAGGACCGGTGCTGCGTAGGCCGCGACGCCGAGAAGCCGGACGTCGCCGCGTTTGCAGCCGACATCCCAGAGGTAGAAGGCGGCGCCGACCGGTCCGAGGCCGAGCAGCAGCACCGCGCTCCACTGAACCGCATCGACCGGCCAGACCGTCGCCTCGACGGCCTGATGGCACGCGAGGCTGAGTGCGGCGGTGGCGAGGCAGAAGCCCGCAACGGCGTCGGTCGGAACTGTCCCGACCCGCGCCGAGAGCACCGAGTAGCCGGCCCAGACGAAGGCGGCAGCCAGGGCCGCCGCGTAGCCCGGCAGCGCCCCGGCGGTGAAGCCGAGTTCGTCGCGGCCTGCAAACAGCGCCACAACGCCGGCAAGCCCCAGCGCGGCGCCGGCGAGGTGGCCCGGCCGCAGGCCGCCCGATCCCGGCAGGCGGGCCGAGAACAGGACGATCAGCAGCGGCCAGAGATAGTTGATCAGCCCGGCCTCGGCCGGCGGCGCGAGGCGCAGGGCGCTGAAGTAAAGGGCGTGATAGCCGAACAGGCCGCCCACGCCGAGCAGCCAGACCGGCCAGGGCTGAAGCAGCGCGCGGGCGCGCGCCGGTCGGGCGAGCCAGGGCAGGCAGCCGCACAGGCCGCCGACCAGGAAGGTCATGGCGGCGAGCTGGAACGGCGGCACCTCGCCGGAGGCCGCGGTGAACAGCGCGAGCAGCGACCAGAGCAGGATCGCGCCGAAGCCCGCGAGGGTGGCGGCCGAGCGCGGCGTGCGGCGAGACAAGGATGAAGCGGCGTCACTCATGGGCGGCGGCTATCATGCGGATCTTGAGTCGGCGAGACGTGCGGTCACGTGCCTGTCATTGAGGCATCCTACCGGCGGGCCGGAAGAGGGAGATCTGCGATGCGTGCGATTGTAGCCGGGCTGGCGTTGAGCCTCGCGGGCATTCCGGCACAGGCGGGAGACGCCGCGCAGCTCGGACCGCGGCCGTTCTACCTCGTCGACCAGTTGAAGCCCGGTCCGCTGAAGGACACGCTTGCCGCCTGCGGGATCGACCGCACCTACACGCCCCGCACCTTCTCGATCTCGCATCGGGGCGCACCTCTGATGTTCCCGGAGCATACCCGCGAGGGCCTGTTCGCCGCCGACCGCATGGGTGCCGGCATCATCGAGTGCGACGTGGCCTTTACCAAGGACCGCCAGCTCGTCTGCCGCCACAGCCAGTGCGACCTGCACGCGACGACCGACATCCTGGCCCGGCCGAACCTCGCGGCGAAATGCACGCAGGGCTTCCAGCCCGCGGACCCCGCGACCGGGCGCAAAGCCTCGGCCAAGTGCTGCACCAGCGACCTGACCCTCGACGAGTTCAAGTCGCTCAGCGGCAAGATGGACGCGGCCGATCCGGACGCCACCACGGTGTCCGCCTACATGAACGCGACGCCCCGCTGGCGCACCGACCTCTACGCCGGCACCGGGACGTTGATGTCCCACAAGGAGTACCTCGCGCTGGTGAAGGGTATGGGCCGCAAGTTCACTCCGGAGTTGAAGGCACCGCAGGTCGCGATGCCGTTCGAAGGCACTTACACCCAGGACATGTACGCCCAGCAGCTGATCGACGAGTATCGGGAGGCCGGCATCCCGGCCTCCGACGTCTATCCCCAGAGCTTCCAGCTGCGTGACATCCTCTACTGGCTGGAGAAGGATCCGGATTTCGGCCGTCAGGCGATCTTCCTCGACGACCGCGACGAGACCGCCAAAGGGTTCGACCCCGAGAAGCCGGCGACCTGGAATCCCGGCATGGCGGACCTTGCGGCCAAGGGCGTCCGGATCCTGGCGCCACCGCTGTGGATGCTGGTCCGGCCCGGGCCGGAGGGCACTATCGAGCCCTCGACCTATGCCCGGGAGGCGAAGAAGGCCGGGCTCGGCCTGATCGCCTGGTCGCTGGAACGCTCGGGCCCGCTGAAGGACGGCGGCGGCTATTACTACCAGTCGATCAAGCCCGTGGTGACCGGGGACGGCGATATCCTGCGGCTCCTCGACGTGCTGCACAGGCAGGTCGGCGTCATGGGCGTGTTCTCCGACTGGCCGGCCACCACGACGTTCTACGCCAATTGCGTGGGCGCGCCGTAGGGCCGCCGCTCAATCGGCCCACAGGGCGACGAGCGAGAAGAGACCGGCCATCGCGAAGTTGACGATGAGGATGCCGGTGATGATCAGAGCGAGCGTCATGGTTGCCTCGGCGGCGGGGCATTGTGTCGGGAAGGGATTGGGGAGCGACGGGGCGTTCAGACCCACGCCGCCCGGGACGGCCCCGCGGATCGTCCGCGCGGGCCGAGACTGGCGTCGCCTCAGGGCGGGCTGATCACCCGGAGGAGGTCGAACAGATCGTCCCCGTTCAGCGGCTTCCAGCCCAGCCACCGCCGGACCAGGGCATAGCCCCCGCAGAGCAAGGTGGCGCTGGCGATGACGGCCAGCATGAACCACGTGATGTCCCGGGTGCCGAACCCGACCGCGATGCTGAACAGGGCCGTCGTCACGAAGATGATCTTGCTCGGGTCGCGCGGGCCGCGCGTCGTCACGTCAGACATAGGAATCTCCTGCGATCCAAGTCAGCGGGCGCGGCAGTTCGGGCCGTACCAAGTCATGGTCCGGCGATCCATGCCGCCGTCAGACGAGGCTCCGCAGACAGGGAAGCGCGGGTCGCCGCTGCGCTGAAGGCTCGCGATCTTGTAGAGATCCTGCTGGGCGTCGCGGCGGCGGTTCTGATCGGCACGTTGGGCCTGCCAGAACAGATTGCTGTTGGCCTGGGCCGCGGCGCGCTCTTGGTGAAGCCCCATCATGCACTCGGCGAAGGGCTCGGTCTCGGGCTCGAACCCGAACGCGTAGCACTGGCTCTGATCCATCGCGTGCCGTTCCTGCGGTGTGACGCAGGCGGCGAGGCCGAGCGCGCAGGCCGCCGCGAGGCCGAGCTTGATGCCGGTCGGAAGCCCGTTCCGAACGGTCGCGGATCGCGAAGACCAGCCTCGACCGTCGCCAACACGATGAACGTCGAATTTACCGTAAAACCATGTGTTCATGATGCCCGCGGTCTCGTTTTTCTGTCCGCGCGAACATCCGCGGCGCGACAGAACGGGACCTATACGAGGTAGATCGATTTGTTCGTGTTTCAGAGCACGCGCGCGATTGGGCCGATCACTTCCCGCAATGCCCGTTCTCCCGGGACATGGAAGAATGTGAATCGGGAAAGGAATCGCTCACACTCGCGCAAATGAGCGCGGGGCGCGCCATCCAGGCCGACCGGGATCGGATCACTTCCGCGGGATGTCATCGCACCGTGCGTGCAACGGAGCGGGTGCGGCGGGACAGGTCCGCCTGAAGCGGCTGCCCCGAAACCGTGCTTCCGGATCCGTGACGTGGGATGGCCAAGCCGCAACGAGGCCCGCACCGCGTCGAACCAGAACAGGATTACGGGCGCGCCGGGCCGAACCCGGCGCGCCCGGTCGCAATCAGACGAAGTGCTGTCCGCCGTTGATCGTCAGCGTCGAGCCGTTGACGAAGCCGGCCTCGTCGCTGGCAAGATACTCGACCGCGTGGGCGATCTCGTCGGCCTCGCCGAGGCGGCCGGTCGGGATCGTCGAGATGATCTTGTTCCGGATATCCTCCGGCACCGCCATCACCATCTCGGTGGCGATGTAGCCCGGCGCGATCACGTTGACGGTGATGCCCTTGGCGGCACTTTCCTGAGCCAGCGCCTTGGCAAAGCCGATCACGCCGGCCTTGGCGGCCGAGTAGTTGGTCTGCCCGGCCTGGCCCTTCTGGCCGTTGATCGACGAGATGATGATGATGCGGCCGAAGCTGCGGCTGCGCATGCCCTCGATCAGCGGGCGGGTGCAGGTGAACATCGAGTCGAGGTTGGTCTTGATGACCGCCTGCCACTTCTCGAAGGTCATCTTGTGGAAGGCACCGTCGCGGGTGATGCCGGCGTTGTTGACCAGGATGTCCACCGGGCCGAGTTCGGCCTCGATGGCCTTGATGCCGGCCTCGCAGCTGGCAAGATCACCGACGTCGAACTTGAAGACCGGGATGCCGGTCTCGGCCTTGAAGGCGTTGGCCGCCTCGTCGTCGCCGCCGTAATTGGCAGCAACCTTGTAGCCCTTATCCTTGAGCCGCTTGGATATAGCCGCGCCGATACCGCGGGTGCCGCCCGTCACGAGGGCGACGCGTCCTTGGGTCATTGTTTCCTCCTGTTCGCATCACGTGATGCCGCGTGCGGATGGCGTCCGCACGCGATTTTTTCTGACTTCGGCCTTAAGTCTATGTTGTTGGTCGAGACAGACGTTACGGACGAATCAGGTCCGCTCGATACACATCGCGACGCCCATGCCGCCGCCGATGCAGAGCGTGGCGAGGCCCTTCTTGGCATCGCGCCGCTTCATCTCGTGCAGCAGGGTGACAAGGACGCGGGCCCCCGAGGCGCCGATCGGGTGACCGATGGCGATGGCGCCACCGTTGACGTTCACCTTGGCGTCGTCCCAGCCCATGTCCTTGTTCACGGCCAGCGCCTGGGCCGCGAAGGCCTCGTTGGCCTCAATCAGGTCGAGGTCGGACGGCTTCCAGCCGGCCTTCTCGAGGGCCTTGCGCGAGGCGGGGATCGGGCCGGTGCCCATCACCTTCGGGTCGACGCCCGCGGTCGCCCAGGACTTGATCCGGGCGAGCGGGGTCAGGCCGCGGCGCTCGGCCTCCGAGGCCGACATCAGCACGAGCGCGGCGGCACCGTCGTTCAGGCCGGACGCGTTGGCGGCCGTCACCGTTCCCTCCTTGGCGAAGGCGGGCTTCAGCTTGGCCATCGCCTCCATGGTGGCACCGTCGCGGATATACTCGTCGGTGTCGACGACGGTGTCGCCCTTCTTGCCGGGCACCGTGACGGGGACGATCTCGTCCTTGAAGCGGCCCTCCTTGCGGGCGGCCTCAGCCTTGTTCTGCGAGCGCGTCGCGAACTGGTCCTGCTGCTCGCGGGTGAGCTGGAAGGCCTGCGCGACGTTCTCGGCGGTCTGGCCCATGTGGTAGCCGTTGAAGGCGTCCCAGAGCCCGTCCTTGATCATGGTGTCGACGAGCTTCAGGTCGCCCATCTTCTGGCCACCGCGCAGATACTGCGCATGGGGCGAGAGCGACATGGATTCCTGGCCGCCGGCCACGATGACCTTGGCGTCGCCGTTGGCGATCTGCTGCATGCCGATGGCGACCGTGCGCAGGCCCGAGCCGCAGACCTGGTTGAGGCCCCAGGCGGTGGCCTTCTCGGGGATACCGGCCTTGATGGCCGCCTGACGGGCGGGGTTCTGGCCGGCGCCTGCGGTGAGCACCTGGCCGAAGATCACCTCATCCACGTCGTCGGGCGAGACCTTGGCGCGCTCCAGAGCGGCCTTGATCGCGGTCGCGCCGAGCTCGTGGGCCGGCACCGCCCCGAAGGCGCCGCCGAACGAGCCGACCGGCGTGCGCGCGGCCCCGACGATGACGATCTCTTCGCTGCCTGCCATGTGAACGTTCTCCTCTCACGAGCCGGCGCGCCTTCCAATTCCCGGGCGCGCTCTGTGCCGGTCTTGGGATGAAGGGCGTGAGGGAGGCGAAGTCAAGGTTGTGCATCGGTGGCGTGAAGCCCGCGATGACGTGTTGAAGTGACTGAAATGATCTCGCCACCGGGCGGGCTCTGCATTATTCTGCGTTGAAGACGTGCAATTTGCTGTTTTCTGCGCCCGGAGAAGGCTTTAAGGATCGTGCTGCGGGCGCGAAGACGGCCCCCGCCAGGCCGCACCGCGCGCCTGCGACACCCCTAGGTCCCGAGTCCAGAAAGGCCGTTCCCGATGGCGGATACCGTCAAGGCCACCCAGACCGTCATCAAGAAGTACGCCAACCGGCGCCTCTACCACACGGGCACCTCGACCTACGTGACGCTGGAAGACCTCGCCACGATGGTCCAGAACGGCGAGGACTTCGTCGTCTACGACGCCCGCACGGGCGACGACATCACCCGCTCGGTGCTCACGCAGATCATCTTCGAGCAGGAGAACAAGGCCGGCGCGGAGAACCTGCTGCCGGTGGCGTTCCTGCGCCAGCTGATCCGCTTCTACGGCGACAGCATGCGCACGATGGTGCCGAGCTTCCTGGAGTTCTCCATGGCGAACTTCGCCAAGGATCAGGATGGCCTGCGCGAGAAATTCGCCCACAGCTTTGGCCCGGCCGCATTCCAGAACGCGATCGAACAGCAGGTGCGCACCAACATGAACTTCTTCGGCGATGCCATGAAGATGTTCACGGGCTTCGCACCGCCCGCCGCCGGGTCGCACCCCTCTGTGCCGTCCGCGCCGGCACCCTATGCCGGCGGCGAGCTGGATGACCTCAAGCGGCAGATGCTCGAGATGCAGCAGCGCCTGGAAGCCCTCGCAAAGAAATAATTACCGCCGGTGCGGCGGTATAGAAGGTTGACGATTAGTAAACATCGGCCCCACCTCTGCGACATCGGCACGGAAACGTGCGGAGGATGTGGCGATGGTTCGGATCGGAACAGGCAGCCGTCTCGAGCCGGCACAGGTCAGGCCCGCGCGGGACGTGCCGGGAGCGACCGAGGGCACGCCAAGGGATGGCACACGGCGGACATCGCCCGAGGCACGCGCGCTCGTCCTGATCGATGGTGGACAGTCTGAGAGGTCTGAAAGGGCCGCACCGGCGGAACGCCCAGCCGCGGCGAGACCGCGCGCGGGCTTCATCGCACAATTGCTGACGGCCGGAGACCCGGCGCTGCTTCCGTCGCGTCTGGAGCGAACCCGTATGGCCGCCGCGTGCTACGCGGAGGCCGCGCGGCGCCTCGCCTGAGGCGCCGCCCTCGCGAGGCTCAGGCCTCGGCGGACTTCACCTTGAGCACCTGACGGCCGCGGTACATGCCGGTCTTCAGGTCGATGTGGTGCGGACGGCGCAGCTCGCCCGAATCCTTGTCCTCGACATAGGTCGGCGCCTTGAGGGCGTCGGCCGAGCGGCGCATGCCGCGGCGGGAGGGGGAAGTCTTTCGCTTCGGAACGGCCATGGCTGGATCCTTCGTGACGCCGCGGACAAAGCGGCGCGCAGGCGGCTCCTCGATCGAGGATCGCCACGCACACCGCGGGATACGGATGAGGGCGCGCTTATAGCGCCGGCACCGGCCCGTGGCTAGAGGCGCCCGACCACAACCGTTAAGCGGGGGTTCAAGCGAAGCCATGCAAAGCCGAGGCGACGGTACCGCGCAGCGGGCCGTGCCTCTCGGGAGAAACGCCATGGCTTCCTCCACCAAGACCCTTGCCCTCCTCGCCCTGCTGTCCGGCCTTCTGGGGGCCCCTGCCCTGGCGCAGGCACCCCAGACGCCGACGACCGCGTCGCCGACCGCCCCGGCCAAGCCCACGGCGCCGAGCGCCCCCGTCGCCGGGTCGCCCAATGCCGCCAAGGGCGCGCTCCTCGACCTCAACAGCGCGAGCAGCGAGGAGCTCGACGCGCTCCCCGGCATCGGCGCGGCGCGCGCGGCCGCGATCATCAAGGGCCGCCCCTATCGCGGCAAGGACGACCTGGTCTCCAAGAAGATCATCCCGAAGAACGCCTACGACGGCATCAAGGACAAGGTGATCGCCAAGCAGAAGTGACCGCCTACTCGGCGATCGCGCCCTGAGGCATGGAGAAGCCCGGGGGCGTCTTCTCGGCCGCGGCCTTTGGGGCCGCGTGCCGGGCCGGGCTCTTCTTGCGCGCCACGGGCTTCGGCGCGGTCTTCACGGCCGGCGGATCCTCGCAGGCCCGGAAGGCGAGCTGCGCCAGAGGGCTGCCCTCCTCCGAGACGATGGCGATCGGATCCGGCAGGGTCGGCAGGGCCGCCTGCCAGCGGATCGGGCCGCCGAGCATCGCCTCGATCGCCGCCGGGGCGCTGCCGCGTCGCAGGGTGCTGAAATCCGGACCGTAGGCGGTGGCGACCTTGCCGGCCACCACCACCAGCAGGACCTCGTTGACCTCGGGCGTCAGGGGTCGCAGCGGGTTGGTCGTCTGGACCTGCCCGGCCCGGATCACCACCATCTTGAATCCCTTCGCGCCCTCGAAGCGCGCGGCCCGGGCCCCGCAGGGCTGCTCGACCGGCGGGGCGGCAGCCGGCGGTGACGTCCCCACCTGCGGCGTTGCCGGATCCGGCGCCGGGCTCGGCGCGGCCGATGCGGGCGCGGTCTGGGCCAGAGACGGCTGAGCCGGCACAGCCGTCAGGCAGGCCGCTCCGGCCAGCAGCAGCCAAGCGAAGGCCCTCATCGCCCGGACTCCGGCACATCGCGCCGCGGCCCCTCGATCCGCTCTGTCCTGTCGAGTGCTCTGATCGGTTCCAATTCGATTGCGTCCAAATCCAAGACTCGGGGATCCAGCACCTGTGCCGAGCGGTCGATCGGGCTCGGGCGAGGGCCGACCGAACCGATGAACAGGTGCTCATCATCCACGTCGAGTTCGGAGTCCATGCGGAGTGGCTCACGCCGCATCCTCGCCGCCATGGCAAGGACAGTCGCGATGGCAACGGCGAAGACCAGTACGGCCAGGAAGATCAGCAGGCGCTCCATACTGTTCGAAGCTCTAACCCGCCTGAAGGGCCGCCGTCACCCCGTCGCGCACGACGGCATGGGCGCGCTGTCCGGAACCGACTCATGCAGGGCCGGACCACCCGTGCCGGAGGCTTGCCCTGCCGACGACGCGGAACGCTCCTTGCGTGGGGCGGCGGACCGGGTAGATGCGGGCAGACCTGAGGCGGAATCGATCGATGCAGCACCAGCCGAGCCGCAAGCCCGAGGAGCTGGAGAGCCACCTCCTCGGCCTGATCGAGGCAGCCCGCGACCAAGCCCGGGAAGATCCGTTCCGCAACCCGGTCCTGGCGGTCACCCTGGCGATCACGCGCCGCTTCGACCGGAACGAGATCTCGGCGGGCGATCTCGACAGCCTGTTCGCGCGGCTGCGCGCCGCATCCCTGGAGGCACGGGCAGCGCGGCTGCGGGCCTATGTCGGGCTGGAGTCGGGACCGGCGGACCCGCAGGCGGCCATCCCGGCCCGCTTGGTCGCCGCGGTCCCCGACCGACCCGACGCCTTCGAGGCCTTCGCGGACTTCATCCGCCGCACCGCCTTCGCGGTCGTCTTCACCGCCCATCCGACCTTCGGCATGCCGCGGGCCGTGGCGAGCCTGCTCGCGGAGGCCGCCAGCCTGCCCGACGCGACGGCCCGCGCCAACCTGATCGCGCGGGCCGCCGCGCTCTCGACCCGTCCGGACGCGCCGATCACCCTGGATGTCGAGTTCGAGCAGGCCTGCGCGGCAGCCAATAACGGCCGGCTCGCCCTCGATGCGTTCAATGCCGCGCTGCTCGACGCCGCCCGCGCCCGCTGGCCCGACCGCTGGACCGAGCTGACGCCGCGCCCCTTCGCGATCGCCAGCTGGGTCGGCTGCGACACCGACGGCCGCACCGATATCGGCTGGTGGGACACCCTGCGCTACCGGCTGATCTCGAAGCGCATGCAGTTCGATCGGGTGATGCGCGAACTGCCTGAGATCGGGGCCTGCCGCGAGGTCCGCGCCCTGGCCGACGGCGCTCTCGCGGCCGTGAATCGTCAGCTCGCCGTCGCCCCCCGCCTCGGCGACAAGCCCTCCCTCGAAGCGGTCCACCGTTTCTCTCTGGCGCTGATCATCGAGCGCGAGCGCGCCCAGACCAATGCGGGTCCGCTGATCGCCGGCCTTACCGCGGCGCTGGAAGCGGCCGAGGACCCGGCCGATCAGCGCAGGATCGCCGTCCTGCGGGCCGGCGTCGCCACGCACGGCCTCTCGAACGCGCTGCCGCATTTCCGGTTGAACGCCAGCCAGATCCACAACGCGGTCCGCCGCGTCGTCGACCTGGAGGGCGAACCCGCCGACGCGGCGCGCCGCCGCTCGCATCTGGCGACGGTCCACGCGCTGCTAAACGACGTGCGGCCCGTGGCGGTGGATTTCGGCGCGCTGGCCGCCGAGCGGGCTTCGGCCGCCCGCCTGATGATGACGATCGCCCAGATCCTCAAGCACGTCGACGGCACCCACCCGGTGCGCTTCCTGATCGCCGAGACCGAGACCGGCTACACCCTTCTCGCCGCCCTCTGGCTCGCCCGCCACTACGGCATCGCCGATCGGCTGGAGATCACCCCGCTCTTCGAGACGGCGAGCGCGCTGGAACAGGGCATCCGGGTGCTCGACGACGCCCTGCGCAACCCGCACTGGCGTCAGTACCTGAAGCGCATCGGCCGGCTCACCGTGCAGTTCGGCTATTCGGATTCCGGCCGGTACGTCGGTCAGCTCGCCGCGACCTTCTGGATCGAGCGGCTGCGGCTGCGTATCACCGAGATGCTGCTGCAGAACGGCCTGGCCGATATCGAGCTCGCGATCTTCGACACCCACGGCGAGTCGATCGGGCGCGGCGCCCATCCCACCTCGCTGCGCGACCGCCTCGCCTATCTGGCGCCCGAGGATGCCCGGGACCGCGCCCGCAAGGCCGGAATCAAGGTTCGGCTGGAATCGAGCTTCCAGGGCACCGACGGCTACCTGCTCTACGGCACCGAAGCCTTGGCGGCGGCGAGCGTCGCCCGCATCGCCGAGCACGTCTACGCGCTCGATGTGGCCGAAGACGACACCTTCTCGGATTACGCCCTCAACGACGCGCAGGCGAACGCCGACGCCAAGGATGACCCGATCTATTCCGAGCCGGACTTCGCCCTCGAATTCTTCACCGCGGCCCGCCAGGACATGGAGGCGCTGGTGGACGATCCAGGGTACGCCGCCCTGCTCGGCACGTTCGGCCCGAGCCTGATCGATCGCACCGGCTCCCGCCCCGTCGCGCGCCAGAGCGACAATGGCGGCCCGGCCCGCATCACCCACCCCAGGCAGATGCGGGCGATCCCCAACAACGCGATTCTGCACCAGCTCGGCTTCCTGGCGAATTCGCTGCACGGGATCGGCCGCGCCGCCCAGCGCGGCCCGGACCTGTTCCGGGATATGCGGCGCGACTCCGTGCGGTTCTCGCGCGCCTTCCGGTTGGTGCAGCATGCCGCATCGGTGGGCGATCTCGACGTGCTGCGCGCCTATATCGACACGCTCGACCCGGCCGTGTGGCTGGAGCGCGCCCGGCGCACGCAGAAGGATTTTCGCCGCGACGAGCTGGTGGTGATCTCGGGCGCACTGGAGCGCCTCGATCTCGCATCCGCACTGCGGAGTCTGTTCGGCCGGCTGACCCGCGACTGGCTTGCCCTGACCGCGGCGGCCCCCGACCTGCCGGCGATGTCGGCACGGCTGACATTGCTGCACGCCCTCCGGCTCGCGCTGATCCACCGCATCTGGTTCCTGGCGGTGCACATCCCGGGCTTCCGGCCGCAGGCCGGCATCTCCCGCGAGCAGCTCCTCGAGCGCTTCCTGCGGCTCGACATCGACGGCTGCCTGAAGCTTCTCGACGAGATCTTCCCGATCACCCCGGATCCGACCCTCGGCCTCAACTTCGGCGAGCCCGCGGGTCCGCGCGATGTCGGTACCTATGAGGCGGAGCACGCCAACCTGTTCCAGCCGATCCGGCAGATGTTCGACCAAATGCGAGAGATCTCCGGCATGATCCAGCACGAGGTCGGGGCATTCGGGTGAGAACACAATTCTCTCCCACCCAGTCACAGCGGGATGCGCGACGCGGTGGTACCGTGGCCGCTGACGGGGCTGCGTCGACCACCTGCTCGTCGAGAGGGCTCCGGCGACAGGGTAGCACCCTCTACGAACATTAATACTTGAATTTCACCTATACTTTCAAATTCAAAAAATATCAAGCGAAAGCAAAATTACAGACCTTATAAATTCGTCCCATCAATCTAGATCTACGAAGATTATTTTCATCGCCCCACACCGGCCTCTTATCGATGGCGTATGTTTCGCTCAAAATTTCGATATATTCGGATCTCTCCGCTCGAATCTGAAATCGATCGGTTTGGCCGTTCGAGGAGCGGCTTCCGATTCTTCACGGAAGCGCGCAACGTCCGCTTGCAGTCTGCTTGATGAGGCAAAGATTTACAGACGGAATAGGCCGCAACACGGCGACCGCCGCGCCGTTCAAGCAGCGCATTATTTACGAAGAAAGTTCACCCGCCGTCATGAACTGAGCCGCATACTCCTCGCTGGTCGAGGATGGCTCAAGATGTTCAAGCGGCTCGCGGACCGCGTTTCGTTGCGGCGTCAGATCAGCCTGCTCGCAGGTGCCATCGGACTGGCGATCGTCGGCGTGACCACGATCGGATCCGCGCTGCTGGCGCGGGGGCAGGCCACCGATATGGCGCAGAACGCCCTTCTCCAGGTCGCCCGCTCCATGGCCGATCGACTCGATCAGGACATGGCCGAGCGTCTCCGGGAAATCCGCAACGTCGGAGCCCTTGAACCGCTGCAACCTCACTGGATGGAGAACACCGGCAGCCTGCGCAAAGTCCTCGAGACGATGCAGAGGACGCTTCCGGATTACGCCTGGATCGGGTTTGCCGATCGCGACGGCCTGGTGCGTGCCGCCACAGGCGGCATTCTCGAAGGAGCGAGCGTCAGCCAGCGCCCTTGGTTCAACAACGGCCTTCGCCAAGCCGCGGTCGAGGACGTGCACGCGGCGATCTTGCTAGCATCCAAGCTTCCTCCCAACAGGGACGGAGCACCGTTCCGATTCGTGGATGTCGCCGTTCCGGTCGGTGACGCCTCGGGCCAGGTCGTGGGCGTTCTCGGCGCTCACCTGAGCTGGCGTTGGGCCGATGTCGTCCGGCGCGAAGTCCTGTCGTCTCGCAGGCCCGAGTTGAAGGAGGATGTCGTCGTCCTCGATCGCACCGGCCAGGTTCTGCTCGGATCCGAACTCGGGACGACCCCGTACACGGCCGCCGACCTCGCATCCGGTCATTTCATCGTCCACGGCGCTGAAGGCGATCGGCTCGCCACGGCCGCTGCCACGCGCGGACGGGGCGACTACCCGGGCCTGGGCTGGATCGTCGTCGCGCTGCAGCCGGTCGACACCGCACTAGCCGGCGCGAAGAGACTCACCGGCCTGATACTCCTGCTCGGCCTCTCCACGGCTATACTTGGCATCGCGGCGATCTGGTGGGTCGCGGCGCGCCTCACCCGGCCCTTGAAGCAGCTCACCGATGCCGTCGACCGCATCGGGCGCGAGCCGAATGCGCGGATGACCCACCATGTTCACGGCTCCCCCGAGGTACTGCGCCTGTCCGCCGCGGTCAGATCGCTGCTGCGGCGCATCGGTACCGCCGAAGCGGATGTACGCCTCATCGAAGCCGAGGCGAACAATGCGGTTCATGCCGCAGAGGACCGCGTCAGACGCATCGGGGCCGACCTCCATGCCATGCAGGTTCTGGCCGACACTGACGCGCTGACCGGCCTGCTCAACCGGCGCGCGTTCCTGCCGCTGGCCAGCGACGCGATGAGCTACTTCAAGCGCTACCGGCGTGCGATCTGCATCCTGATGATCGACATCGATCACTTCAAGCGCGTCAACGACCTTTACGGGCACGCCGCGGGCGACGAGGTCATCAGTCAGGTCGGGCGCATCGTCAGCGAGGCGGTCCGAACCACCGACAAGGTGGCGCGCTTCGGTGGCGAGGAGTTCGTGGTCCTGCTCCGCGAGACCGACTTGAAAGGCGCGACCATCTTCGCGGACCGGATCCGGCAGACGGTGGCGAACACCGTATTCGAGCCAGACGGTCTGTGTCTCAGGGCGACGATCAGTATCGGCCTGGCCGAGGCCGAGTTCACCGACGGCGATGTCGACCACACGATCGAACGGGCCGACCGCGCGCTCTACGCGGCCAAGTCAGGCGGCCGCAACTGCGTGCGGTCGTTCGAGGCGTCGAAATCACCAAGCCTGCGGGCGGCCGCTTAGAGCGACCGCGAAATCACGACGCAGCGCACCGGCACGACAAACAACGAAAAAGAACACTCCTCCATGTTAGCTCTCATTCTCGACGATGCGGAGATGAACAACCTGGTGATCGTGGCCGCGCTTCGGCCACTCGCCGGATGCACCCCGCACGACTTCACCGTGCCGGAAGAGGCACTCGCGTTTGCGAAGGCGCACGCGTGCGAGATCGGGGTGGTGATCACCGACTACGAGATGCCGGGCATGAACGGTATCGAGTTCGTTCAGGCATTGCGGCGCAGTCCAGAGCTCGCGACCGTGCCAATCGTCATGGTCACGAGCTTCGACCAGCGCAGCCTCCGTCGCGCGGCGTTAGAGGCCGGCGCGACCGACTTCCTGGCCAAACCCGCCGACCCGGTCGAGATCCGCGCGCGCGTGTCGAACCTGCTGGCCCTCTCCACCGCTCATCGGCTCCAGCGCGAGCACACCGCGCAACTCGCCCGCGAGGTCGCAACCGCCGTAAGCCTGGTCGAGGAGCGCGAGCGCGAGATCGTCTCGACCTTGATGCGGGCGGCCGAACACCGGGACGCGGATACCGGCGATCACATCGTCCGGGTTTCCGCCTATGTGGGGCTGATCGCGGAGGCGCTCGGCCACGCCCCGGCAGAGTGTCGGCAGATGAGTCTCGCCGCAACCATGCACGACGTCGGCAAGATCGCCGTGCCGGATTCCATCCTGCTCAAGCCCGGTGCGCTCACGGCCGAGGAGCGTCGCGAGATGGAACTGCACGCCGAGCGCGGCCAGCGAATCCTGGGCGGGAGCGCCTCTCCCGTGATGCGGCTCGCGGCCGAGATCGCGGTGAGCCACCACGAGCGCTGGGATGGGACGGGCTACCCGCACCAGCTCAAGGGTGAGGCAATCCCGCTGTCCGGCCGGATCGTTGCCGTGGCCGACGTCTTCGACGCGCTCACGACCGAGCGCCCCTACAAGCAGGCCTGGTCGCCCGAGCGTGCGCGCGCTCACATGGCCGAGAATGCCGGTGCTCACTTCGACCCCCGTGTCCTGGCGGCGTTCCTCAGCCGCTGGGACAAGATCGAGGCGTTCCTGACGGTCGGCCGGCAGAACCGGCAAGTGCCTCACGCAGCGTGAAACGGTATACAGGCATACGGGTCGCTCGCCTGAGGGCTGACCGAACCACTGACCGGCCACGGCCAACGGACGTCGTCCACCCTGAGCGGCCTTTCACACGGCAAAGCGGATGGAATGCAGACCTTGGGTCGCCATCATTTGGTCAACCGATTTGGCCGGTTGAGTCGAAACGATCGGGAAGCGCAGAATTCTCCGCCGTCACGCGGCCTCAGCCATCTCTGTCCAGGTCAGGGAGGCGAGCGGCCGGCACCTGCTCGGGCAACGGAGCCTCCAGCGTGAACACCACGCCACGGCGGCGATAATCGATTGCGGCCGTGCCGCCCATCTCGGCTGCCAGGGCCCGCTCGATCAGGCGTGAGCCGAACCCGCGGCGCGTCGGCGCGACGACCGGCGGCCCGTCGACCTCCTCCCAGCGTAACCAGAGCTGAGCAGGCTGTGATCCTTCCACGATGTCCCAGTTGAGGATCACGCGACCGCCATCGTCCGACAAGGCACCGTATTTCACCGCGTTGGTCGCCAGTTCGTGCAGCGCCATGTTGAAGGCGAGGGTCAGGCGCGGCGGGAGCCAGACTTGGGGACCGCTGACGACAAAGCGTTGCGCAGCGCCGCTCTGAAACGCCAGCAACGCCCCGTCGACGATCTGCCCGAGCTCCGCGCCCGCCCAATCCTTCTGAATCAACACGTCGTGGGCGATCGAGAGCGAGTGCAGCCGGGCATCCAGCGTCCTGTGCGCCTCCTCGAGCGAGGCAGCGTTGCGGAGGGTCTGGTGCGCGATCGACTGCAAGGTCGCCATCGAGTTCTTGACCCGATGGTTGAGTTCCTCGGCCAGAAGCATTCGGTGCTCTTCGGCGCGCTTGCGATCGGTAATGTCGATGGTGACGCCCGCCATTGTCAGGGGCTTGCCGTCGACGCTGTAGAAGGTCTGCCCACGGGCCTGGAGCCAGCGGACCTCGCCGCGCGGCATGCGCACCCGGTATTCGATATCATAATCGGCACGGGTCTCGATCGACGTCCGAACCGCGGCCTGCATCCGCTCGCGGTCCTCGGGCAGGATCGCGTCGATCAGGTCCGCGTAGGTGAACGGCTCATCGGGCGCGCGACCCAGGTTGCACTTGCAGCTGTCCGAGGCCAGCAGGCGCATCTCTGCCAGGTCGAGGGTCCAAGAACCGAGGCGCGCGGCCGAGAGGATGAAGCGCAGCCGCTCCTCGCTGCGCAACAGGTCGCTCGTGCGGCGGGCGACCTCCTGCTCCAGGGCGTCGCGGTCGCGCTGAATCCGCGCCAGCTTGTCCCGTTCCAGCGTGACGTCGAACTGGGACGCGAAGAAGTAGGTCAGCTCGCCGTGCCTGTCGTAGACCGGTGAGATCAGCAGCCGGTTCCAGAAGACCGCACCATCCTTCTTGTGGTTCAGGACTTCGATCTCGACGGGCACCCGCCGGGCGATGGCGGACCGGATCTTGGCGATATCGTCCCTGTTGGTCTCCGGCCCCTGCAGGAAACGGCAATTCCGACCGATAATCTCGTCGTGGCCGTAGCCGGTCAGCTGCGAGAACGCCGCGTTCACGAACACGATCGGATTGTCCGGCTGATTGGGATCGGTGATCAGCATCGGCATCCGGGTCGCCCGGACAGCGGCGACGAAGGGATCCGTGCTGGCGTCTGTCCGCGCGAATTCCGCCTCGAACCGGCTGCGTTCCTGGTGATCTGCCACTGCCTCGCCGCCCACGCCGCGATCCTGCGGCACGCGCCTCCCGCAGCCGTCTCGACGGTGCCGTAACACAGCTGAACTCGCTTGTGCGCAACCCTCTTGCCTGAAAAGTTGTCGCAGGCTTGGGCGTGGCGTTCACCGATGTTTGCGGACGGTCGGAAGCAACGCGGCGGCTCTCGAGGTCGCCGGGGATCGAGCGTACGCCGCCTCGGAGGGTAGAGGCCGTCCGCGGCTCAGGCTGCCGCCACCCGGAGCACGGTTCCGCTGATGCCGATGACGCGCACCCGCTCGCCCACGGCCAAGTCCGGTCCCACGATGCGCCAGAGCGTGTCATCGAAGCGGATGCGGCCGGCACCCTGTACGATCGGCTCCTCCAGGATGGCCTCGCGCCCGATCAGGCCGCGATCGGGACGGTTCAGCGCCGGCCCCGAAGCGCCCGCGCTGCGCCTGTTCAGGCGGCTGGCGATCCCGACCAGGATGACGGCGAGGCCCGCGAAGAGCAGCGCCTGGCCCTGCCAGGGCATCGGGATCGCGGCGGCGGCGATCCCGGTGGCGAATGCCGCCAGGCCGAGCCAGATCAGGAACACGCCGGGGACCAGGATTTCGGCCGCCGCCAAGACGAGGCCGGCGATCACCCAGCTCCAGGCGGCTCCGACGGACTCGACGGCGCCGAGGACGGCGGTGAGCGTCATGGACGTCACGCCCGCGGCGGCGCCACATTGGGCGGGGGTCCCGCCCGGCGCGGCGGCGCGCCCTCGCCGAATACGGAGCGGGTCAGTTCCCCGATGCCCCCGAGGGTCCCGGCCAGTGCGGCCGCCTCGATCGGCACCACGACGACCCTCTGGTTCGGCGCGGTGGCGATGGCGCGGACGGCATCGACGTATTTCTCCGCCACCAGGAAGTTCGCCGCCGCGATATCGCCCTCGGCGATGGCCCGGCTGACCATCCCGGTCGCCGCCGCTTCGGCCTCGGCAGAGCGCTCGCGCGCCTCGGCATCGCGGAAGGCTGCTTCCCGCCGGCCCTCCGCCTCGAGGATCGCCGATTGCTTGCGCCCCTCCGCCCTCAGGATCTCGGCGGCGCGCTGACCTTCCGCCTCGAGGATCGAGGCGCGCTTCTCCCGCTCGGCCTTCATCTGCCGGGCCATAGCCCCCGCGAGATCCGGCGGAAGCACGATGTCCTTGATTTCGATGCGGTTGATCTTCACGCCCCAGGGCGAAGCCGCCGCATCCATGACGCGAAGCAGGCGCTCGTTGATCTCGTCGCGATGAGCGAGCAGTTGATCGAGATCCATCGAGCCGACCACGGTGCGGATGTTGGTCATGGTCAGGGTCGTGGCGGCGAGGTCGAGGTTCGAGACCTCGTAGGACGCGCGCGCCGCGTCGAGCACTTGGTAGAAGACCACCGCGTCGATGGTGACGCCGGCATTGTCGCGCGTGAAGGCCTGCTGGCTCGGCACGTCGATCACCTGCTCCATCACGTTGACCCGCCGGCCGACGCGCTCGACGAAGGGCGTGATCAAGCCCAGGCCGGCATCCAGGCTGCGGGCGTAGCGGCCGAAGCGCTCCACCGTGTAGACATAGCCCTGAGGCACGATCTTCACGCCGGCCGCCAAGGTGACGACGGCGAGCGCCGCGACGCCGACCGCGAAGACGCTCAGCCCGACCGAAAGATCCATCGATGGCCCCCTGATCCGCCGCGCGCGGAGCCCGGCCGACGGTATGAATCGCAGCCTATCAGCTGCGCTTCGGGCCCGCGAGGAGCGCCCGTCCGCGCTGGCGCGATCCACAAGCCGGGAACGGAACGAACGCCGCGTGAACGGGCGCCTTGCGGATCCGATCATCAGCGGTTCAGGCCGCCGCGCGTAAGAGTGACGAATGCGTCGCGCTTGTCGGCGCTCAGGCCCGTCCATCGCAACGCTTGTTGAAGAAACAATCGGCATGATCCCGCCCACGCTTGCCGCGGAAAGAAGTCCTTTCGCGCCACGGTGGGCGGCAGATATCCCCATCCTCCCGGACTTGGTGCGCGCGTGAAGATCGCTGTCCTCGCACATCTGAAATACCCGATCGGCCAGCCCTATGCCGGCGGGTTGGAGATGCACACGCACCTCCTCACCGTCGCCTTGAAGCGGCGCGGGCACGAGGTGACGCTGTTCGCGAGCCGCGGGTCCGACCCGGCTCTGGACCCGGTGATGCTCTGCGATCCGACCGGGGATGCGTTGCTCGACCCGGAGCGCGAGGTGGCGATCGACCGCGCCGAGCACGATGCCTATCGGCGGATGATGGAGAGGGTCGCGGCCGGCGGCTTCGACCTCGTGCACAACAATTCCCTCCACGCCCTGCCCTTGCGCGAGAGTGCCCGGCTCGGCCTGCCCTGGGTCACGGTGCTGCATACGCCGCCGTTCGACGCCCTCACGGCCGGGGTGGTCGAGGCCGATCCCGACATGGCGTTCCTGGCCGTCTCGCCCTCTCTGGCGCAGGAATGGGCCTCGCTCGTGCCGGGCGCACAGGTGGTCGATAACGGCGTCGATCTCTCGACCTTCGCGTTCTCGGAAAGGGCCGACGATCCGGCCTTCGTCTTCTGGTCCGGACGGATCGTGCCCGAGAAGGGGCTGCACCTCGCCATCGACGCCAGTCGCGCAGCCGGGCTGCCGCTGACCTTCGCGGGGCCGAAGCTCAACCCCGGCTACTGGGCCGCCGAGATCGCGCCGCGCCTCGGCCCGGATCTGACGCATCTCGGGCATCTCTCGCACCGGGATCTCGCGCATCATCTCGGGCGCGCCCGGGTGGCGATCGTCTCGCCACGCTGGGAGGAGCCCTTCGGCCTTGTCGTGGCGGAGGCGCTCGCTTGCGGAACGCCGGTGGCCGCCTTCCGCCGGGGTGCCATGCCGAATATCCTCGACGCCCAGTGCGGCCGCCTCGCGCGGCCGGACGATGCGCAGGATCTCTCGGTGGCGATCCGCGAGGCTGCGGGACTCTCCCGCCGCGCTTGCCGCGATCGGGCCGAGGCGCTCTACGATGCCGCCGCCATGACAGACCGGTACCTGGAAGCCTACGCGGCGGTGATCGCGCGGTGTGCCGAGCGGGCGCGGCCGGTCCTGCGCGTCGCCGGACGGCGGGCCTGACATGAGCGCCGATGCGGTCCGCACCCTGCCCTGCGCCGTCTGCATCCCGGCGCGGAACGAGGCGGACCGCCTGCCGCGGCTGCTCGCCTCCCTGGCCGGGCAGGACTGCATCCCGCAGCAGGGCGCCCTGCGGGTCGTGGTCCTCGCCAACAACTGCACCGACGGGACCGTGGCGGCGATCCGCGCCCTCGAGGCGTCCGGAGCCCTGGCGCCGCTCGCGCTCCGGTTGATCGAGGTGCAGCTTGCCGGTGCGGAGGCGCATGTCGGCACCGCGCGCCGCATGGCGCTCGACGCCGGGGCCGACTGGCTCGTCGCCGACGGGTTCTCAGACGGCATCCTGCTCACCACAGATGCCGATGCGCGCGTGCCGGCCGACTGGGTCGCGGCCAATCTCCGGGCGCTGCAGGCGGCCGACGTGGTCGGCGGCCGGCTCGTCATCGACGATGAGGGCGCGGCGGATCCGGCGCTCGCGGCCTTACATGCCCGGATCGAGCGCTACTGGTCCGGCGTCCGGCGGCTGGAGGACATCCTCGACCCGCCGCCGCACGATCCGGCGCCGCGCCACGGCGACCATACCGGCGCGAGCCTCGCAGTCCCGGTCGCCCTCTACCGGGCCGTGGGCGGGCTGCCGCCCCTGCCCTGCGGCGAAGACAACGCCCTGGTCGGGCTGTTGCGCGAGCACGGCGCCCGCCTGCGTCACTGCCCGGACGTGCGCGTGATGGTCTCGTCCCGCCACCAGGGCCGGGTGTCGGGCGGCATGGCCACCGAGATGGCCCGCCGCACCCGGGCGATCGGCGGCGAGGCCTACCTGCTGCCGGAAGCCGCCCACTGGCAGGCGCTGATCCTGCGCCGTGCGGCCCTGCGCCGGGCGTTCCACCTCGCGCCCCGGCTCCGGGCGGCGGCCTGTACCCGCCTCGGCCTCGGCCCGGACGATCTCGCCGCCGTCGGCGACTGCCCCAACGACATCGCCTTCGTGGAGCGGGCCGACAGAATCCTTGAGGCGCGCGCTGCACCGGCACGGGAATGCCCCCTCGACCGGGCGCTGGCCGATCTCGACGCGCTGGCCCTCGCCCTGCGGGATGCCGCGTGACCCGGGGAATCGGCTGGTACGTCCATCATCAGGGCGCCGGCCACCTGCAGCGGGCCCGGACGGTGGCGGCGCTCCTGCCCCGCCCGTGCACGATCCTCGGAACGCTGTCCGGGTTCGATACGGCCGGCCTCGACATCCTCGACTTGCCCGACGACCGCCCGCTCGGCGGCTCGGACGCGTTCGACGGTCGGGACGGTGCGGCCGAGCGGCCTGAGGCCCTGCACTACGCACCCCTGAACCATCCCGGCGTGCGGAGCCGTATGGCGCGCATCGCCGCCTGGGCGGAGCGCACCGATCCCGCCCTCATCGTGGTCGACGTCTCGGTGGAGATCGCCCTCCTGGCGCGGCTCCTGTCGATCCCGACGCTGGTGGTGCGGCTTGCCGGCACGCGGACCGACCGGCCGCATCTCGAAGCCTTCCGCAGCGCGACGCGGCTCCTCGCCCCTTTTCCCGCGGCCCTGGACGGCGCCCGGGTGCCGGAGTGGGTCCGGGCCAAGACGCACTATGCCGGATTTCTCGGCGCGCCGGCGCAGCCGGTCTCCGAGGCGGGCCGGGAAATCGTGGTGGTGTTCGGCCGCGGCGGCGCGGGCGGCAACGTCGAAGACCTCGCGGCGGCGGCCTGCGCCGTACCCGATCGGCCCTGGCATGTCCTTGGCCCAGTCGCGGGCTCGGGGCGGACACCCGACAACCTGCACCTGCACGGGTGGGTCTCCGATAGCGAAGCCCGGGTGGCGCGGGCGGCGCTTCTGATCGGCGGCGGCGGCGACGGTGTGGTGGCCCTCGCGGCCGCCCAGGCGAAACGCTTCGTCTGCTTGCCGGAAGAGCGGGCCTACGGCGAGCAAACGGAGAAGGCCGCCGCCCTGGCGCGCCTCGGTGCCGCCATCGTCCACGACGGTTGGCCTGCTCCCTCCGCATGGCCCAACCTGATCCGGGCCGGGCTCGCCCTCGATCCCTCGGTGATCGGCGGGTTGCACAGCCGGGATGCGGTGAAGGATTGCGCGGCGTCGATCGAGCGCCTGATCCAGCACGCCGACCGAGCCTGAAGAGCATCCCGGCCGCAGGCCGAGGGTGTGGCATAGCGGTCCGGCGCAGGAAAGCTTGATCTAGATGAGCGCGCCACGTCCCGTTATGTGCGAAAGGGGACCGTAGTTGCGGGCCTCGAACTAGGCACGTCCGCGACCGAGAGTCGACAGCTCCCGCCTTGAACGGCGGAGCAGCACATGCCGCGCTATTTCTTCAATGTCTATGATGGCGTCAGCATGCCTGACGCAACAGGCACCGAACTGCCGGACTGGCAGGACGCGCGCGTAGAAGCCATTCAGCGGGCGGGCGCGATCTTCCAAGCCAATGCCGCCCGTATCGCCTTGGGCGAGGATTGGCATATCGAGGTGACTGACGCGCGCCAACTCGTGCTGTTTCGCTTCGATTTCATCGCCCAGGAAGCGCCCGTGTTGTCGAGCCAGCGCCGGAAACCCGACGCCACCGTCTAGCTTCCACGGCCTGCCGCCTGCGAGCGGCCTGGGGCTACGACGGAGCTGAGCCCTCCTGTCGCAGAAAGGCCGCCGCACCGAAGGGGCGGCCGCTCCGACACCCATCTTGCGCGTTGCCGCGCCGCGGCTCAGGAGATCAGATCGAGCTTCGCCGCCTCGATCCCATTAGCTCGGAGCGCGTCGGGAAGGGCCGAGAAGTCCCGGTATCCGGCCTCACGCGCCATCGCGTCCAGGGCCGTCTGCTCGTCGTCGGCCGCGCCGGTCCAGAGCACCGCGCCGCTCTTCTTCTGCTTGATCTGAAAGATGCTCATCGATCCCTCCCCCGTCTCGCGAAGACCAACCGGGTGACAACGTCGCTATTCGCGGCCGGTTGCAGAGGACGACATTCAAAGAGGCTTCTGCGTCACAGGTCCGGAACATGCGGCGTGACATCCGGCGACGGAAACGTGCGACGGCGCTATGCTGGCTTCCGTGAAGGATAGCGCGCCATGAAAACGCCGGCCTGCACAGGGATAGAGGTGCGTCATCAATCCAGCACCGACCGCGAGGCCCCCGTCGTGAAGTACGTCCGTTGGCGCGCGTGCCGCCTCAGCGTCCTGTGCGGGCTCGCGATGCTCGCCGCGGCGCCGGCCAGGGCCGTCGAGACCGCCTCCGTTCCCGATGCCGCCACCATCGCGCCGGCGGTCACTGTCGTGCCCGCCGACAGCCGCGAGATCGTCGAGCGGGCGGTCGTCACCGGGACGCTGGTTCCGCGCGACGAGATCCTGGTCTCCCCGGAGGTCGAGGGCCTGCGCATCACAGAGCTGCTCGTCGAGGAGGGGGACCGCGTCACGAAAGGCCAGGTGCTCGCCCGGCTGTCGCTCGAGATGATCGCGACCCAGGAGGCCTCGAACGTGGCGGCGATCGCCCGGGCCGAGGCGGCGATCGTCCAGGCCCGGAGCCAGATCGTTCAGGCAGAGGCCGCCAACGTCGAAGCCAAGCAGTCGCTGGAGCGGGCCCAGGCGCTCGCCAAGACCGGCAACGCCACCGCGGCGGTTCTGGAGCAGCGCGTCTCGGCGGCGCAGGGGGCGGAAGGGCGCCTCGCCGCCGCCAAGGGCGGCCTGCAATCCGCCCAGGCCGACCTCGCCACCGCCCGGGCGGCCGGCTCCGAGATCGCCCTGCGGCGTGCCCGCACCGATATCCGGGCGCCGGAGGCCGGCATCATCAACCGCCGCACCGCCCGGATCGGCGCCACCGCCACCGCGGTGGGAGAGCCGCTGTTCCGGCTGATCGCCCGCGGCGAGATCGAGCTGGAGGGCGAGGTGCCCGAGACGTCGCTGGCCCGCATCCAGGTCGGCAACCCGGCGAGTCTCGATCTCGATGACGGTCGTCGCCTCTCCGGCAAGGTGCGCCGTGTCTACCCGGAGGTCGACCGGGCGACGCGGCTCGGCAAGGTGCGCATCCGGCTCGGCGACGATCCGGCCCTGCGGATCGGCGCCTTCGCGCGCGGCAACGTCGAAGTGGCGCGCCGCACGGGCGTCGCGGTCCCGGTCTCCAGCCTGCTCTACGCCGCCGACGGTCGCGCCAGCGTCCTCGTGGTGAAGGATGGGCGCGTCGAGGCGCGGCCCGTGACGACGGGGCTCTCCGCCGAGGGCTTCACGGAACTCCGCTCCGGCGTCGCCGCCGGCGAGAGCGTCGTGGCCCGCGCCGGCAGCTTCCTGCGCGACGGGGACCGGGTCCGCCCGGTCCCGGCGACCACCAGCACGCCGATCGCCGACGCGGCCCCGCGGTAGGACCGAGCCATGCGCCTCAACGTCTCCGCCTGGGCGATCCGCAAGCCGCTGCCGTCGGTGGTCCTGTTCCTGGTCCTGATGATCCTGGGGCTGGTGAGCTTCCGCGCCCTGCCGATCACCCGGTTCCCGAACATCGACATCCCGATCGTCTCCGTGACGATCACGCAGTCGGGCGCGGCCCCGTCCGAATTGCAGACCCAGGTCACCAAATGGGTCGAGGATTCGGTCGCCGGGGTGAAGGGCGTCAAGCACATCCTCTCGACGATCACGGAGGGCACCTCCACCACCACGATCGAGTTCCGCCTGGAGGTGAACCAGGATCGAGCGACCAACGACGTCAAGGACGCCATCGCCAAGATCCGCCAGAACCTGCCCCGGACCATCGACGAGCCGATCGTCTCCCGCGTCGAGATCGCCGGCCTGCCGATCATGGTCTACGGCGCCTCCGCGCCGGCCATGACGCCGGAGGACCTGTCGTGGTTCGTGGACGACGTCGTTGCCCGCGGCCTGCAGAGCGTGAAGGGCGTCGGCGGCGTCGAGCGGCTTGGCGGCGTCGCGCGCGAGATCCGCGTCACCCTCAAGCCCGATCGCCTGCTGGCGCTGGGCATCACCGCCGCCGACGTGAACCGGCAGCTGCGCCTGACCTCGGCCGACATGGCCGGCGGCCGTGCCGAGGTCGGCGGCCAGGAGCAGTCGATCCGGGCGCTCGCCGCCTCGGCGAGCCTCGACACGCTGGCCAAGACCTCCATCGTGGTGCCGGGCAACCGCAAGGTCCGCCTCGACGAGCTCGCGACCCTGTCGGATACCGCCGAGGAGCCGCGCACCTTCGCGCGCTTCAACGGCGAGCCGGTGGTCGCCTTCGCCATCTCCCGCGCCAGCGGCGCCAGCGACGCCGACGTCTCGGTGGGCGTCGCCAAGAAGATCGCGGCGCTCCACGCGGCGAACCCCGACGTGCGCTTCGACCTGATCGACACCAGCGTCGACAACACGATCGGCAACTACCACTCGGCCATGATGGGCCTGATCGAGGGCGCGGCCCTCGCCGTCGTGGTGGTGCTGCTGTTCCTGCGCGACTGGCGCGCGACCCTGATCGCCGCGGTGGCGCTGCCGCTCTCGGTACTGCCGACCTTCTGGGTGATGAGCGCGCTGGGCTTCTCGCTCAACGCGGTCAGCCTCCTGGCGATCACGCTGGTCACCGGCATCCTGGTGGACGATGCGATCGTGGAGATCGAGAACATCGTCCGGCACATGCGGATGGGGAAGTCGCCCTACCGCGCGTCGCTCGAGGCCGCCGACGAGATCGGGCTCGCGGTCATCGCCATCACGGCGACGATCATCGCGATCTTCTCGCCGGTCTCGTTCATGGGCGGGATCGCCGGCCAGTACTTCAAGCAGTTCGGCCTGACCATCGCGGCGGCGGTGTTCATGTCGCTGCTCGTGGCGCGGCTGATCACGCCGCTCCTCGCCGCCTACTTTCTGCGCGACCACGGGCCGGAGCACGAGCGCGACGGCGTCGTGATGCGCGGCTATACGCGGCTCGTGGCGTGGTCGGTCCGGCACAAGTTCATCACGCTGGTGCTCGGCATCGCGTGTTTTGCCGCTTCGATCGCTTCCACGGGGCTGCTGCCGGCGGGCTTCCTGCCGGCGGAGGATCAGGCCCGCACCCTGTTCGTGGTCGAACTGCCGCCCGGCGCCCGTCTTCCGGACACGGTCCGGGTCACCGACCGCATCGAGGAGAAGATCCGCGCCCTGCCCGAGGTGAAGAGCGTGTTCGTGGATGGCGGGCGCCAATTGCCGGCCAAGAAGGAGGTGCGGCTCGCGAGCCTCACCATCAATCTCGTCCCGAAGAACACCCGCCACCGCACCCAGAAGCAGGTCGACGCCGAGGTCGCGGCGATCCTGCGCGAGGAGCCGGACCTGCGCTTCTGGGCGCTGCGCGAGGGCGGCCAGCGCGACCTGGCCCTGATCATCGCCGGTCCCGACAAGGCGGTGGTGGCCGAGACCGCAGCCAAGCTGCAGCGCGAGGCGCAGCAGGTCCCGCACCTCGTCAATGTCATGTCGACCGCGCCGCTGGACCGGACCGAGGTCCGGATCCGCCCGAAGCCCGCGGTGGCGGCCGATCTCGGCGTCACCACCGACACGATCGCCGAGACCGTGCGGGTCGGCACGATCGGCGATATCGGCATGAACCTCGCCAAGTTCAACGCGACCGACCGGCAGGTGCCGATCCGGGTGCAGCTGCCCGAGAGCCTGCGCGGCCGGCTCTCCGACCTCGAGACCCTGAAGGTCCCGGTGAAGGGCGGGACCGCCGTTCCGCTGGCCACCGTCGCCGATATCAGCCTCGGCCAGGGCCCGACCGGCATCGACCGCTACGACCGTTCCGTGCGCGTGGCCCTTGAGGGCGACATGCAGGGGACCGACGCGCTGGCCGAGCTGATCAGCCAGGTGATGAACCTGCCGACCGCCAAGAACCTGCCCCCCGGGGTGACGATCAGCCAGACCGGCGACGCCGAGGTGATGGGCGAGGTCTTCGAGGGCTTCGCGCTCGCCATGGGCGCCGGCCTGATGATGGTGTTCGGTGTGCTGATCCTGCTGTTCGGCAATTTCCTCCAGCCGCTGACCATCCTGTTCTCGCTGCCGCTCTCCATCGGCGGCGCGATCCTGGCGCTGCTGATCTGCCACATGCCGATCTCGATGCCGGTGGTAATCGGCATCCTGATGCTGATGGGCGTCGTAACCAAGAACGCCATCATGCTGGTGGACTTCGCCGTCGAGCAGATCCACGCCGGCGTCGACCGCAACACCGCGATCGTCGATGCCGGCCGCAAGCGGGCGCGGCCGATCGTGATGACCACCATCGCGATGGCGGCCGGCATGGTCCCGTCCGCGATGGCCTACGGGATCGGCGGCGAGTTCCGCGCGCCCATGGCGGTGGCGGTGATCGGCGGCCTGATCGTCTCGACGGTGCTGTCGCTGGTCTTCGTGCCGGCGATCTTCGTGCTGATGGATGACCTGTCGCGCCTGATGAAGCGTCTGTTCGGCCGCTTCGTCGGCGAGCGCGACGACCCGGAGGATGCTGTAACCTTCGACCCGGTCCATCCCGCCAATGATGGCCGTCCCGCGCCGCCCCGCATCGCCGCGGAATAGGACGGAGCGGCCGGAATGTCGTCCGCTCCGTCATCCCGGGACGGCGCAGCGGGGCCCGGGATAGCCTCATGGCGTGCACCGGTAGCAGGCGAAGCGGTCGGATCCGCTTTCTAAGCCCTGTGTCCCAGCGGCGCGCATTGCGCGCGGCGCCGCGATGGGCTGTGACTCCGGCCAGCGAATCGAACGAGGATACGGGAAGCGATGTCGGGTGGTCACGGGGCGGTCGAGGGTTCGAACAAGCGCGTCGCGCTGCTGATCTCGGTGCTCGCACTGTTCCTCGCCTTCAGCGAGACCCTGGGCAAGGCGGCCCAGACGGAGTCGATCGGCGCGAACGTCGAGGCCGCGAACCAGTGGGCCTATTTCCAGGCGCGCACGATTCGTTCGACTGTGCTCAAGACCGCCGACGAGGCCCTGGCGCTGGTGCCGCCGGGCCCCAACCAGGATGCGATCTCGGCCAAGCGCGCCGAGTGGGCCAAGACGCTGGCACGCTGGGAATCCGAACCCGCCACAGGCGAGGGTCGCAAGGAGCTGACCGCGAAGGCGAAGGCCTCAGAGGAGCGGCGCGACCTGTCGCTGCTGCGCTACCATCATTACGAGCTGGCCTCGGCGGCCTTCCAGATCGGCATCGTGCTGGCCTCGGCCGAGGTGATCACCGGCATCGCCATGCTGGTCTTCGCCGGCGGCTTCCTGGGACTCGCCGGCGCGGCACTCCTCGGCTTCGGCTACCTCGCGCCGGACGCGCTGCCGTTCTTCCATTAAGGATCGTCCGCGCGGGAGAGCGGCGTAACGCCACGATCACTGGCGATTGACCGGCCGCGCGCGGCGCCGGGCTGGACGTGCGCGCCGGAAGCTGATCGTTTCGGCATATTCCAGGGGGGAATAATGTCCGATCACTCAGAAGAACAGGGACGCCTGACGAAACTCGCCAGCGCGATCTTCCTGCACACCGAACACGCGATCTACGCGGCGCTCGGCCTCCTGCTGGCGCTCACCGCGCTGATCGCGCTGGTCGACGCCGCCGGGCTGACCTGGGAAGCCATGCGGGCGCTCGGCGGCGCCGCGCAGATCCTCGAAGTGATCGACCGGCTGCTGTTCCTGCTCATGCTGATCGAGATCCTCCACACGGTGCGGGTCTCGATGCGGTCGGGCACGCTGACCTGCGAACCGTTCCTGATCGTCGGGCTGATCGCGTCGATCCGGCGGGTCCTGGTGATCACGCTGCAATCCTCCGAGATCACGCACGCCAAGGACTGGTCGCCCGAGAAGCAGGCTTTGTTCCAGGCCTCGATGATCGAACTCGGGGTGCTCGCCGGCCTGATCGTCACGATGGTCTTCGCGATCTTCCTGCTTCACCGCGCGCGGGACGACGGACGTCCGGCGGGCGAAGAGAAGTCGAGCGGCGAAGCCTGACGCCGCAGGCCGCCGCAATCCTTGCCGGCGGAGCGAAGCCATGATCGGGGCGAGCGGATCCGGCTTCAGTTCATCCGCAGGATCGCGGCGTTGAGGAGGGTCGCGAAGGCGACCCAGGCGGCGTAGGGCACGAGCAGCCAGGCCGCGACCCGGTCGAACCGCCAGGTCAGACGGATCGTCCAGAGCACCATCACCAGCAGCATCGCGACGACGATCAAACCGGCCCCGATCGCGTGGCCGGTGAAGAAGATCGGCGTCCAGGCGGCGTTGAGGGCGATCTGCACCAGGAAGGCGGCCAGCGTGAGCCACCAGCCCTCGCGGCTCGGCCCGGAGCGGGGCTTCGCGCCGAGCAGCCGCCAGAGCGCGATCGCGATCATCGTGTAGAGGATCGTCCAGGCCACCGGGAATACCCAGTTCGGCGGGTTGAAGGCCGGCTTGTTCAGGCCCGCGTACCAGCCCGGGATCTCCGCCTGCGTCGCCGCCGAGCCGATGGCAGCCGTGGCCGCCACCGGCAGGATCGTGGCGGCGAGGCGCAGCCAGCGCGGCAAGGGCGATCCTCCGGGGACCTGTGTGGCGGCGGTCATGGTCGTTCGTCTCCAGGCCGCATGGGCGCGCGGCTTGCCGAGGCCCGCGCGCCGTGGCACGCGCCCATCTCCATCCGCCGAGATTCGCCAGATGTCACAGCCTAACGCGCCGCAGGGTCCGTCGAATAGCCGGAGCGACGCCGCGCCGGATGTCACCCGCCGGAGCCGTGCCGCCCAGGCGATGGGCCGAATCGAACCGGAGACCCGGGCCGTGGTGATGCCGCTCCACGTCTCGACCACCTTCATCCGCGATCCCGACAACGGCTACAGCTCGGGCTATTGCTACGCACGGCCGGACAACGCCACGGTGCGTGAGGCGGAAGCCGTCCTGGCGATGCTGGAGGGTGCGGAGGCCGGCGCGCTGCTGTTCGGGTCCGGGATGGCGGCGGCGACCGCGGTGTTCGGCGCCCTTGAATCCGGCGACCATGTCGTCGCCGGCACCGTCATGTACTGGGCGCTGAAGCGCTGGCTGCGGGAGGAGGCGCCCCGGCGCGGCTTGACGCTGACCTTCGTGGAGACGGACGACCTGGACGCCCTGCGGGCCGCCATCGAGCCGGGCCGGACCAAGCTCGTGTGGATCGAGACCCCCGGCAATCCGCTCTGGACGGTGACCGACATCGCCGCTGCGGCCGAGATCGCCCACCGGGCAGGAGCCCGGCTCGCCGTCGATTCCACTGCGGCCTCGCCGGTGCACACGCGCCCGCTGGAACTCGGCGCCGATCTCGTGATGCATTCGGCCACCAAGATCCTGAACGGCCATTCCGACGTGGTGGCGGGCGTGCTGGCGGGCGCGCGAGCCGACCCGTTCTGGGAGCGGATCCGGAATATCCGCGCCGGAAGCGGCGGCATCCTCGGCCCGTTCGAGGCCTACCTGCTGATGCGCTCGCTCCGCACCCTCCATCTGCGCGCGGCGGCACAGTCGGCGGGTGCCCTGAGGCTCGCAGAGCGTCTGAGCGGGCACCCGCACGTGACCCGCGTCCTGTATCCAGGGCTCCCGGACGATCCGGGGCACGCGGTCGCCCGGCGGCAGATGTGCGACGGGTTCGGCTTCATGCTGTCGATCCGGGTCGCGGGTGCCGAGGCCGGTGCCATCGCGACGGCGGCGCGGGTGCGGCTCTGGAAGCGTGCGACCTCGCTCGGCGGCGTCGAGAGCCTCATCGAGCACCGCGCCTCGGTGGAAGGTCCGGGCAGCCCCTGCCCGACGGATCTGCTGCGGCTGTCGACCGGCATCGAGGATACGGACGACCTGTACGGCGATCTGGATCAGGCGCTGCGGGCGGCGCACGCGGTGGCTTGAGGGGATCCGCCCGCTGGCCGACGCGCTGAACCGGCTGTTCGGCGAGGGGTCGCGCGCGACCACGAGCGCAGCTTCTGACGTTCTCGCGCCTCGACGGCAGCATCCGGCCGGTCGCCACCGCCTGGATCTCCGCGGAGGCGCGGCGGCGCGACCTTCTCGCCGGGATGGCCGATAGGCCACCGCCGGAGCGCGTCAGGCACCTGAAGTGCCGCGACGGGCCGGCGGTGCCAAAGCGGCGACAAGCGCGTTGTGTTGGCGATGCCCTTCGCGGGCGCAATTTCTATCGTGAGCACCGCACGCCGATGAGACCACTCCTCCCCGCCGCCGCCCTCCTCGGCCTTGCCGTGACGGCGGCCCGCGCCGATGTGGTGCCCAACCTCGACGTCGAACGGACCTGCCGATCGGCACAGGTCGCCAACACGTCCATCAGCGACCAAGCCAATTACGACGGCTGCCTCCGCTCGGAGCGCGAGGCCAAGAAGGAGGCCGAGCGGCACTGGGGCAGCTACACCGCTGCCGCCAAGCGTCAGTGCGAGGACCAATTCAAGGCGGGCGGCTTCCCGTCCTATGTCGAGATGGTGACCTGCCTGGAACTCGCCTCAGGCGCCGTGCCGACGCAGAGCGACGCGGGCGGCCGGGCGGTGGGTGGCCCCGGCTCGCCGCGGGACGTGAAGGCGCAACAAGAGGGTGGCGCCAACCTCACCCGCGAGCCGCCCGCGAGCCAGCGCACGAACCCGATCGAGGTTCTGGAGAACAAGTAGGCCGCCGCGGCCGGAGCCGGCGAGCCATTCTCCCGGTGCAGACGCAGGCCCCCGCCATGGCGTGCTATGGGCTGAATTCCCGTCCCCAGCACGCCATCCGGATCCGTGAACGCCCTCGCCATCATCGCCCCGATCTTCGGGATCGTCCTGATCGGCTGGGGTGCGGCGCTCGCGGGTCTGCTCTCCGACAAGGTGAGCGACGGCCTGTCGGAATACGTCTTCGCGGTGGCCGTCCCGGCGCTGATCATCGCCACGCTGACGAAGCCCGGGATGAGCGGCACCGTGGCATGGTCCTACTGGGTCGCGTATTTCGGCGGCGCCGGCATCGCCTGGTTCGCCGGCACCCTGATCGCCCGGCGGCGCGCCGGGATCGAGCGGCGGGGCGCGATCCTGCACGGCTTCGCGGCGAGCCAGTCGAACACCGTGTTCGTCGGCGTGCCGATGATCCTCCAGGCCTACGGCGAGGAGGGCGCCTTCCCGCTGTTCATGCTGCTCGCGGTCCACCTGCCGCTGATGATGGGCAGCGCCACCTTCCTGATCGAGTCCGATTCCGGCCTGCCGGTCCTGGCGCGGGTCCGGGGCCTCGCCCTGGTGCTGCTTCGGAATCCGATCTTCGTGGCTCTCCTGATCGGCATGGCCATGAAGGGGTTCGGCCTCGCACCAGCCGGCCTTGCCCGGTCGCTGATCGATGCCTTCGCGGGAACGGCCTCCACCTGCGCGCTGGTGGCGCTTGGCGCCGGCCTGAAACGCTACCGGGTGCTGTTCGATCTGAAGGGCGCGCTGGTCATCGCGCTCCTGAAGAACCTGCTGCATCCTTTGGCGGTCTGGATCCTGGCCTTCCATGTCTTCGCGATGCCGCCCGCTTATGCGGGGGTCGCGACCCTGTTCGCCGCCATGCCGGTGGGGATCAACGCCTACCTGCTGGCGGTGCGTTACAAGACCGAGACCGGGATGGTGGCCGCCTCGGTGCTGGTCTCGACCCTGCTGGCGCCGCTCACCACCTTGGCGTGGCTCATGCTCCTCGGCCGGGCGTGACGGTGGCGCCCCGGCGTCACCGCGCGCGTTGGACGGCGCGCCGTGCGGGTCTAGGGTAGGGGCAACTGCGCAGGCCCCGAAGACCGGCGCTTCCCTGCAGGCGAGGAATTTCCATGAATGCTCCGATGCGCCCTCCGGGCAGCGCCTCCCCGTCCGCTCCGGCCTCGGCGAGCTTCGTCTGGGACGATCCCTTCCTGCTGGAGGACCAGCTCACCGAGGACGAGCGGGCGATCCGCGACGTCGCCCAGAGCTTCGCGCAGGAGCAGCTCCTGCCCGGGATCGTCGAGGCCTACGCCACCGAGAAGACCGATCCCGGCCTGTTCCGGAAGATGGGCGAACTCGGCCTTCTGGGCGTCACGCTGCCGGAGGAATACGGCTGCGCCGGTGCCTCCTACGTGGCCTACGGCCTCGTGGCGCGGGCGGTCGAGGCGGTGGATTCCGGCTACCGCTCGATGATGAGCGTGCAATCCTCGCTCGTGATGTACCCGATCCACGCCTACGGCTCCGAGGAGCAGCGGCAGAAGTTCCTGCCGAAGCTCGCCTCGGGGGAATGGATCGGCTGCTTCGGCCTCACCGAGCCGGATGCCGGCTCGGACCCGGCCGGCATGAAGACGAAGGCCGAGAAGATCGACGGCGGCTACCGGATCTCGGGCGCCAAGATGTGGATCTCCAACGCGCCCTTCGCGGACGTGTTCGTGGTCTGGGCGAAGTCCGACGCGCACGAGGGCGCGATCCGCGGCTTCGTCCTCGAGAAGGGCATGAAGGGCCTGTCCGCCCCGACGTTGAAGGGCAAGCTGTCCCTGCGCGCCTCGACCACCGGCGAGATCGTCATGGAGGGCGTCGAGGTCGGCGAGGACGCTCTGCTGCCGAACGTCTCCGGGCTGAAGGGACCGTTCGGCTGCCTGAACCGGGCACGCTACGGCATCTCCTGGGGGGCGATGGGCGCCGCCGAGGATTGCTGGCACCGCGCCCGCAGCTACACGCTGGAGCGCAAGCAGTTCGGCCGGCCCCTGGCGCAGACCCAGCTCGTCCAGAAGAAGCTCGCCGACATGCAGACTGAGATCGCGCTGGGCCTCCAGGCCTCGCTCCGGGTCGGCCGGCTGATGGACGAGGGCCGGATGACGCCGGAGATGATCTCGCTGGTCAAGCGCAACAATTGCGGCAAGGCGCTCGACATCGCCCGCAACGCTCGGGACATGCACGGCGGCAACGGCATCATGGGCGAGTACCACGTGATGCGCCACGCCCAGAACCTCGAGACGGTCAACACCTACGAGGGCACCCACGATGTCCACGCCCTGATCCTCGGCCGGGCGCAGACAGGGCTGCAGGCGTTCTTCTGAGGCCCGGAAGACG
>Ga0255028_100023_pt1 | contig 49032 bp, 36 predicted proteins | sample DRGLUT_MetaT_FD_178168 | JGI IMG/M metagenome (GOLD analysis project Ga0255028, IMG submission 178168) | Metatranscriptome of freshwater microbial communities from Pennsylvania, United States - DR:GLUT (Metagenome Metatranscriptome) | ecosystem: Environmental > Aquatic > Freshwater > Creek...
CCGCCCGCCGCCGCCCTTGCCGCCGAGCGCGCCGGCGCCGGCCCGGACCAGCCCGACCGCGTCGTAGCGCGCCGTCAGGTCATCGGTGACGCCGACCACCAGCCCGGCCTTGCCGTCGGCGGCGACGCCGACCACCGCAACGATGCCGGAGCCCAAGCGCTTTTTCTCCTCGTCGACGATCGGCTTGAGATCGCGCATGTCGAGCCCCTCGACCACCGACCGGCGGAACGCCACGCCGCCGATCTCGGTCTGCTGTGCGCCCGAGCCGGGTCCGCCCTCACCGCCCATGGCGAGCTTGCGCCGCGTGTCGGCCAACTCACGCTCCAGGCGCCGCCGATCCTCCATCAGCGCGGTGAGACGATCGGGTGCCTCCGAGACCGGGGCCTTGAGGATGCCGGCCAGCGCCGCCAGCGTCCGGGCCTCCTCGGCGCGGTGATGACGCGCCGCATCGGCCGTCAAAGCCTCGATCCGGCGGACGCCGGCGCCCACGGCGCTCTCCGCCACGACGGTGATCGCCCCGATGTCGCCAGTGCGAACGGCGTGGGTGCCGCCGCAGAGCTCGACGGAGAACGTCTTCGGCTTCCCCGGACCAGCCTCGCCCTCGACCGCATGTCCCATCGAGACCACCCGGACTTCGTCACCGTACTTTTCGCCGAACAACGCTCGGGCACCCGACGCGATGGCATCGTCCACCGCCATCAGCTTGGTCACAACCGGCGCGTTCTGGAGCAGCACCGCGTTGGCGATATCCTCGACCCGGGCGAGTTCCTCGGCCTCGATCGGCTTCGGATGGCTGATGTCGAAGCGGAGGCGGTCAGGGCTGACCAGCGAGCCCTTCTGGGCGACGTGGTCGCCGAGCACCTGCCGCAGGGCTTCGTGCAGGAGGTGGGTGGCCGAGTGATTGGCCCGGATCGCCTTGCGGCGGGCATGGTCGACCTTCAACTCCACCGGCTGGTCGAGGCTGAGGCTCCCCTCCTCGACGGTCACGTGGTGGACAAAGACATCGCCGAGCTTCTTCTGGGTATCGGTGACCCGCGCCCGCACGCCCGGGGCCAGGATCAGACCGGTATCGCCGACCTGGCCGCCCGACTCGCCGTAGAACGGCGTCTGGTTGACGAGGACGAGGCCGGTCTGGCCGGACTCCAGGTTCTGGACCTCAGCGCCGTCGCGCAGCAGCGCCGTCACGATACCCTCGGCCGTCTCGGTCTCGTAGCCCAGGAACTCGGTGGCGCCGACGCGCTCGCGCAGGCCGAACCACACGGTCTCGGTGGCTGCCTCGCCCGAGCCCTTCCAGGCCTCGCGGGCCGCCTGCTTCTGGCGCTGCATCGCGGCCCCGAAGGCGTCGGTGTCGACGCCGATGCCGCGGGCCTTGAGGGCGTCCTGCGTCAGATCGAGGGGGAAGCCGTAGGTGTCGTAGAGGGTGAAGGCGGTCTCGCCGGAGAGCTTGTCACCGTCCTTGAGGTCACGACTCTCGGCATCGAGGATCGACAGGCCGCGCTCCAGGGTCCGGCGGAAGCGGCTCTCCTCCAGCTTCAGTGTCTCGGCGATCAGGCTCTCGGCCCGCATCAGTTCGGGGTAGGCTTGACCCATCTCGCGCACCAGGGTCGGCACAAGCCGGAACATCGTGGGCTCGCGGGCGCCGAGGATCTCGGCGTGGCGCATGGCCCGGCGCATGATCCGGCGCAGCACGTAACCACGGCCCTCGTTGCCCGGCAGCACGCCGTCGGCCACGAGGAAGGAGGCCGCGCGCAGGTGGTCGGCGATCACCCTGTAGGACGCCATCGTGGCCGGCTCGGGCGCCCGCGCGACCGCGTGCGCGACGGCATCGATCAGCGCCCGGAACAGGTCGGTGTCGTAGTTCGAATGCACGCCCTGGAGGATCGCCGCCATGCGCTCCAGGCCCATGCCGGTGTCGATCGATGGTCGCGGCAGCGGGTTACGGACACCCGGCTCAACCTGCTCGTATTGCATGAACACGAGGTTCCAGAACTCGAGGAAGCGGTCGCCGTCCTCGTCCGGAGAGCCGGGCGGGCCGCCCTGGAGGGCCGGGCCCTGGTCGATGAAGATCTCCGAGCAGGGGCCGCAGGGGCCGGTATCGCCCATCTGCCAGAAATTGTCGGAGGTGCCGATCCGGATGATCTTGTCGTCGGAGAAGCCGGCAATCTTCTTCCACAGGCCGGCGGCCTCATCGTCGTCGGCATAGACGGTGACCAGCAGCCGATCCGGCTTGAGCCCGAATTCCTTGGTGATCAGCGTCCAGGCCAGCTCGATCGCACGATCCTTGAAGTAATCGCCGAACGAGAAGTTACCGAGCATCTCGAAGAACGTATGGTGGCGCGCCGTGTACCCGACATTGTCGAGATCGTTGTGCTTGCCGCCGGCCCGAACGCATTTCTGCGCAGTCGTCGCCCGGTCGTAGGCGCGCTTCTCCATCCCGGTGAAGACGTTCTTGAACTGCACCATGCCGGCGTTCGTGAACATCAGCGTCGGATCGTTCTTCGGCACGAGGCTGGACGAGGACACGACCTCGTGCCCGGCCTTGGCGAAGTAGTCGAGGAAGGTCGACCGGATCTCGTTGACGCCGCTCATCGGGGCTGACTCTGGCAGGACAGACAGGGAAAGGGCGGCCGCGCGTCCTCCGCGCGGCGCCCGCATGGCGCCCTCTTAAGGAGGGAACCCGCGCGAGTCACGGGCGGCCTGCCGCGAATTCGCCCCGGGACGCCTCAACTCAGCCACAAGCGCGGCCGTGTTGTCGCCACATCTGTCAAGCGATGGTGAGTCCGTAGCGCCGTCGCGGCGTGTGGAGAATCGGGATAACGATGCAGGGCCGCACGGTCGGATCGCCAAGGACCACCACCGGCAAGCAGGGCCATTTCGGCGCCGGCCATGCCGACGTGATCGCCGCCCAGCCGATGCTGGGCCGCGCCCATGGCAGCCGCCCCGCGCTGTTCCGCTCGCTGCTGACCGTGTCGCTGATCGCCGGCGGTCTCAGCGCGGCTCTGATCGGATCGGGTGTCGATCTCGGGAAGGTCGGCCTGTCACCGGCGGTCTCCGCCGCCCAGGCGGCGACCGAGTTGTCGATGCCGCGGCCGCGCATCCACACCGTTGCCCTGAACGATACGCTCGAGCAGACCCCGCTGCGCGCCGCCGCCAGCTTCGCGCCCGTGCACGATCTCGACACCGACATCGGCTCCAACACGGTGGACCGGGTCTCCTACGATTTCCTGCTCTCGGAGAGTTCGGGCGGCGACCCGAACGACATCCTCGAATTCGGGCCGATGAAGATCCGGCGCCACCTCGTGCAGACGATCGTGCGCGCCGCTCAGGCCGTTCAGACCGATCCAGTCCTGCTCATGGCGGTGGCCGACAAGGAGTCGAGCTTCGTCACCGCGGTCCAGGCCAAGACCTCCTCGGCCACCGGCCTCTACCAGTTCATCGAGCGGACCTGGCTCGGCGTCGTGCGCGATTTCGGCGCCAAGTACGGGCTGGAGAAGGAGGCGGGGCTGATCGCATCGGACGCCAACGATCGGCCGGTGATTACCGATCCGGCCGAGCGTGCGCGGGTGCTGGAAATGCGCCGCGATCCCTATCTCTCGGCCCTGATGGCCGGCGAGATGCTCAAGCGCGACGCGGCCCGCATCGCCCTGCGCATCGGGCGCGAGCTTACCCTCGGTGAGGTCTACCTTGCCCACTTCCTCGGCCCGGACGATGCCGGCGAGTTCCTCGCCAACGTCGTGAACAAGCCGGCCGCCGCCGCTGCTGCGCTGCTCCCGGGGCCGGCCCGCGCCAACCGCTCGATCTTCTTCGCCGCCGGCCGCTTCGTCGGGCGCGGCCGTCACCGCAAGCCCTTGAGCCTGTCGGTGGCGCAGGTCCACGAGAAGTTCGAAGCGATGATGAGCACGCGCGGATCGCGCTATCAGAACGTCCGTGCCGTCTCGGGCATCATGGCTTACGCCGATGCCGCGACCGGGACCGCCACGCAGTAACGCCTTCGAGAGGCCAAGGCTCGTTTCGGGCGCCGGCGCGCAACCAGCGGCCGATTGCCGACTTTCCTCCCTGAGCGCCGAATGTCCGGCGACCGCGAAGGATGACTTCGGGGGGAGTCCTTGAAAAAGCAAAAGTCTAGCGCGCCCCTGCCGCTCACCGACACGCTATCTCCGGGTATTCCGCTCGATCAGATCGGGCAGACACTCGCCTCTTTCTACGATGAATTGGTCTCCGAGGGTGTACCGGAGCACCTCGCCGCTTTGGTGCGCCGCGTCCGCCAGTCGGAAGATTCCGCGACCGCGCAAGCGGACGCAGGCCCCGCGACGGTCACCGCGAACGAGCTGCCGCGCGTTGCCCTGGTCGTGGAGGATGATCCCGAAGTTCGCGCTCTGGCAGAAACCCTGCTCGAAGAGACCGAGCTCGAGGTGGTGGGCTGCGATAGCGCCGAGGCGGCCCTCTCGGTCTTGCAGGCCCGGGGCGGCGACGTCGCCCTGGTTTTCGCCGATGTCAGGCTGGCCGGTGAGATGGACGGGCTTCAACTCGCCCGCGCGGTCGCGACCCTGTGGCCGCGGGCGCGGCTGGTGATCACGTCCGGACACGGCCTGCAACGCCCCGAACTGCCATCAGAAGCCGTCTTCATCGCCAAGCCCTGGCGCCCGCTTGACGTACTGGTCGAGGCCGAGCGCGCGGCTGCGCAACCCGCGCCGCCGGTCCTCTGACCCGGTCGGCGCAACGCTGGGGCTCAACCGGCGACGCAGTGCTGTCGGTCCGGAACCGGAAGCCAAGCGCGGCCTCAGGAAACACACCGAGACGGCGATCCGTGCACTGCCTGCCGGTCTTCAGCGTTTTCGGCGCGGCCAAGGCGACGGCGGAGCAGAGGCGCTGGGCCTGGCCCTTGCATGGCGGGGGCGTGCCGTCGGTGCGAGCCCGGAGCCTGTAAAGTTGCCGATCCTCTCCGTCCGCCACCGTACGGTCTACCGGTACCGGCGTCCGGTCGCGTTCGGCGAGCACCGGATCATGTTTCGGCCCCGCGACAGCTACGACCAGCGGCTGATCGAGGCGACGCTGGAGATCGATCCCGAGCCGACCGCGCTGCGCTGGATGTTCGATGTCTTCGGGAATTGCGTGGCGGTGGCGGGCTTCGACATCCGCGCGGAAACGCTCACCTTCACCTGCGGCATCACCCTCGAACACACGCCCGAGCACGCGCCGATCTTTCCCCTCGCCCCGCATGCGACCCATTACCCGTTCGGCTACGGCGCCGAGGACATGCCGGACCTCTCCCGCTCCATCGAGCGTCAATGGCCGGACCCGGGTCACGACATCGATTCCTGGGCGCGCGGCTTCCTGCCGGCGAACGGGCGGATCCCCACGCAGGAGCTGCTGGCTGCCATGACGCGCAGCGTGCGCGCCAATTTCACCTACGTCGCCCGCTCCGAAAAGGGCGTACAGAATCCGCTCACGACCTTGCGGAGCAAGCGCGGCTCATGCCGGGATTTCGCCGTCCTGATGATGGAGGGCGTGCGGGCGCTCGGCATGGCGGCGCGGTTCGTCTCCGGGTACCTCTACAATCCCAGCAACGACCGAGCCCGCCACGTGGGCGGCGGCTCGACCCATGCGTGGCTTCAGGTCTACCTGCCGGGCGCCGGCTGGGTCGAGTTCGATCCGACCAACGGCATCGTCGGCAACCGCGACCTGATCCGCGTGGCGGTCGCCCGAGACCCCGCGCAGGCGGTGCCCCTGCACGGCTCCTTCTTCGGATTGGCGAGCGACGATCTCGGCATGCAGGTCGAAGTCGATGTGGTCGCGTTGCCGGGCGCCGCGCCGACGACACACACATTTCAAGGTTCGTCGCCGCCTCTGGCGCGTTGAACCCCCTAACCCAATACAAACGTGCGTGGCGATCCCGCGCGAATGGCGATACAGCGAGAGGGCCGCGATGAAGATCAGGACCGGTTTCGACATCGGCTTCACGCTGTCCCAGCCCACCCCGATGATCCTGATGCTGAGCGTTCATCCCAGCCGGTTGGCCGATCTCCTGAGCCCGCAGGAAATCACCTTCGATCCGCCGAGCCCGGCGCATGAGTACCGGGACCAGTTCGACAATATCTGCCACCGCATCGTCGCGCCGCCGGGACAGCTGCTGATCTCGGCGGACTTCACGGTCCAGGATACCGGGGAGCCCGACCCCACCGTACCCGAGGCGCGGCAGATCCCGGTCCAGGACCTGCCCGATGGCGTGATGGTCTACCTGCTGGGCTCGCGCTACTGCGACACCGACAAGCTCTCGCAGACGGCATGGTCGCTGTTCGGCACCACGCCGGAAGGCTGGGCGCGGGTGCAGGCGATCGTCGATTACACGCACGAACGCATCCGCTTCGACTATCAGCGCGCCGACGCGACGCGGACGGCGCATGATGGCTTCATGCAACGCGAGGGCGTGTGCCGGGACTTCGCGCATCTCGCGATCGCGTTCTGCCGCTGCATGAACATCCCGGCCCGCTACGCCACCGGCTATCTCGGCGATATCGGGGTGCCGAAGGATCCCGCGCCGATGGACTTCTCGGCGTGGTTCGAAGTCTATCTGGACGGACCGGAGGGTCCGCGCTGGTACACGTTCGATGCCCGTCACAACCGGCCGCGGATCGGCCGCATCGTCATGGCCCGCGGACGGGACGCGACCGATTGCGCGATCGCCACGAATTTCGGCTTCGCGCATCTCGCGCGGTTCGACGTCCACACCGACGAGGTCTGAGCGGCCGCCCGTCGCACGGGTGAGGCGGCATGCGTATTCCGCCCTCCATCAAAATGTCGGCGTGTGCGTGGAACTGCCGGCCTATGCTCACGCTTGTAATGGCAAAGGTTATCGCACAGGCAGGCCACCCATGAAGACCTCGGTCACCGCACTCGGCGCGCTCCTCGGCGTGGCTGTTCTTGCCGCAACGCCGGCGCTCGCCGCTTCCTCGTACGATCCCTTCGGCTCGGGCAATGCCGACGAGTACTACTCGGATCAGGGACAGTACGGTTACCAGGGCACTTACGCGCCGGGCTACGGCCAGGGCGTGCAGGCCGCCCCGCAGGCGCAGGTCCAGCCGATCCCCCGTGAGGTCGTGGCATTCAATGCCCCCTACGCGCCGGGCACGATCGTCGTCTCCACCGCAGAGCGCCGCCTGTATTACGTGCTCGGCAATGGTCAGGCGCTGCGCTACGGCGTCGGCGTCGGTCGCCCCGGCTTCAGCTGGAGCGGCACCAACACGATCACCGCCAAGCGCGAGTGGCCGTCGTGGACGCCGCCCAAGGCCATGATCGCCCGTCGTCCCGACCTGCCGCGCTACATGGCCGGCGGTATCGAGAACCCGCTCGGCGCCCGCGCCATGTATATCGGCCACACCGAATACCGCATCCACGGCTCCAACGAGCCGGACACGATCGGCCAGGCCGTGTCGTCGGGCTGCATCCGGATGACCAACGACGACGTGACCGATCTCTACGAGCGCGTGAAGGTCGGCGCCAAGGTCGTCGTGCTGAACTGATCGGATCCCGGCCGGGCGCCCGCCCGGCCCGGCAGGAAGCACAATGGCCGCGTCATCCGGATTGGATGGCGCGGCCGCCTGCGTCCGCGATCAGATCACGGTACGACCCGGCCCACGGCGGTCTGGGCCGGGCTGAACGAGGCGATCGGCAGGTCGCAAAAGCAGCGCACGCCGAGCGGACGCGGCCCGGGCAGAGGACATGAGTACGGCTTCGGCCCGGTGAGACCCTGCTGCACGGCATCGCAGTTGAAGCCGACCGGCGCGCGCTCCGCCCGGCGGGGCGGCCGGCGATAGCCGCGCTCATCGCCCGGATCCTCGTAACCCGCGGGCGGCCTGCCGTAGCCAGGACCCTCGAGATACTGCGCGTGCGCGCCCGTCCCGGGCAGGGCGGCCGCGAGCGCCAGCGCGGCGATCGTCAAACGGAGAGGACCACGCAGGCCGGATCGGCCGGAGACAGTGAGGCGCATGCCTGAACCCTTCGCGCGACGCGGAGCCATCGCGTCCGCTCGGCGGCTCTCGGCGGCAATACGGGCGAAAACGAGACGGCCCGCGCCCGGAGTCGGGAGCGGGCCGCGGCCTAGTTCAGTGACCGGATGCTCAGTGCGTCGCGCGGTCGGCGGCGTCCTGGGCGCTCTGGGCGGTCTGCTTGGCGGCGTCCTGGCCATGCTCCATGGCCTTGCGCGCCTCGTCGGCACCCTGCTGCATGGCCGACTTGGCGCGCTCAGCCCCCTGCTGCATTGCGCTCTGGGCGAGGCCGCTGAACTCCTTGGCCTGCGCCTGGATGGCGGCGAACTGGCTGCGGACGAACTCGGCCTGATGCTGCATCGCCTCCTGCATATCCTTCGCCCGGACCATCTTTTGCGCGAGGTCGAACGCAGCGTTGACGTTCTGCTCCGCGTATTCGAAGCCGCGCGACGAGGCGTCGAGGGCGTTGCTCCGCGCCAGCTCGGCGGAACCCTGCACCGTGTCGGCCGTGCGGCGGGCAGCGCCAATGAAGCTGTCGAAGGCCTTGCGGGCCTGCTCGACGCTCTTCTCGGCGAAATCGCGCATTTCGGCCGGAACTTCGTAGTTCGGGGGGTTGCTCATCTTTCGTCTCCTCTCATTTTCGCCTGTGTATGGCGCTTTGTGCGGTGCAAAATAACCGATTCGCCACCATATGCCACCTGCGCCTCCGGCGTTAAGGTTGACATGACGTAAACGTGTGACGGTCGCGTCAAGAATCCAGCGTCGCGGCGCGAAGGAGTTTACAATAGGGCTACGGTCGCGGGTGTTTCTCAGGCAAACGAAGCCGGGAAACGGGGCTGGGTGCGAGTTCGAGGTTGTTGGCTTTGGAGACGACACTGATACCGACTGCCGGATCAGCCGAGCCTCAGCTCGCCGACGCCTTCGCGGCCTGGGCGGGAATGCCGAACCTTGCGACCTCCATCACCGCGCGTGATCCTGTTCATCTGGTGATCGATGCCGGGGCCGGGCGGATCGTGTACGCCTCTGCAAACGCCCGCCTCCTGGCCGACGCCCTCGGCGGCCCGGGCCTGGCGGGATTGATTCGGCAGATCGCCGCGTCGGCGCCCAAGGATGCGGCGCCGCGGCTCGTCCGCCTGCGCCTCGATCCGCGTCGGATCGCGCCCCCCGTGCTCTGCTGGCTCGCCCGCCACGATCACGGTTCCGGCGGCTCCGTGATTTTGGTTGCGCCGACGGCTCCAGTGGCGATGCCTCGGCTGCGCGCGACTCAGCCGGAGGCGGAATCGTCCCCGCAACGGCCGCCTGAAGCGGCAGCGCCCGAGCCCACGCTCCGGCGGGATGACCGTTTCCTGTGGCGGATGGACGAATCGGGCACGCTGACCGCCCTCAACGGTCCGGACCTCCTCGCGGGCCTCGTCGGCCAGCAATGGCAGGATCTGGCTGCGGCCGGGCGCATCACCGGTGCGGAGGGCATGCTCGCGGCACTGCGCGAACGGCGCACCTTCCGCGGCGAGCCGGCCGTCCTTGAGACCACCGGCGGACCGGTCCGGGTCGAGCTGTCGGGCGCACCGCTCGGACGCGGCGATGCGGCGTTCTCGGGCTTCGGCGGGTTCGGCCTGATTCGGTCCCTTCCCCGGCACACTTCGGGTCCCGTCCCGCAGGATACGGCTGCGAAGACGGCAAGGCCGGTCGAGGTCGCACCGATCACCCCGGCTCCGGCAGCACCTCCGCCCTACGAACCGCAGAGCGTTGACGTCGCCGATCCGGCCCCCGTGCCGGCTTCGCTGTCGACGGACGAGCATGCCGCGTTTCGGGAGATCGCCCGGGCGCTGGGCGCGCGGTACGCCGGTGATGAGGCGGGCCCCGATACGCGGGAACGGAAGCCGGAAAGCGGCGCGATCATGCCGTTTCCCGGATCGCAGACCGGCCTCCCGGAGACGCGCGACGCCGCGGCCGCGCCGGTACCCGGCACCGAGATCCTCGCCGGCCTACCGCTTCCGGCGCTCATCCATCGCGCCGACGCGATCCTGGCGGCGAACGGCAGGTTCCTCGAGCTGACGGGATACGCCGATCTGGCAGCCCTCGCGGCGACCGGGCTCGACGCATTGCTGCCGGGCTACGCGCCGGCGGACAAGCCGGCCGCACGCCGGGCAGCGGTGGTGACGACGGCCGGGGGAAGCACCCAGCCGGTCGAGGCGCTGAGCGGTGCCTGCACGTGGGCCGGCGCACCGGCCACTTGCCTGATCGTGCGGCCGCTCGAGGAAGCCGATGTGGCGGGCGCGCTCACGGCCGAGCGCCTGGCGCACGCTGCGCAGGCGGAGCGCACGGCGAGCGCCGAGGCGGCGCTCGACGCACTCCCGTCGGGACTCGTCACCGTCGACGGGGCGGGCCGCGTCGTCACGGTCAACCGCGCAGCCGCCGCCCTGCTCGGCTGCGATCCCCGTGAGGTGGTCGGTGGCAGCTTCGTGGCCCTGTTCGACCGGGACAGCGTACTGACCGTCGCCGATCTTCTGCGCAGCAAATCCGCGGGGTCGCATCCCGTCTCCCTCGCCGGCGCCCCTGTGATCCTCGACATCAGACGGACGCGGGACGACGACCGCCGGGTCGCCGTCTTGGACCCGGCACCTCAAGCTCCGCCCGCCCCGCCGCCAATCGCGGAGGATCGGGTCACCGCGATAGGCGGAAGCCGGCGCGCGGCTCTGGCCCGCCTCGATCAAGCGTTCCGCGAACCCCTGACCGGCATGCTCGACCTGGCTGACGCGATGCTGAAGGAGCCGTTCGGTCCGCTCGGGGACGCCCGCTATCGCGGCTGCCTCGCGGAGATCAAGGCGTCCGGGGAGGCCATGCTCCAGCGGGTCGGCAAGCTTCTCGACCTCGCCGCCGTGGAGGCCGGATCCCTGCAACTCGAGCCGCGCCCGCTCGACCTCAACGACGTCGCGGCCGGGTGCGTGGCGCGGCTCCAGGGCGAGGCCGCTCGCGGCCGCATCGTCGTGCGGACGAGCTTCTCCTCCGATCTCGAGGATCTGGAGGCCGATGAGCGCTCCGTCAGCCGTGCGGCCTCCCTGGTGATCGAGCACGCCATCCGGCGCTCGACGGCGGGCGGCCAGATCATCGTCTCCACCGGCGCGGCGGAGCGGACGGCCGTGGCCCTTCGGGTGCGCGACACGGGCGCCGCGGCGGCACGGGCCGCGGATCCCGAGGGGGATGTCGAGGAAGGTCTCGCCCTGCCCCGCGCCCTCGTGGAGGCCAATGGCGGCCGCCTTCAGTTGTCGGCGCGGCCCGAGGACGGCACGCTGGTGGAGATCATCATGCCGATCCGCCGCGCGGCGAATGGCTGATCCCGACCGCTCGGATGGTGATCGAGCCGTATTCGTGGCCACCGAGGGAAAGACTCGGCCGCCGACGGCGTCGCTGCCCTTCAACTCGGCTTGACAGGGCATCGCCGAAGCTTCAATCAGCCCCTTACATTGCGCCCAATTTATTTAGCAGAACCGACGCCCGCGCAGGCGGAAAGACGATGATACCGTCATCGTAGAATGTAGGCTACGTTACTTTGGAAGTCCTGGCTGCGCGGCATTCACCGCGATACGATCGGGCACCAAAACAGGGATGGAACGCCATGGAAGGCAGGGTCATCGAGGTGCAGGCTGCGTGGCGTGAGGGCGCTCACGTCGACGACGCCAAGTATCGGCAGATGTATGAGGCGTCGGTTTCCAATCCGGACGCCTTCTGGAGCGAGCACGGCAAGCGCATCGACTGGATGACGCCGTACACGCGCGTCAAGAACACAAGTTTCGAGCCCGGCAAGGTCTCGATCAAGTGGTTCGAGGACGGCACGACAAACGTCGCCTATAATTGCATCGACCGCCATCTGGAGCGCCGCGGCGATCAGACGGCGATCATCTGGGAAGGCGACAATCCCGACGAGTCCAAGCACATCAGCTATCGCGAGCTGCACGCCCAGGTCTGTCGGATGGCCAACGTGCTGCGCAACCGCGGCGTCGGCAAGGGCGACCGGGTCACGCTTTATCTGCCGATGATCCCGGAGGCCGCCTACGCGATGCTCGCCTGCGCGCGGCTCGGCGCGATCCACGCGATCGTTTTCGGCGGTTTCTCGCCGGATTCCCTCGCCTCACGCATCCAGGGCTGCGGCTCGAAGCTGGTGATCACGGCCGACGAGGGCCTGCGCGGCGGCCGCAAGGTGCCGCTCAAGGCCAATGTCGACGAGGCGATCAAGCGCATCGGCAGCGACCTCGTCGACCACGTGGTCGTGGTCCGGCGCACGGGCGGCAGCGTCGCCATGGAGGCGGGCCGGGACGTCTACTACGACGAGGCCGCCGAACAGGTGACCGACGAGTGCCCGGCCACGGCCGTGGAGGCCGAGCACCCGCTGTTCATCCTCTACACCTCGGGCTCGACCGGCCAGCCGAAGGGCGTGGTCCACACGACCGGCGGCTATCTCGTCTACGCGTCGATGACGCACGAATACGTCTTCGATTACCGCGAGAACGACGTGTACTGGTGCACGGCCGATGTCGGCTGGGTCACCGGCCACAGCTACATCGTCTACGGCCCCCTCGCGAACGGCGCCACGACGCTGATGTTCGAGGGGATCCCGACCTATCCGTCGACCTCCCGGTTCTGGGAGGTGATCGACAAGCATAAGGTCAACATCTTCTACACGGCGCCGACCGCCATCCGCTCGCTGATGGGCGGCGGCGAGGGGCCGGTGAAGAAGACGTCCCGGCAATCGCTGCGCGTCCTGGGCTCGGTCGGCGAGCCGATTAACCCGGAAGCCTGGGAGTGGTACTACAACGTCGTCGGCGACAAGCGCTGCTCGATCGTCGACACGTGGTGGCAGACTGAGACCGGCGGCATCCTGATCACCCCGCTGCCCGGTGCCACCGCGCTCAAGCCCGGCTCGGCGACCCGGCCGTTCTTCGGCGTGAAGCCCGAGATGGTCGACGGCGAGGGCAAAGTCCTGCAAGGCGCCTGCGAGGGCAACCTGTGCATCGCGGATTCCTGGCCGGGCCAGATGCGCACGGTCTACGGCGATCACGAGCGGTTCGAGCAGACCTACTTCTCGACCTATCCGGGCAAGTATTTCACCGGCGACGGCGCGCGGCGGGACGCCGACGGCTATTACTGGATCACCGGCCGGGTCGACGACGTCATCAACGTCTCGGGCCACCGCATGGGCACGGCGGAAGTCGAATCCTCGCTGGTCGCCCACCCGAAGGTCGCCGAGGCGGCCGTCGTCGGCTACCCGCACAACGTGAAGGGTCAGGGCATCTACGCCTACGTCACCCTCAACGACGGCGAGGAGGGCGACGACGCCCTGCGCAAGGAGCTCGTGACCTGGGTCCGCAAGGATATCGGGCCGATCGCCTCGCCGGACCTGATCCAGTTCGCGCCCGGCCTGCCCAAAACCCGTTCGGGTAAGATCATGCGCCGGATCCTGCGCAAGATCGCCGAGGACGATTTCAGCTCGCTCGGTGACACCTCGACACTGGCCGAGCCGGCCGTCGTCGAGGACCTGATCGAGAACCGGCAGAATCGGGCCTGATCGCGGCCGCGCGGCCAGAAAGGCGGCGCGGAACCGGAACGGGGCGGATGCCGGTGAGGCGCCCGCCTCCAACAAGAACCACGACCTTCAACACGACGGACCGGAGGGCCAGAGCGCGCCCTCGCGGGAGGAACAGCCATGAGCGGCACGACACTCGACCTTCGAGGGCGCACGACGCCCCCGGGAACACGACCACTCGGAACCGACGTCGATCCGCAGGTCGAGCGGATCGTCCGGACCCCGGAATTCCAGCAGCTCGTTGGCGAGCGCACCCGGTTCGCCTGGATCCTGACCATCCTGATGCTGGTGGTCTATTTCGGCTTCATCGGCCTGATCGCCTTCGACAAGTCGCTGCTGGCCGTGAAGGTCGGCGGCACCGCCTCCGTCGGGCTGTTCGCTGGCGTCTTCGTGATCCTGTTCGCCTTCGCGCTCACGGGCGTCTACGTGGCCCGGGCCAATACGCGCTTCGACGCGTTGAGCGCCGCCCTCAAGCGGAGCGTGGCCCGATGAACCGCCTCCTCCTCGGCCTGACGCTCGCCACCATCGCGGCTGGCGCGGCCTACGCCGCCGGACCGGATCTCGGCGCCGTGCAGCAATCGGCGACGAACTGGCCGGCCATCCTGATGTTTCTGTTCTTCGTGCTGCTGACGCTCGGCATCACCTACAAGGCGGCCAAGGGCACCAAGTCGGCGGCCGACTTCTACGCGGCGGGCGGCGGCATCTCGGCCGGGACGAACTCGCTGGCGATCGCCGGCGACTACATGTCGGCGGCCTCGTTCCTCGGCATCTCCGGCCTCGTCTACACGTCGGGCTTCGACGGGCTGATCTACTCCACGGGCTTCCTGGTCGGCTGGCCGATCGTGCTGTTCCTGATCGCCGAGCGCCTGCGTAACCTCGGCAAATTCACCTTCGCCGACGTGGCGAGCTTCCGCCTCGACCAGACGTCGATCCGCATCATCTCGGCGGTGGGCACCCTCGTGGTGGTGGCCTTCTACCTGATCGCCCAGATGGTCGGCGCGGGGAAGCTGATCCAGCTCCTGTTCGGCCTGCCCTACCTCTACGCGGTGATCATCGTCGGCGTCCTGATGATCGTCTACGTCGCCTTCGGCGGCATGAAGGCGACCACCTGGGTGCAGGTGATCAAGGCGTGCCTGCTCCTGGGCGGCGCGACCTTCATGGCCGGCGCGGTGCTGTTCAAGTACGGCTTCAACCCGGAGGTGCTGTTCGCCAGCGCCGTGCAGGTCCATCCGAAGGGCGACGCCATCATGGCGCCGGGCGGCCTCGTGTCGAACCCGATCGAGGCGATCTCGCTCGGCGTCGGCCTGATGTTCGGCACCGCCGGCCTGCCGCACATCCTGATGCGGTTCTTCACGGTGTCGGACGCCCAGGCGGCACGCAAGTCGGTGTTCTACGCCACCGGCCTGATCGGCTATTTCTACATCCTGACCTTCATCATCGGCTTCGGCGGCATCGCGCTGCTGATGTCGGATCCGAGCTACTTCAAGCTCGGCGCGGCCGGGACCTTCGACAAGCTGAAGGACATGATCGGCGGCACCAACATGGTGGCGGTCAATCTCGCCAACGCGGTGGGCGGCCCGTACTTCCTCGGGTTCATCTCCGCCGTGGCCTTCGCGACGATCCTCGCGGTCGTCGCCGGCCTGACGCTGGCCGGCGCGTCGGCGATCAGCCACGACCTCTACGCCCAGGTGATCGCCCGCGGGCGCACCACCGAGAAGCACGAGGTCAACCTGTCGAAGATCTCGGCCGTGTTGATCGGCATCGTGGCGATCTACCTCGGCTACGTATTCGAGAACCAGAACGTCGCCTTCATGGTCGGGCTGGCCTTCGCGGTGGCGGCAAGCTGCAACTTCCCGGTGCTGGCCATGTCGATCCTGTGGCGGGGCACCACCACCTGGGGCGCGCTCGCCGGCGGCCTCGTCGGCCTGCTTGCCGCGGTGATCATGGTCGTGCTGTCGAAGGCCGTCTGGGTGGCGACGCTGGGCAACCCGGCCCCGCTCTTCCCCTACGACAACCCGGCCCTGTTCTCGATGCCGCTGGCCTTCGCGACGATCTGGATCGTGTCGCTGATGGACAAGTCCCGGCGGGCCCAGCGCGAGCGGGCTTCATTCGAGGCGCAGTACGTGCGTTCCGAGACGGGGATCGGGGCGTCCGGCGCGCACGCGCACTGATCCGGGCTCGAAGCATCGAACAGGTGGAGGGCGCGGCGTCAGCCGCGCCCTTCGCGGTTTTCGGCCCATACGCGTAAGCGCCCGTGTTGATAGGATTCTTCACGATCGCTTTACCGGTTGACCTGCCCGACCCTTGCGATAACGCATACGTGATCTGCGCTCTGCGCAGAGCCGTCCGGGAAAAGGGGCGGTGATGGGGCGATCCGAGGCCCGGTGCGCCCGTATGCGTCTGGGAGGACCTGTTTAATGGCTGTGGCAACCGCGATCCCGCGGACCGGAGACGCCGCGAGGCCGATGACTTCGGCCGAGAAACGCGTGATCTTCGCGTCCTCGCTCGGCACCGTGTTCGAGTGGTACGATTTCTACCTCTACGGCTCTCTCGCGGCGATCATCGGCGCACAGTTCTTCTCGGCCTATCCGCCGGCCACACGCGACATCTTTGCGTTGCTGGCCTTCGCGGCGGGCTTCATCGTCCGGCCATTCGGTGCCCTGGTCTTCGGCCGCATCGGCGACTTGGTCGGACGCAAGTACACCTTCCTGATCACGATCCTGATCATGGGTCTGTCGACTTTCATCGTCGGCATCCTGCCGAACGCGGCCACCATCGGCATCGCGGCGCCGATCATCCTGATCGTCCTGCGTCTCGCCCAGGGCCTCGCCCTCGGCGGCGAGTACGGCGGCGCGGCGACCTACGTGGCCGAGCACGCCCCCAACGGCCGGCGCGGCTTCTATACGAGCTGGATCCAGACCACCGCGACGCTGGGCCTGTTCCTGTCGCTCCTCGTCATCCTGGCGACCCGGAGCTTCACCGGCGAGGCCGCCTTCGCCGAGTGGGGCTGGCGCATCCCGTTCCTGGTCTCGGTGCTGTTGCTCGGTATTTCCGTGTGGATCCGCCTGCAGCTCTCCGAATCGCCCGCCTTCCAGAAGATGAAGGACGAAGGCAAGACCTCGAAGGCGCCGCTCACCGAGGCCTTCGGCGAATGGCGGAATGCCAAGTTCGCGATTATCGCCCTGTTCGGCCTCGTCGCCGGTCAGGGCGTGGTGTGGTACACGGGACAGTTCTACGCGCTGTTCTTCCTGCAATCGATCCTCAAGGTCGACGGCTACACGGCCAACCTGCTGATTGCGTGGTCGCTGCTCCTCGGCACGGGCTTCTTCGTGGTCTTCGGCTGGCTGTCGGACAAGATCGGCCGCAAGGTCATCATCCTGGCGGGCTGCGCGATCGCGGCGGCGACGTTCTTCCCGATCTTCAAGGGCATCACCTCGACCGCCAATCCGAAGCTCGAGGCGGCGATCGAGAGCGTGAAGGTGACGGTGACGGCCGATCCGGCCGTCTGCGGGACCCTGTTCAACCCGGTCGGAACCCGGGTGTTCACCGCACCCTGTGACCTCGCCCGCGACTTCCTGTCGAAATCGTCGGTGCGCTACTCGACTGCCCCCGGTGCCGCCGGACAGCCCACGACGATCCGGGTCAATGACACCGAGATCCCTTACCCGCAGGGCGGCAACGTCGAGGCCAACAAGGCTACGACCACAGCGCTCCAGGCCGCCGGTTATCCGAAGGCCGGCGACCCCGAGATCGTCAAGATGTCGAACCCGTTCGACATCTTCCGGCCGCAGGTCGCGCAGGTGATCGGCCTGCTGTTCATCCTCGTGTTGTTCGTCACAATGGTCTACGGCCCGATCGCCGCCATGCTGGTGGAGCTGTTCCCGACCCGGATCCGCTACACGTCGATGTCGCTGCCCTACCATATCGGCAATGGCTGGTTCGGCGGCCTGCTGCCGGCGACTGCCTTCGCCATGGTGGCTCAGACCGGCGACATCTATTTCGGCCTCTGGTACCCGATCGTCATCGCGGTCGCGACGGTGATCATCGGCGTGCTGTTCGTGCCCGAAACCAAGGACCGCGACATCTTCGCCGATACCTGAGCCGCGGATCCGCCCGACCGACGCCCAGGCCGCCCGCGCGGCCTGGGCGTTGTCATGTGGGCCCTGGCGCAGCCCGCCCGGCCCGCTCACCCCCATGCCTGCGCTGCCATGCCGCGTGCGCTCAATCACGCCGTGCGGACCGGACGGACGCTATACGCACATCGACATTTGCTTTTGGATTGTAGCAACCGGAGGATGTAACTCAATATTTCCGTCCTTTTACGTGCAAGTATTTATATTATTTGCCGTCATGACTGTCGTCGCCGGCCGATGAACGTGCTTGCTAAAACACAACGATATGCATCAAGACAAATCGAACTCGGGCGTGGATCCGCGATCAAAAGCCGGATCAACGGAATCATAACTCGTACTTCGCCGTATAGACTGGCCTGAACCCAAAGACCGGAAACCAGCGGACGTGAACGACCTGACAACGAGACCCGTGCGTGAATCGGGCAAGAGGCCACCACTTTCACTTGTAGTCAGCTGGTGCCTGGCAACATTAGCGATATGGGTTGCTGTGAACAGTGAGGCCGGACGCTGGGTCTGGTGGTGGTGACGGCTGCGGCCGGCGTCAGTTGCTCTCTTGGTAGCCGCCGCAATAGGCACCGAGCAGATATCCGGATTGGTGCGCAGTGAGATAGCCGAGCGTGATCAGCACGTGCAGGAGATCGATCCCGAATACGGCCATAAAGATGGTCATCGCCGTGAACAGGATCACGGACGAGGTCATCACCAACACAACCACACCGAACAGACGGCCGATCACCCAACCGACCAAGAACAACATCGCGGCGACGAGCATCAAACCACCCAGATGAGACCGCGTTCAGACATCGCGCGCCGCGATCAGCGCAAAGATAGCTGAGCCATCATGGCAATCTGGGGAAATGAGATCAACCCGTGTCCGGTCGTGAGTTTTTCCGCCACCTCGATCGGTACGTTGAGTTACAAAAATCGACAAATTAGCATCGAACCGCGACGCGACGTCGAATCTTTATAGATCGCCATTCGATGAACACTATAGCGTGTCCGGCGACGACATGCGCGCGCGGTCGACAAGTCGGTCCGGAGCACCTTTTCGCGGCAGAGCGTTAACGGAAGCCCCCGCGCAATTCTGGCCGGACTGGACCGCGCCTCAGTGGCGGAAATGGCGATGCCCTGTCAGGACCATCGCGAGACCGGCCTCGTCGGCTGCCGCGATCACGTCCGAATCGCGCATCGAGCCGCCCGGCTGGATCACCGCCGTCGCGCCCGCCTCGGCCGCCGCCAGCAGACCGTCGGCGAACGGGAAGAAGGCGTCCGACGCCACAACGGAACCGACCGCGAGGCTCTTCGGCAGATTGAGGCGCTTGGCGCCCTCCGCGGCCTTCCAGGCTGCGATGCGCGAGGAATCGACCCGCGACATCTGACCCGCGCCAATCCCCACGGTGGCGCCGTCCTTTGCGTACACGATGGCGTTCGACTTCACGTGCTTGGCGACCCGGTAGGCGAACCGCAGATCGGCGAGCTCGGCCTCGCTCGGTGCGCGCCGGGTGACGACCTGGAGCGGCATGTCGTCCACGACGGCCGCGTCCCGGCCCTGGACCAGCAGGCCGCCGGAGACGGAGCGCACCATCTCGCCGGCAGCTCGGGGATCGGGAAGGCCGCCGGCCAGGAGAAGCCGCAGGTTCTTCTTGGCCGCGACAATCGCCGCCGCCTCGGGCGTGGCGTCCGGAGCGATGATCACCTCGGTGAAAATCTCGACGATTCGACGGGCCGCCTCGGCGTCCAGCGTCCGGTTCAGCGCCACGATACCGCCGAAGGCCGAGGTCGGATCGCAGCTCAGCGCCCGCTCGTAGGCCTCCAGCAGGCTCGTGCCCTCGGCGACGCCGCACGGGTTGGCGTGCTTGATGATCGCCACCGCGGCCGAACGCGCCGGGTCGAACTCGGCGACGCATTCGTAGGCCGCATCGGTGTCGTTGAAGTTGTTGTAGGACAGCTCCTTGCCCTGAAGCTGGCGGGCCGTCGCCACGCCGGCGCGCACTCTGCCGGGAGCCCGGTAGAAGGCGGCTTTCTGGTGCGGGTTCTCACCGTAGCGCAAGCCCTGCGCGAGGGTTCCGCCAAAGGCACGGAACAGGGCCGGTTCGCCGGACCCGAAGCGGCCAGCCATCCAGTTGGCAATGGCCGCGTCGTAGGCGGCGGTGCGGGCAAACGCCTTCTGCGCCAGGCGGCGCCGCAGCTCCGCCCCGGTGGCACCGTTGTTGGCTTCCAGCGCGGCCAGCACGGCCGGATAATCCGCGGCGTCGGTGACGACGGCCACGTCGGCGTGGTTCTTGGCCGCCGCGCGGATCATGGCCGGCCCGCCGACATCAATGTTCTCGATGCAGTCGGCATCCGGCTTGTCGGCCGCGATGGTCGCCTCGAAGGGGTAGAGGTTCACCACCAGCAGGTCGATCGCGCCGATCCCGTGGGCGGCGAGCGCGGCCTGGTGCTCGGGGTTGTCGCGGATGGCGAGCAGGCCGCCATGTACCGCCGGATGCAGCGTCTTCACCCGGCCGTCCATCATCTCGGGAAAGCCGGTCAGGTCGGCGACCTCGGTCACCGGCAGGCCGGAATCCTGCAGCGCCCGGTGGGTGCCCCCCGTCGAGACCAGTGCGACGCCGCGCTCGTGCAGCGCCCGCGCGAAGTCGACGAGGCCGGTCTTGTCGGAGACCGAGAGGAGCGCGCGGGAGATCCGCACCTGATCGTGCGCCATAGCTTCGTGCCGGGGTTCGAGATTTCGGCGCGCGGTAGCATGGAAACGGGGATGCGGGCCAGCCGCCCTGTCAAGATGGCGCGACGCCCCTGAGGGGCGCCGAGGCCAGGCGCTCGAAGCTCCAGCGCACCTCGACATCCTCGGAGACCCGCAGGTGCAGCACGATCTGGTCGGTGCGGCGCGGTCCGGTCAGGCCCGAGAAGTACACGCTCTCCTCAAGGGTGATCTCGGCGTTCTCCGCGCGGAAGGTCCAGATCTCGCCGAGCGCCGAGGCGAGTTCGAGGCCTTCCGGAATTCCGCGTACGGCAATGCCGGGATGCAGGTGGAAGCGGATGGCGACGTTCTGGCCGCGCTGGCGCGCCCGGCTGGCGGCCTTGCCCTGGCGCAGGAAGGCATCCCGGCCCTCCAGGCGTGCGGTCGCGGCGAAAAGCTGCCAGCGGCGCTCGTGCACGATGCCGAAATCCCGCCCGTAACCGTCGTGGCGGGCCGCGAGGGTGACGCTGTCGACATCCTCGGCCCGCTCGGCCGCCACCTCGGACGGTCCGTCCAGCACCATGGGCCCGCGCCGCCGGATCAACCAGTCGGCCAGGCATCGATCTCCCCACCAGCCAGTGCGGGTGAGGAACCGGCACGAGGACGTGTCGGCGACCGAGGCGGTGGAATGCGCGGGCGTCGAGCGGGCGAGGAGGCGCAGATCCGGCCCACTCGCCGGCAGGCCGCAATTGACGATGATTCGCTGGGGGCCGCTCGACATCTCGAAAGCGAGGCAGCCCGCCCCGGCATTCACCGAGTAGGGCAGCGGCGGGCTCGCGCCGACATCGGCCACGATGACGACCCGGCCACCCTCCAGGCGCTCGTAGCCGGAGTTCGGGGCATGCATCAGCGGGCGGGCGAGCGCGCCGTCATAGACCAGCAGCGTCGCGAGATGGTCCGCATCGGTGGCGCCCATGCCGTTGAAATGGCTGAGCGAGGCATCGGGGTGCCGCAGCAGCCGCAGCAGCGGCAGCATCCGGTCGACGGCGCGCAGCAGCGCCAGAGGGGGCTCGACGCTGCGGCTCAGATAGCTCTGGCGCAGGGGCAGCAGGTCGAGCAGCAGCTCCATGGCGAAGCGCGGGTCGCGGGAGCGGTGGCCGCCGTCGGTGAGGATCTGCCGATCGAGTTCCCGCGACAGGATCCGGGTCGCCCGGCGCAGGATCGGCTGGATGCCGTCGCAGCACAGGCCGGCATAGCAGAGCGCCACCGCGGCGTTGAGGCGCCATTGCGGCGGCACGCCGCGCCGAATGTCGCGCTCGAGCTGCTGCGCGTTGCGGGCGATGGCCTTGAGGAAGCTCTGGTAGAAGCCGTGGTCGGCCCCCTCGAGCACGAGCGGGGACTGGCACAGGAATGAGATCAGCCGCCGGGCGGCCACCGGGGTGTGCCGGGCGAGCGCCGCGTCACCCCGTCCGGCGATGAAATCGGCCACGAAGGCGCGGGCATTCGCCCGGGCGAGCGCGGTGTCGGCGGCGCGCAGGTGCCGCAGCCAGCCGAAGCCGTAGAGCTCGTCGGCCCATTCCGGCGAGGGCGCGGCATAGTCGAAGGGCGAGCCGCCGCTCGCCGCCAGAGAGCGACCCGCGAAGACGAACAGGCCGGCGTAGATATCGTCCGCGAAGGTCGCATCGGAGGTGCGCAGATCCTGCGGAGCGATTACCAGCCCGGTCACCCGCATCCGGGCGAGGATGTCGGGCGGAGCGGTGACGCTGGCGCTGGCCGCGCGGACGGCGCGCGCGGCCTCGCGCGCGACGAGCCGATAGAAGCGCCAGCGGTCAGGCCCCCAAGCCACGCGATCTCCGAGCTGCGCGTTTTCACAAGGCCCCAAGGCCTTGAGCCCTCGTGGACGAGGATCGGCTGGCACCCGTTTCGTAAGGCTAGTGAGGGCCTCTTAACCGCCGGTTTACGCTATGTCATGTCCGACGCGGTGAAGGCGAACCACGGCGAGGCATCGGGATGCACACGCGCGGCGGGGACCTGCCTCACCCCGTCGTTCCGGGGCCGCGCAGCGGAGCCCGGGATCCGGAAACCCCACTCGCTCGAAAGTGTGCACGCATCAGCAGCTCCGGATTCCGGGCTCGCCTTCGGCGCCCCGGAATGACGAAGCCGATGGACTGCGTCGAGACCCGGATGCGGCGGTGAATCGTCCGAGGCCTGGTATCTTAGGCCCGCGCGGGTAAGAAACCCGCACCGATCCGGCCGCTGGCGGCCCTAGCCCGGAGCCAGCGCGGCGTCGAAGGCCTGCACGTTCGACCGCATCAGGTCCAGATAGGTTGCGGCCGGCCCGTTGGGCGCCGAGAGCGCGTCGGAATAGACCTTGCCGCCGAGTCGTGCACCGCCCTCGCGAGCGATCTGCTCCATCTGGCGCGGGTCGCTGATGTTCTCGAGGAAGACCGCGGGGACACGCTCCTTGCGGATCTGGCGGATGATCGCCGCGACATCCCGCGGGCTCGCCTCGCTGTCGGTGGACACGCCTTGCGGCGCGATGAAGCGGAGGCCGTAGGCCGCCGCGAAATAGCCGAAGGCGTCGTGCGTGGTGATGATCCGCCGCCGCTCCGGCGGTATGCGGGCGATCGCCGCCCGGACATCCCGCTCCAGCGCGTCGAGCTTGATGATGAAGCCGGCCGCGGCCTCGCGATAGGCGTCGGCATGGGCCGGATCGACCTGGGCGAGGCCATCCCGGATGTTGGCAACGTAGATCCGCACGTTGGCGACATCCTGCCAGGCATGCGGGTCGACGGCGTGATCCCCGTGTCCGTGGTCGCGGTCACCGAGGCCGTCGCCATGGGCGTGTTCGTCCTGCGCGGCGATCGGCGTGATCCCCGTTGAGGCGACCACCACCGGTGCGCGCGTGCCGGAGGCCCGGATCAGCCGGTCGAGCCAGCCCTCGAGCCCCAAGCCGTTGACGATGACGATGTCGGCCTCGGCGACCTTGCGTGCGTCGCCCGGTGAGGGGCTGAACCCGTGCGCGTCAGAGTCGGGCCCGACAAGCGTCGACACCGTCACGTGCGCGCCGCCGACCTCCCTGACCAGATCGGCCAGGATCGAGAAGCTCGCGATCGCGCGGACCGAACGCGCACCGGATTGCGCAGCGGCCGGCACGGCGAGGCCGAGACACAGCGCGAGACCCGCGAGCCACGCGATCCCGATCGTTGCCGCCGCCCGCCGCACCATGTCTACCTCCGCCCGCTGCGCGACATGGGGATTAGTGTAACATTGTTACATATACAAGCGGGATACAAGCCTGGCGCCAGATGCGCGGCGTCGGAGGCCGTCGCCGACCGCCGGTCACGACGGTGTCCAGGGCGTTAAGACGGAGGATTGCATGTCCCGACGTTTGAGAGCGGCCATCCTGATCACCGGTGCGCTCGGGCTGGGGCTGGCCGGCGCGGCCGTTGCACGCGACCATGGACCCGAGGGCTTCCGCGGGCACGGCCGCTGGAGCGCGCTCAGCCCCGAGGACCGCGCGGCCTTCACGGATGCCCGCATCGCGGCCCTGCATGCCGGCCTGAAGCTCAATCCCGATCAGGAGAAGCTGTGGCCGCCGGTGGAATCGGCGATCCGCGACATGGCGAAGCTGCGCCAGCAGCGCCGCGAGGCGATGCGCGACCGGCCCAAATTCGTCGACGATGCCCCCGCGGCCCTGCGGGCGATGGCGGATTCCGCGACCGCCCGTGGCGACGCCCTGCGCAAGCTCGCCGACGCCTCGCAGCCGCTCTACGCCAGCCTGGACCAGGACCAGAAGCGGCGCGCCATGATCCTCGCTCGGCCCATGGGCGGCCCTCGTCACGGCGGCTGGCACCACGGCCACGACGCCGATCGCGGACCGCACAGCGACGACCGCTGACCAAAAGCCTTGATCCGCGGCGGCGGCGGCGGCAAACCGCTGCCGCCGCACATCCTGTACGGGCGGCACGGATCCGACCCGGTAGGTTTCATGGCGCGCCTTCCCGGCGACACGGCTCCCCTCCTCGTCCGGCTCTGGCGCATCTGGCTGTATCCGCACCGGGCCACCCTCGCGGTCGTGCTGGTGCTGATCGCGCTGGTCGGCGCCTCGACCGGGCTCTACCCGGCGCTGATCAAGGCCGCGTTCGACGCCTTCGACCGCAAGGATGCGGCGGCCATCGCCTACGGGCCGCTCGTGGTGATCGTGGTCACGGCCACGCGCGGATTCGCACTCTACGGGCAGACGGTGCTGACCAACCGGGTGGTCACCCGGGTCGAGGCCGACATGCAGGCGGCGCTCTACGGGCACCTGATCGACTCGGATCTGGCCCAGCTCGGCCGTGAGAGCCCGGCGGCGCTCACCCAGCGCTTCACCACCGACTTCGCCTTCATCAAGGAGGCCCTGACCCGCATCTCCACGGTGCTGCTGCGCGACATCGCGATGCTGATCGGCCTCGTGGCGGCGCTGATCTGGATGGATCCGGTGCTGACACTGGTGGCCGGGCTCACGGTGCCGTTCGTGGCCGGGCCGATCGGCCGGATCGGCAAGAAGCTCCGGCGGGTCTCGACCTCGACCCAGGAGCAGATGGGCGCCACCGCCAGCCTGATCTCCGAGAGCCTGCAGGGCGCCCGCGTCGCCAAGACTTATGCGATGGAATCCTATCTGAAGGGCCGCGCCGCCGCGGCGCTCGACGAGGTCCGCCGCCTGAAGATGAAGGCCGCCAATGCCCGCGGGCGCCTCGACCCGCTGCTCGAGATCGGCGGCGGCATCGCGGTGGCGGGCGTGCTGGTGCTGGTCGGGCAGCGGGTTCTGGCGGGCGAGAAGACGGTCGGTGACTTCACCGGCTACGTGGCGGCCCTGCTGCTGGCCGCGCAGCCGGCCCGGGCCCTGGGCAACCTCAACGCCATCCTGCAAGAGGCGGCGGCCGCGCTGCGGCGCTACTTCGACGTTATGGATGAGGCGCCCGCCATCCGCGAGGCGCAGGATGCCCGGTCGTTGACGGTGAAAGCGGGCGCCATCCGTTTTGCGGGCGTGCACTTCCGCTATCGGCCGGACGCGCCGGCGCTGGAGGGCATCGATCTCACAGTCTCCGAGGGCTCCGTCACCGCGCTCGTCGGGCGCTCCGGATCGGGGAAATCCTCGCTGCTCAACCTCGTCCCGCGGCTCTACGACGTCACCGGCGGCGCCGTGACCATCGACGGCCAGGACGTGCGCGCCGTCACCCTGGCCTCCCTGCGCGCCGCCGTGGCGGTGGTCTCGCAGGAGGTCGTCCTGTTCGACGACACGATCGCCGCCAATATCGGCTTCGGCCGTCCGGGGGCGACCCGTGCGGAGATCGAGGCGGCGGCGGCCGCGGCCGCGGCCCACGGCTTCGTCATGGCCCTGCCGGAGGGCTACGAATTCCGGGTCGGCCCCGGCGGCGGCCGGCTCTCCGGCGGTGAACGGCAGCGCGTGGCGCTCGCCCGCGCCTTCCTCAAGGACGCGCCGATCCTGCTTCTCGACGAGGCGACCTCGGCCCTCGATTCCGAATCGGAGCGCTTGGTCCAGGAAGCGCTGACCCGGCTGATGCGCGGCCGCACCACCCTGGTCATCGCCCATCGCCTCTCGACGGTGCGCGACGCCGATCAGATCGCCGTGATGGAAGCCGGCCGGGTGATCGAGACCGGGCGGCACGACGTCCTCATCGCGGCCGGCGGCGCCTATGCGCGCCTGCACCGTCTGCAATTGTCGGAGCCCGCGACCGCGGAATGACTCGCATATCCGGCGCCGCCGTCATGCGCCGGCTCCGTAGATTCGCGCGCCGGAGCGCGCCATAAGGGCGTCAGCCGATGAGGACCACACCGTGAGCGACCTGACGTTCGAGATCCAGAGTCATCCCGCCCCGCGGGCCGCCGAGGAGCGGGCAGCGCTGATGGCGAATCCCGGCTTCGGCAAGGTGTTCACCGACCACATGGTGGTGGCGCGCTACGAGGCCGGCCGCGGCTGGCACGACGCGCGGATCCAGGCGCGCCAGGCGATCCCCCTCGATCCCGCCTCCGCGGTGCTGCACTACGCCCAGGAGATCTTCGAGGGCCTCAAGGCCTACCGCACCGCCGATGGCGGCGCCGCCCTGTTCCGGCCGGACGCCAACGCGCGCCGCTTCCGCCACTCGGCCGAGCGCCTGGCGATCGCGCCGTTTCCGGAGACCGCGTTCGTCGAGGCGATGCACAAGCTCGTCAAGATCGATCGGGCGTGGATCCCCAACACGCCGGACGGCAGCCTCTATCTGCGGCCGTTCATGATCGCCACGGAGGCGTTCCTCGGGGTGAGGCCGGCCTCCGAGTACCTGTTCATCACCATCGCGTCGGCGGTGGGCTCGTACTTCAAGGATCCGAACAGCGCCGTCTCGGTCTGGGTGTCGGAGCACTACACGCGGGCCGCCCCGGGCGGCACCGGCGCGGCCAAGTGCGGCGGCAATTACGCGGCGAGCCTCGCGGCACAATCGGAGGCTGTCGCGCAGGGTTGCGAGCAGGTCGTGTTCCTCGACGCGGTCGAGCGCCGCTACATCGAGGAACTCGGCGGCATGAACGTGTTCTTCGTGTTCGAGGACGGGACCTTGGTCACCCCGCCACTCTCGGACAGCATCCTGCACGGGATCACCCGCGACTCGGTGATCACGCTGGCGCGGGAAGTCGGTCTCACCGTGAAGGAAGAGCCCTACACGATCGATGCCTGGCGTGCCGATGTGCGGGAGGGCCGCCTTACCGAGGCCTTCGCCTGCGGCACGGCGGCGGTGATCACACCGATCGGCACCGTGAAGGGCCGGGAGGAGACCTTCACCATCGGGACCGGCAAGGCCGGGCCGGTGGCCCAGCGGCTGCGAAGCCTGCTGGTGGACATCCAGCGGGGCAACACCAATGACGCCCATGGCTGGTTCCAGAAGGTTTTTTGAGACGTTCGATCTGCGTGTACGGGCGGTGAGCGGGGTGAATTCGCTCCGCCTGCACCGCGGCTCCGCCACGTGCCCGCCCTTCCCCCATTGCGGGGGAGGGAGGAAGACGCACGGATGACCGACGCGCCAGCCCAAACTCCGGAACCGGCCATCGGCCCCTGGAACCCGGGCGTCCGGTCCGATCTGCCGTCCGCGTTCCTACCGCTGGTCACCGTCTACCGGGCCGAGCACGTCGAGACGCCGCTCCGCGACGCCCTGGATCTGAGCGACCTCTGCGGGCTGCCCGCCCGGCAGCTCACCCGGTTCCGGGCCGGTCGCCTCGTCGTCCACGAGGTCCTGATCCGGGTCATGTCGGACCTGTCGGTGCCGGTGGGCGCGGTCTACGCCGATCTCGGCGTGAACTTCCGGGCCATCGTCGCCACGATCCTGCGCGAGGGGATCGAGCCGCGCCTCGGCCAGGTCGAGGCCGCCCTGGCCGGGATCCGCGCCGAGGCCGACGCGGTGCTCGCCCGCGAGGTCGGCGCCATCCTGGACGACCCGCCGGCCCCAAAGCCGCCGGAGCCGCGTTGGCTCGACCGACTCCTTGGACGCCGCCCGCCGGTCATCGAACCCCCGCGCGAGGATCTCGCGACCCGGGCCCTGCGCCATCTCGAAACCTGGCAGCGGCGCGCCGCCGAAGCCGGCGACGCCCTTGAGATCGCCGCCTGTGAGGCGCTGCGCACCGTGGTGTCGGGTCTCATCGCCCGGCAGAATGCCGTCATCCGCGACGCGGCCCTGCTGCGAACCATCGCGGGGACGCTGGTCTCGAACGGCTACGGCAGCCGCCGCATCGGCGAACTGATCGAGCCCTGGATCGGCGCGGTGGTGGACGCGCACGGCTACCGCCGGCTCGCGCCGCAGGACCATCCGGTGGTGATGAACGTCAAGGGCGCCTCGGCCTCCGGCAAGAGCACGATCCGCCCCTACCAGCTCGGGCTTGCCAGGCGCCTCGGCATGGCGTGGTCGGATTTCGCGGTCATCACCCCGGATGTCTGGCGCAAGTACCTCCTCGACTACGACAGCCTGGGAGCCGCCTCACGCTACGCCGGGACGCTCACCGGCTACGAGGTCGAGATCATCGACATGAAGCTCGACCGCTACGTCACCCGCAAAGCGGCCGAGCGGCGGATCTCGAACCTGTTGATCGACCGGTTCCGGTTCGACAGCTTCCAGGCGGAGGCCGGATCCGACGGCGGCGGCCAGCTGCTCACGCGGTTCGGCGACCGGGTCTACATGCAGTTCATGGTCACGCCCCCGGCCGACACCGTCGAGCGGGCCTGGAAGCGCGGCGAGCTGTTCGGCCGCTACAAGGCCGTGGAGGACCTGCTGGCCCACAACGTCGAGGCCTATACCGGGATGCCGCGCCTGTTCTTCAACTGGGCGCTGTCGCGGGACAAGCAGGTGGTCTGCGAGTTCCTCGACAACAGCGTGCCGCTGGGCGAGCGACCGCGCACGATCGCGTTCTGGGCGGACGGTATCCTCAACATCCTCGACGTGAAGGGGCTGATCGACGTCGATCGCTTCCGGAAAGTCGACATCTTCGCCCGCGGCCCCGAAGCGGTGTTCAACGGCGCCGACCTCTCGGCATCCGCCAACACCGCCTTCCTGAGCGAATGCCTGCGCAGGATGGCCGTGGTCCGCTTCGTACAGGCCGAGACCGGACGGGCGATCCTGCGCCTCGACCGCGGGCGGATCACCGCGCTGGATCCCGGCGCCCTGGCCGCGGTAAAGGAAGGGTCGGAATGGGCGGCGGCCTGCGCGCTCATCGGCTTTCCGGCCGATCCGGGCCCGATCCCCGTCCTCGACGAAACGCTGGACCCGGCCGATGCGCCGACGCTCGGTACCTGGGGGCCTGGGACAGCCACGGAGGCCTTATAGCGACGGCGGGTGGCACAGTCCGGGTCTTCGTGTGAAAGCCGCGGTCGATGCCGCTCCCACCGTCATCACGAGCGACGCGATGTGACCCAGGGCGGCCCGACATCCGAAGTCTCGGCGCTTCCCTGGATAGGTTTCGCCCCGCTTGCAAGGACGGCGGCGGATCGATGCCGGGAAGCGTCCTCATCGTCCGTCGGGAGGCCCTGCCGCCTCATCCGGCCCGGGCGTGAAACGGAATAATATCTCCTGCCTGACAGTTCATCCCGTCCGTCTCACGCTGGTATATTGCATACCTAGAACAGATGTGCATGATGATCGGCGCACTCGAGACGCCGCCACAGCAAGGCCGCGCCGCCCAAGAGAAGAGGCTCAGGGATGGAACGCCAGGACTCGCCTTCGGCGAAATGGTGGCAGCTCGCCTTCGGCGTGATCTGCATGGCCATGATCGCCAACCTTCAATACGGTTGGACGTTGTTCGTCGATCCGATCGACCAGCGATATCACTGGGGCCGCGCGGCGATCCAGCTCGCCTTCACGCTGTTCGTCGCTACCGAGACCTGGCTGGTCCCGGTCGAGGCTTGGTTCGTCGACCGCTACGGCCCGAAGATCGTGGTCGCCTTCGGCGGCGTGATGATCGCCCTGGCCTGGACGATCGACGCCTACGCCGACAGCCTGTTCATGCTGTATCTCGGAGCCGTGATCGCCGGCATCGGCGCGGGCTCGGTGTACGGCACCTGCGTGGGCAACGCCCTCAAGTGGTTTCCGCATCGCCGCGGTCTCGCCGCCGGCGCCACGGCTGCCGGTTTCGGCGCGGGTGCGGCCATCACGGTCGTCCCGATCGCCCGCATGATCGCCTCCAACGGCTACCAGGATGCCTTCCTGTACTTCGGTATCGGTCAGGGCGTCGTGGTGTTCGCCCTCGCCTTCCTGCTGCGCAAGCCGTCGACCACCACGCCGGTTCAGCGGAAGAGCACGCGCCTGCCGCAGACCAAGGTCGACCGCAGCCCCCGCGAGGCGGTGCGCACCCCGGTCTTCTGGGTGATGTACGCGATGTTCGTGATGGTCGCGTCGGGCGGCCTGATGGCGGCGGCGCAGATCGCCCCGATTGCCCACGACTTCCAGGTGGCCGGCGTGCCGGTAAGCCTGTTCGGCCTCCAGATGGCCGCGCTGACGCTGGCGATCTCGCTCGACCGGATCTTCGACGGGTTCGGCCGGCCGTTCTTCGGCTTCGTCTCTGACCATATCGGCCGCGAGAACACGATGTTCATCGCCTTCTCGACGGCGGCGCTGGCGGTGATCGTGCTGCTGACCTACGGGCATATCCCGATGGTCTTCGTCTTCGCCACGGCGGTGTATTTCGGAGTGTTCGGCGAGATCTACTCGCTGTTCCCGGCGACCTGCGGCGACACGTTCGGCTCGAAGTACGCCGCCAGCAATGCCGGCCTGCTCTACACCGCCAAGGGCACCGCCGCCTTCCTGGTTCCGTTCGCCAGCCTGCTCTCAGCGGCTTACGGCTGGTCGGCGGTGTTCGCGCTGATCATCGTTCTCAACGTGACGGCGGCGGCGATGGCGATGTTCCTCCTGCGGCCGATGCGAGCCCGCTACCTCGCCGCGGAGGAGCATCCCGCGGCGCTCAGCGCCCAGCCGATCCGGGCGGCCTGACCGACCCCTGCGCCGCGACGTCACTCAAGCGACGCCCACCCTTACGGATCCCCCCCTCCCCTGCATCGGGAGTTTGGGAGATCCTCGGCCAACCGGCGCCGAGAGCCGCCCGTACTGACACCGATCCTCCGGGAGAAACCGTGATGACCGCACTCGCCAAGATCGTCCACCCCACGCCCGAGGTCGAGGCGGAGCCCGACCTGACCGACGGCTTCCACCTCGTCATCGACGCGCTCAAGCTCAACGGCATCGAGACGATCTACGGCGTACCGGGCATCCCGATCACCGATCTCGGCCGCATGGCGCAGGCCGAGGGCATGCGGGTGATCTCGTTCCGGCACGAGCAGCATGCCGGCAACGCCGCGGCGATCGCCGGATTCCTCACCCAGAAGCCGGGCATCTGCCTCACCGTCTCGGCCCCGGGCTTCCTGAACGGCCTGACGGCGCTCGCCAACGCCACCACCAACTGCTTCCCGATGATCCTGATCTCGGGCTCCTCCGAGCGCGAGATCGTCGACCTGCAGCAGGGCGACTACGAGGAGATGGACCAGCTCGCCATCGCCAAGCCCCTGTGCAAGGCGGCGTTCCGGGTGCTGCACGCGGCCGATATCGGCATCGGCGTGGCGCGGGCCATCCGCGCCGCCTGCTCCGGCCGGCCGGGCGGCGTCTATCTCGACCTGCCCGCCAAGCTGTTCGCCCAGGTGATCGACGCCGAGGCCGGCCGCAAGTCGCTTGTGAAGGTGATCGATCCGGCTCCGGCCCAGCACCCCGCCCCCGAAGCGATCGCGCGGGCGCTGGAGGTGCTCAAATCCGCCCGGCGTCCGCTGATCGTGCTCGGCAAGGGCGCCGCCTACGCCCAGGCCGACGAGGCGATCCGCGCCCTCGTGGAGACCAGCGGCATCCCGTATGTGCCGATGAGCATGGCCAAGGGCCTCCTGCCCGACACCCATCCGCTCTCGGCCGGCGCTGCGCGCTCGACGGCCCTGAAGGACTCCGACGTCGTGCTGCTGATCGGCGCCCGGCTGAACTGGCTGCTGTCGCACGGCAAGGGCAAGAGCTGGGGCGAGCCGGGCTCGACCAAGTTCATCCAGATCGACATCGAGCCCCGCGAAATGGACTCGAACGTCGAGATCGTCGCGCCCGTGGTCGGCGACATCGCCTCCTGCGTGCAGGCGCTGCTGGAGGGCATGGGCAAGGGCTGGCAGCAGCCCCCGTCCGACTGGATCGAGACGCTGAAGTCGAAGCGCGAGGCGAACATCGCCAAGATGGCGCCGAAGCTGATGAGCAACGCCTCGCCCATGACCTTCCACGCCGCGCTCGGCGCGTTGCGCACCATCATCAAGGAGCGGCCGGACGCGATCCTGGTCAACGAAGGCGCCAACACCCTCGACCTCGCCCGCGGCATCATCGACATGTACCAGCCGCGCAAGCGCCTGGATGTCGGCACCTGGGGTATCATGGGCATCGGCATGGGCTTCGCCGTCGCGGCCGCGGTCGAGACCGGCAAGCCGGTGCTCTGCGTCGAGGGCGACAGCGCCTTCGGCTTCTCCGGCATGGAGGTCGAGACGATCTGCCGTTACGGGTTGCCGGTCTGCATCGTAGTGTTCAACAACAACGGCATCTATCGCGGCACCGACACCGACCCGACCGGCCGTGACCCGGCTACGACGGTGTTCGTGCAGGATTCCCGCTACGACAAGATGATGGAGGCCTTCGGCGGCGTCGGCTACAACGTCACCACGCCGGACGAGCTGACCCGCGCGGTCAACGAGGCGATGAATTCGGGCCGCCCGGCCCTGATCAACGCCGTCATCGACCCGGCCGCTGGCAGCGAGAGCGGCAATATCGGCAGCCTCAACCCGCAGAGCGGCATCAAGAAGAAGAAGTGAGGTTTAAATCCTCGCGAGATCTCTGATCCGAACCATCGAAGCCGGGCTCGCGTATCGAGCCCGGCCCCTTTCCTTGATGAGAACGGCATCGCGGGTCCGTGCGGGATGGCGATCCGCTGAAGCTCCTGACCGCCCGGAGATCTTCACCCGCACCGACGTCTCGCGCGACGCGAAGTGACCCAGGGCAGCGCGGCCGCGATCCGCGCGGAGCGACCGGATTGCTTCGCTGCGCTCGCTTAGACGGCGGCGGATCGGTCATCCGTTCGGTGACGGTGCATCCATGATCGATCCGGACCTCGCCGGCCGCCTGCATTTCCGCCATCGGCTGCCCACCGGCGAGCCCCTCCCCCCCGGACGGCACGAGCTCGGCCTCTTCGCCGAGCGCGACGCGGTGCTGGTGGTCCCCGAGCGCCTCGAGCCGCGCCGCCCCTGCCCGCTCGTGGTGCTGTTCCATGGCGGCGGCGGCAGTGCCGAGCGCATCCTGCCGATGCTGGAGGGGCACGCGCAGGCCGAGCGCTTCCTGCTTCTCGTCCCGCAATCGCTGTTCCCGACCTGGGACATCGTCATCGCCGGCCACGGGCCGGACCGGGAGCGGGTTGCCGCGGCACTCGACGCGGTGGCCGACCGCTTCCTGCTCGATCCGGAGCGGCTCTGCTTCGCCGGCCACTCGGATGGCGGCAGCTACACCCTTTCCCTCGGGCTGGCGAACGGCGACGTCGCCAGCCACCTCATCGTCTCGTCAGCCGGGTTCCTGTCGGTACACGTGCAGGTCGGCGCGCCGCGAATGTTCCTCTCGCACGGCCTCCGGGACGAGCAGATCCCGATCGCGCGGAGCGCACGCATCCACGTGCCCCGGCTGCGGGAAGCCGGCTACGACGTGACCTATGTCGAGTATGACGGCCCCCACGCGCACCAGCCGCCTGTCGTGGCGCAGGCCGTGGCGTTCTTCATGGCGGGGACCGAAGGCGTGGCCTAGCGCTCCTGGCCGGATAGGACACCGGTCCGGCGCGCCTGCGCGCCCTGGCGGGGGCTAGACGGGCGGCAAACGAAGTCCGAGCCCTTCGTCCTTACGAGCGGAGCGAAGCAATCCAGGAGCGCCCCGCCCGGCGATCCGGCGATGTCGCGCGGCCCTGAACTGCTTCGCTCCGCGCGCAAAGACGGGCTGGATTTCGCCGCACGTGTCAGAGGCCGATCCCTGCGCCCCGCCCTGCCGTTGCCGAGCGATGGACCGCAAGCAAAGCTGTCTTGCGTCCCGACATGAAAAAGGACGGCGCCCGGGGGCGCCGTCCTGGCTTCGGAGCGGGAGGATGGCGGTCGATCAGACCGCGCGGGACTCGTGCATCGCCCGGATCTGTTCCGGCGTGTAGCCCAGATCCGCCAGCACCTCGTCGGTATGCTCGCCGAGCAGCGGCGAGGCCTTCACCTCGACCTTCAGGTCGGAGAACTTGATCGGGCTCCCGACGGTTAGGTACTTGCCGAGCTTCGGGTGCGCCACCTCGACCACGGTGCCGCTCTCGCGCAGGGACTTGTCCTCGGCGATCTCCTTCATCGACAGGACCGGCGCGCAGGGGATGTCGTAGGTGCGCAGGATGTCCACCGCCTCGAACTTGGTCTTGTCGGCGAGCCACTCCTCGATCGTCTTGAAGATGTCGAAGATCTTGTCCTGGCGCGCCCGCGGCGTGTTGTAGGCGGGATCGGCTATCCACTCCTCCTTGCCGAGAACCTTGCAGATCGGCGCCCAGGCATGGCCCTGGATCGTGAAGTAGATGTAGGCGTTCGGGTCGGTCTCCCAGCCCTTGCACTTCAGCACCCAGCCCGGCTGGCCGCCGCCGCCCGCATTGCCGCCGCGCGGCACCACGTCGGAGAACTCGCCGTGGGGGTATTGCGGGTATTCCTCAAGGTAGCCGAGCGCGTCGAGACGCTGCTGGTCGCGCAGCTTCACCCGGCAGAGGTTGATGACCGAGTCCTGCATCGACACGGCGACCTTCTGGCCCTTGCCGGTCTTGTTTTTCTGGTGGAGCGCCGTGAGGATTCCGATTGCGAGGTGCATGCCGGTGTTGGAATCACCGAGCGCGGCTGCGCTGACGGTGGGCGGTCCGTCCCAGAAGCCCGTGGTCGAGGCGGCACCGCCCGCGCACTGAGCGACGTTCTCGTAGACCTTCAGGTCCTCGTAATGGTGGCCGTCCGAGAAGCCCTTCACCGAGGCCAGGATCATGCCCGGGTTCAGCTCCTGGATCCGCGCCCAGGAGAAGCCCATCCGATCCAGCGCGCCGGGGCCGAAATTCTCGACCATGACGTCCGAATCCTGGATCAGCTTCTCCAGAACTTCCTTGCCGGCCTGGGTCTTGGTGTCGAGGGTCAGCGAGCGCTTGTTCGAGTTCAGCATCGTGAAGTAGAGCGCGTCCGCGTCCTCGACGTGGCGCAGCTGAGTGCGGGTCACGTCGCCGGCGCCGGGGCGCTCGACCTTGATCACGTCGGCACCGAACCAAGCGAGCAGCTGCGTGCAGGCAGGCCCGGCCTGGACGTGCGTGAAGTCGATGATCTTGATCCCTTCCAACGGCTGGCTCATTGGGCGTTCTCCCTGTGCGGTTTGGTGATCGGGACCTTCGGGTCTCGTCCGGCGGGCTTAAGGTGCCCGGCGCGACGGATCCGAGGAGGCTTCGAGTTCGGCCACGCGCTGGCGCAGGCGCTTCTCCTCGGCCCAGCGCGCGGTCTCGTCGCGGATCACCGCGACGATCCCGGTCACCCGGTCGGAGGCGTCCCGCACCATCCCCACCGTGAAGGCGATGGAGAGCTGGCGGCCGTCCTTGTGGATCGCCGGCACCCGCAGGGTCTCCGCCCCATACCGGGTGACGCCGGTGTGCATCGTCTTCGCGTAACCGTCCCAGTGGCGGCGCCGGTGCCGCTCGGGCGTGATCAGGTCGAGGGTCTCGCCGAGCGCTTCCGCGGCGGTAAAGCCGAAGATCCGCTCGGCCGCAGGATTCCAGACCGTGATCGCACCCTCGGGATCGGCCACCACCACGGCATCGCCGATCGCCTCCGCGAGGCCTTCGAGCTCGCGGGCGGATGCGGCGGCCGTGCAGGTCGCTGCCTCTGTCATGCGCGGCCCTTCCCCCCACCAGTGGAGCTAAAGTTCCGACTTGTCGGCGCCGTATCGTGCGAATGCGCTCGGTCGGTTGGTATTTGGTATGCCATATGCCGGAAGACGTCAACGGCTGGGCAGAAGACTGCACTTTCATGCCGGAGGAAGTGTAGCGCGCCGGCACGGCCGCAGCGTGCCCCGCCCGGCACCGCTTGGGTGCTATCGCCTTCTCAGATTTGCCGCTTTCGGCGAGCAGGTACCGGCAAGCCCCGAGGCACCGGCCAGCGGCTCGGCCGACCTGGAGACCATTTCGGTGATCCGTTTCGAGAAAGTCAGCAAAGTCTACCGCACGGACGGCCATCGGCGGACCATCCTTGAACAGGCGTCATTCAGCCTGAAGCCCGGCGTCTCCTACGGAATTCTCGGCATCAACGGCGCCGGCAAGTCTACCACGATGCGGCTGATCGCGGGGACGGAGGATCCGACGCGCGGGAAGATCCACCGCGGCGTGCGGGTTTCCTGGCCCCTCGGCTTCGCCGGCGGATTCCACCCGAAGATGACCGGACGTGACAACGTCACCTTCGTGTCCCGGATCTACGGCGAGGATCCCCGAAAGGTCCTCGACTTCGTGGAGGATTTCTCCGAGCTCGGCAGCTACCTGGACGTCCCGATCTACACCTACTCGTCCGGCATGGGCGCGCGGCTCGCCTTCGGGATGAGCATGGCGATTCCATTCGACTGCTATCTGATCGACGAGATCACCTCGGTGGGCGACGCCCGTTTCTCCAAGCGCTGCGACGAAGTCTTCTCTCAGCGGTGCAAGCATGCCGACATCATCATGATCTCGCACTCGATGGAGACGATCCGGAAATGGTGCTCGCAGGGCCTCGTGCTGCTCAACGGGCGCGCGATCGTCTACGAGAATGTCGACGACGCCATCGAGGTCTACCGACGCCTCAACGCCTGAGGCGTCCCGGATCGCGGCCGTAAAGACATGCTTTTGCCGTCTCGGCGTGGGACGGGGCTCGGACGCGTGCCCGGCCGTGGGAGCGGGTGCCCGGTGATGGGTCGACCTTCATGGCCGGGGAGGCCAGGAATCAAGCCATGAACATGGAGATCCGAAAGGCTGACGGGCAGCCGCTGACGACCGCGGATCGCCAGCAGGCGATCACGGAATCGTTGCGGCAGATCGCGCGCATGTCGCGCTTCGTCGACCGCAAGAAGGGGATCCGATCCTACCAGACCGGCACCAAGAGCGATCCCTGGATTCCGATCCTGTTCGTGATCTGCTTCGTGCTGCCGACGCTGGTCGGGGCGGTTTATTTCGGGTTCGTTGCCTCGGACCGCTACGTGACGGAGGCGCGCTTCGCCATCCGGCAGGCGATCGGCGCGTCCGAGAAGTCGTCAGGCGGATCGGACGCCGGCAGCTCCGACGGTGCGGGGCAGATGATCTCGCAGGATCGGCTGATCACACGCGAATACATCCTGAGCCGACCGATGTTGGAGACGCTCGAGGCGCAGCTACCGCTACGCGCGTGGTTCAGCAGCGAAAGCATCGACTATTTCTCGCGGTTCGAAGCGGAAAAGCCGATCGAGAAATTTCTGCGCTACTGGCGACGTCGGGTCAGCGTGTCCAGCGAACCCTCTTCCGGGATCATGTCGGTCTCCGTCGAGGCCTTCGATCCCGATCAGTCCCTCGCCATCGCCCAGGCTGTCATGAAGGAAGCCGAGCGGATGGTGAATGATCTCACCGTGAAAGCGCGTGCGGACGCGGTTGCGGAAAGCATCCGGGAGTTGGCTCTTGCCGGCGAGCAGATGAGCAGGATCCGCCTCGCGATGCGGGATCTTCGGAACCGCCAGGGGGTGCTCGACGCGCACAAGGCCAACGACGTCAACCTCAAGATCATCGCTGAGCTGCGGGCGTCCCGCATCACCCTGTCCAGCCAGCTTGCGATCGGCCAGCGCGATCTCGGCCCGGATTCCAGGCGGATCTTGGACTTCAAGCAGCAGATCAAGGATCTCGACGACAACATCGCGCGGATCGAGCGGCAATCTGCTGGCTCGGATCCGGCGCAGAAGCAGCTCCTCTCCGACGCACTGATCCGTTTCGAGTCGCTGGAAAACGATCGCAAGAATGCCGAGAAGTACTATCAGCAGGTGCTGATGGCCTCCGAGCGCGCCCGCATCATCGCGGCGCGGCAGATCGAATTCTTCAGCCCGATCGTGGAGCCCGTGAGGGCCGAATCCGCCCTCGAGCCGCGGCGGATGCTGATGATTTCCTTGATTACCCTCGGTTCGGGAGTCCTTTTCGGTGCGGCGATGTTTGCCCGCAAGATGATGACCTGAGGCGGGGCTCCGACGGCGAACCTAGCGCTCAGCGGTCAGTGCCGACCGGTGCCCGCGATCCATCCGCCGCCGGGCCGACCGTGCCGCCGGTCCAGCCCTGCGCCCGCCAGCCTTCCGCGCGTTCGTCGAGGTCGATCGAGCCTGCCTGGTCGAGCAACGTCAGCACACGCTCGGCCCGGCTGTCGTCGGTCCGCACCGTTACCAGCGTGCCGCCGCGCCGGACGCCCTCGGCGTAGGTCTGGGCTTCCCCTTCGCTGAGCCCCGCACCGGTGAGGCCGCCGATTAGCCCGCCGGCCGCCGCGCCGACCCCGGCGCCCGTCACCGCGGCGACCAGCCAGCCCGAGGCGATCACAGGGCCGAGACCCGGGATTGCCAGGAGCCCGAGGCCGGCAAGCAGGCCCGCCCCGCCCCCCAGCACCGTGCCGACCGTCGCGCCGGTACCGGCGCCCTCCGCGGCCTCGGCCGGATGACGGGCGGCCCGGCCCGCCGGAGGCGCGGACGCGTCGGATCCAGGCCGATTCGCGACGATGCTGATATCGGCATGGGGAATGCCGGCGGCCTCAAGGTCGTCGACCACCTTGGCCGCGGCCTCGTACTCGTCGAACAGCGCGGTCAGGACGCGTACGGTCATAGCTGTCTCCCGAGGCCTGGGGCCTGCGCCCGCGTGCATGGCGACCACGCGCACCGGGACGCGCGCGTGCCGGCCGGGCGCGGTGCTGCTGCCGACCGGTCAAGCGGCGGGGCCAGTCGCGGTTCCCTCCGGTGTCACGGCCCTTCTTAACGCGCCGCTAACCATCCGCCCGGCAGATCTTGCCGAGTGCGCGCGGGGAATGCCTTTCCGGCGGACGGCAACGGGTGGCGGTGATGGCGGAGACGGCGAGCGCGCCGGCACGGGTTGGAGCGGCCGCGGCGCTCGGGCAGTTCACGCTGCCCACGCGCGGCGACCTCCAGGCCCTGTCCAAGCGGTCGGACCTCCTGTTCGCCACCGGCGTCATGGGCATCCTAGCGGTGCTGATCTTCCCGCTGCCGGCGATCCTGCTCGACCTGCTGCTGGCGGTCTCGATCATCCTCTCCGTGCTGATCATGATGACCGGCCTGTCGATCGACAACCCGCTGGAATTCACCGTCTTCCCGACGCTGCTGCTCATCGCCACGATGCTGCGGCTCGCCCTCAACCTCGCCTCGACCCGCCTGATCCTCGGCCACGGTCACGAGGGCACCGCGGCGGCCGGCCACGTGATCGAGGCCTTCGGCCACTTCGTGATGGGCGGCAATTTCGTCATCGGGATCATCGTGTTCGCGATCCTGATCATCGTGAACTTCGTGGTCATCACCAAGGGCTCGGGCCGCATCGCCGAAGTCGCGGCCCGCTTCACCCTCGACGCCATGCCGGGCAAGCAGATGGCCATCGACGCCGACCTCTCGGCCGGGCTCATCGACGAGAAGGCCGCCAAGGCCCGTCGCGCGGCCCTGGAGGAGGAATCATCCTTCTTCGGCGCCATGGACGGCGCCTCGAAATTCGTCCGCGGCGACGCGGTGGCGGCCCTGCTGATCACCTTCATCAACGTGGTTGGCGGCATCATCATCGGCGTCGCCCAGCAGGGCCTGAGCTTCGGCGACGCCGCCAAGAGCTACACGCTGCTGACCATCGGCGACGGGCTGGCGAGCCAAGTGCCGGCGCTCATCGTCTCGACGGCCGCGGGCCTCCTGGTCTCGAAGGCCGGCGTGCGGGGTGCGGCCGACAAGGCGCTGGGCAAGCAGCTCGCGCATTATCCGAAGGCCCTCGGCATGTCGGCGGCCGTGATGCTGCTGATCGCGCTGCTGCCGGGCATGCCGATGCTGCCGTTCCTGCTGCTGGGCGGCGGGGCGGGCTACGCCGCTTGGCGCATCAACAGGAACGCCAAAAATGCCCCTCCCCTCGACGCCGAGGGCGTTCCGATGGACGCGACCGCAGTGGCCGCGGCGGCCGCAGCCAAGGAGGAGACGGTCTCCGACCTCCTGAAGCTCGACGACCTCAAGCTCGAGATGGGCTACGCGCTCCTCGCCCTGGTCAACGGCGAGGGTCAGGACCGGCTGACCGATCAGATCAAGGCCCTGCGCCGGCAACTCGCGGCGGAACTGGGTTTCGTGATGCCGTCCGTGCGCATCCTCGACAACGTCCAGCTCGACGCCAACAGCTACGTGGTTCGGGTCAAGGAGATCGAGGCCGGCACCGGCCGGATCTTTCCCGGCCAGTTCATGGCGATGGACCCGATGGGCGGTCAGGTCCAGCTGCCCGGCCAGCACATGCTCGAGCCGACCTTCGGCCTGCCGGCGACCTGGATCGACGCGGCACTCCGCGATCAGGCGCAGCTCAAGGGCTACACGGTGGTGGACGCCGCCACGGTCGTCTCGACGCATCTCACCGAGGTCATCAAGGCGCACGTTTCGGAACTCCTCAACCACGTCGAGGTCTCGAAGCTGCTGCGCGAGCTGCAAAAGGAGCACGCCGAGCTGCTCAAGGAGATCGTGCCCTCGCAGATCTCCACGACCGGCATCCAGCGGGTGCTGCAGTTCCTGCTGGCCGAGCGCGTCTCGATCCGCGATCTCGGGGCGATCGTGGAGGCGGTCGCGGAGGTCGCGGGCGGGGTGAAGAACCCGCGCGACGTGGTCGAGCATGTCCGCGCCCGCCTCGGACGGCAGATCTGCGCGCAGTATCAGGATCAGAACGGCACCCTGCCGATCATCACGTTGTCGCCGGCCTGGGAGCAGGCCTTCATGGAGTCGATCGTCGGCGAGCGCGAGGAGCGCTACCTCGCGATGCAGCCCTCGAAACTCAGCGAGTTCGTCAACGCCGTGCGCGACCGCTTCGAGTCGGCGGCCCGCCAGGGCGAGATGCCGGTGCTGGTCACCTCGGCTCAGACCCGACCGTTCGTGCGGTCGATCATCGAGCGCTTCCGCCGTGAGACGCCGGTGATGAGCCAGGCCGAGATCCATCCCCGGGCACGGCTGCGCACGGTGAACTCGATCTGAGCGCCACCGCAACACCTCGGGTTGATCGAAGCGCGGACGGGTCCCTGCGGCTGCTCTTAGAACCTCAGCCTCTGCGCAGGAAGGACGGGCCGTCCTTTCGGGGCCGTGCAGCGGAGCCCGCAATCCAGACTCGCAGGCCAACCAAAATTAGGAGCGTCAGCCGCTCTGCCTTCCGAATTCGCCTGCAGCGCCCCGGAATGACGGGTCGTCGTTCGGTGCGGAGTCCGAACGCCAATGAACCCGTCGCCTCACACCGCCTTCTGCTTGAGCTCCCGCTCGAGCTCGTGCGCGTTGAGGCCCGGCACGATCACCGGCGGCTCCGGTACGGCGGAGGCCTTCGGACCGTGCGCGGCCGAGCCGATCGCGGCGGCCAGCCGCGAGCGCTCGAAGGCGATCACGACCGCCACCGAGACGAGGGCGGGGATCCAGAAATAGAAGATCCGGAAGATGATCACCGCCGCGATGATCGCGTCTTTCTGGGCCTCGTCGGTGATGTGCATCGCGGTGATGAACACGATCTCGAACACGCCGAGGCCGCCCGGAGCATGCGAGGCCAGCGCCACAGAGAACGAGGCGAGGAAGATCGCCAGGACCGGGATGAAGCCCGGATTCATCGCCTCCGGTAGGGCGAAGTAGATGATGCCGGCGGCGCCCAGCAGTTCCAGGGGCGCAGCCAGAAGCTGGCGGCCCATGATGCCCGGCCGGGGATACTCGAGCTTGAACGAGCGGATGTGCAGCGGGCGCAGCCGCATGATCGAGCCGATCACGTAAAGGCCGACGAAGGCCAGCATGCCGATGCCGACGATCAGCGCGGTCTTGGGATCGGTCAGGAACGCCGGAAGCCTGCCTTCGAGCCGGGTCAGCAGGTGCGGATCGACCACCAGCGTGAAGCCGCCGAGCAGGATCGTGCCGAGGAAGAAGGTGAACGAGCAGAGGGCCACGAGCACGGCCACCTGCGCGGCCGTCAATCCCTTGGCGGTGTAGGCCCGGTAGCGCACGAGGGCGCCGGAGAAGACCGAAGCGCCGATATTGTGCGAGAGCGCATAGGTGGTGAAGGAGCAGAGCGAGACGAACAGCCACGAGATGTGGCGGACGCCCAGGTGCAGGAGGGCGATGCGGTCGTACCAGGCGAGCGCCGCGTAGGCGACCAGGGTCGAGAACGCCGCGAGCAGGATCCGGTGCGGCGGGATCGCCAGGATTGCGGCCCAGATCGCAGACAGCGAGGTTGTCTTCAGTTCCTGATAGAGGAAATAGCCCGACACGACCACGGCCGCGAGGCCGATCAAAGGCCAGATGAACTCGCTGATCTTCTTCATGAACACCGACGCCCCGGGGGAGAGCCCCCTGATGCGCCGGCACGCGACGCGCTGCAAGCGGCCTGAATACCACCCCGATCCCCCTTGTCAGGCGATCGTGACGGTTTCGTGCCGCCAGGTGCTCGACCCGGCCGGTCCGGTCGCGGCGCGGCCGGGATCCCGGCGTCAGCCCCGGGCGCGGTTGAGGCCGATGCCGTCCATCGCGGCCTGATCCCGGGCCGATTCGGCGGCGCGCTCGGCGGTCCGCTCCCGGTCGTTCAGGATCTCGACCTTCTTCAGCTCCTCGAAGGCCTCGCCGAGCTCCGCCTTCGCCTCGGCGAGCTGGCCCTCCAGCGCCTGGGCCGACTGGAGCATGTTCTCCCGTCGGGTGGCCGCCGCTCTGGCGTAGGTCGGGTAGGCGAAGTGACCGACGTCGGTGATGCCGGCGCGCGCCTCCTCGACGGCGACCTCGCGGGCGAGCTCCACCGCCATCCGCTGGAAGTCGGCCATCATCATCTCGATTTGGGTCACACGCCGGCGCTTCTCGTCGACCTGGAAGCGGCGCAGGCGGATCAGCGTGTCACGCGATTTCATCAGGACGCTCACTCCACGCAACGCTTGAGCCCGCGCCTCGGATCATGCCCGGGCCGTGCCCCTAGGCTCCACCGACGATCTGGCCGAGCCGTGCGTAACCATCGCTGATGGACGTTGCTTCTTCCTTACCCTGCCCCAGAAAAGCCTCAAGCTGAGGCATGAGCGCCACGGCCTCGTCGACCTCCTGGGACGCGCCCGCCCGGTAGGCACCGAGCCGGATCAGCTCCTCCATGTCGGCATAGGTGGAGAGCACCCGCCGCGCCCGGCGGACCACCGGCAGGTAGGCCGGATCGCAGGAGCGGGGCATGGTCCGGGAGACGGAGCGCAGGACGTTGATCGCCGGGTAGCGGCCGCGCTCCGCGATGGCCCGCTCCATGACGATGTGGCCGTCGAGGATGCCGCGCACCGCGTCCGCCACCGGCTCGTTGTGGTCGTCGCCCTCGACCAGCACGGTGAACAGGGCCGAGATCGTGCCCTGCCCCACGCCCGGTCCCGCGCGCTCCAGCAGGCGCGGCAGCTCGGAGAACACGGTCGGCGTGTAGCCCTTGGCGGTCGGCGGTTCGCCGGCGGCGAGACCGATGTCGCGCTGGGCCATGGCGAAGCGCGTGATCGAATCGATCATGCACAGGACCTTCGCGCCCTGGTCGCGGAAATGCTCGGCGACTGACAGGGTCACGTAGGCGGCGTTGCGGCGCATCAGCGCCGGCTCGTCGGAGGTCGCCACCACGACCACCGAGCGGGCGAGCCCGGCGGCGCCGAGATCGTCCTGCAGGAATTCCTGGACCTCGCGCCCGCGCTCGCCCACGAGCCCGATCACCGCCACGTCGGCCGCCGTGTAGCGGGCGAGCATGGAGAGCAGCACCGACTTGCCGACGCCCGACCCCGCGAAGATCCCCATCCGCTGGCCGGCGCACATGGTCAGGAACGTGTTGATGCACCGGACGCCGAGATCGAGCGGGGCGCCGACCCGGGTGCGCGCATGGGCCGGCGGCGGATCGGCCCGGAGCGAATAGACGTCCTGCCCCTGCGGCAGGGGCCCGAGCCCGTCGACCGGACGGCCCAGCGCGTCGATCACCCGTCCCAGCCAGCCGGCGGACGGCCGGATCGCGCCCGCCGATTCGTCGCGCACGTAAGCCGGGCATCCGCGCCGCACACCTTCCAGGGACCCGAACGGCATGGCGAGCGCCCGGTCCCCCTGGAAGCCGATGATCTCGCAGGGTACCAGCCCGTGGCCGTTCGCGCCCTCGACATCGATCCGTCCGCCCAGCCGCATCGCCGCCACCGGGCCGGCGACTTCCACCAGCAGGCCGCGGATCGCAACAACGCGGCCGAACGTCTCGAGCACCTCGACGCGCTCCAGGGCCGCCTGCGCGGCGGCGAGGGACGAAATGAACCTTGCCGAATCCTGTGTCATCGGCCCCGCTCTCAACGCTTCGTTTACCGGCCTCCTTAACACTGCGCTTCACGGGCTCGTAGCGGCTCGATCCGGGGCTCGATGACAACCGAGCTCAACGAAAACGTGCGTTGTGTCCACAGGACCACAGCGCGGATCGAATCGTTACGGAGGAAGTACTTACGCCGGAGGTTGCAGGCGGCCTGGACGCAAGCGGATCGGAATCACGGACCGATGCGAGAGGGGAGGAACGCTGTTCCTCCTATCAAGCTCGCGGAAGTGCGAACAAGACGCTTGCGGTAGGGAATCAGGTTTTGTTAACGATTAATCCATAGCGTTCCACGTCAAGAGCGGCGGAGCGCCCGTCCACAGGCCGGTGGCGGGCGAGCGATAGGGACGTGTCTGCGCGCTGATGCGGCCGGCGGGGCTGGGGACCGACGATGCGGGTACTTTTGATCGAGGACGACAGCGCGACCGCGCAGAGCATCGAGCTGATGCTCAAGTCCGAGAACTTCAACACCTACACCACCGACCTCGGGGAAGAAGGTGTCGATCTCGGTAAGCTCTACGATTACGACATCATCCTCCTCGATCTGAATCTGCCCGACATGTCGGGTTACGAGGTGCTGCGCTCGCTGCGCGTCGCCAAGGTGAAGACGCCGATCCTGATCCTGTCCGGCATGGCCGGCATCGAGGACAAGGTGAAGGGCCTCGGCTTCGGCGCCGACGACTACCTGACCAAGCCGTTCCACAAGGACGAGCTGGTGGCGCGGATCCACGCCATCGTGCGCCGTTCGAAGGGTCACGCCCAGTCGGTGATCACCACCGGCGACCTGATCGTGAACCTCGACCAGAAGACCGTCGAGGTCGGCGGCGCCCGGGTGCACCTCACCGGCAAGGAGTACCAGATGCTGGAGCTCCTCTCCCTGCGGAAGGGCACGACGCTCACCAAGGAGATGTTCCTCAACCATCTCTATGGCGGCATGGACGAGCCCGAGCTGAAGATCATCGACGTGTTCATCTGCAAGCTGCGCAAGAAGCTCGCGAACGCCAGCCAGGGCAAGAACTACATCGAGACCGTCTGGGGCCGCGGCTACGTGCTGCGCGAGCCGATGGACAGCGAGGAGCGCATGGCGGTCTGATCCGCCACGAATTCCGGTTCTCATGAACCCCGTGCGGCCCGGCCGCGCGGGGTTCTTCGTTATGGGGTCGGTCCTGTGCGCAGTCCGGCTGTGGCGGACATGCAGCGTCACGATTGGCGCGCAACGCGCCCTGCCGCCTTATAGGCGGCCCGTACACAGAGCCTTTCGACAAGCGACCCCTCATTCCGGGACCGCGCGGCGGCGCCCGGAATCCAGACGCGCCTTCGGTCCGAGACCTGGCGCCGGCGACGGCTCCGGGTTCCGGGGCCGCCGCCGGCGCCCCGGAAGGACGGCACGGTCGTTCCGCATCGGTGGTGATCCGATGCGGGCGGTTCAGGCGTTCGGCACCTGAACCCTGACAGCCCGATGATCGGCCGCCTGACGCATACCCCTCACCGCACCCCGGTCGCCGAAAAGACCTGTGCCGCCGGAGCGATCACCACGTAGCCGCCGCAAGGCGCCGCCCGGCTGATCACCGCGCTGGCGACACCCCAGACATAGGCGCCACCGCGATCCTCCGCGACGACCGGTCCGCCGGAATCGCCGAAGCAGATTCGGGCGCCGTTCGCCCGGGCGATCGTCAGGCCGGTGCTGCTGGCCGCCACCGGAGTCAGCGTCGCGGTGCGCAGCCGCCCGACCATGCGTCCGGACAGACCGGCCCCGGCGATCCGCAGGCTCTTCGGGACCCGCTGCGGATCGGCGGCCAGCGGTACGGGGCGCCGACCCCTCACGGGTTCGGACAGGCGCAGCACCGCGAGATCGACGGAGAGATCCGAGAGGCTGACGCCGGAGGCATCGTTCGGCAGCATCTCACCGGGATCCGGGCTGTAGCGCGCCGCGACGCGCGCAGCGTAGACCGGCCGCGTCGGCTCGGTCCCGCGGAAGAACACCACCAGCGCGCCGAGGGGATCACCGTTCACGCAATGCGCCGCCGTGAGCACGAGATCGGGGGCGATCAGGACGCCCGAGCAGCGGGTGAGCTGCAGCGCCTCCTCGGGCCGGGTGATCGTACCGATGGCGACGGTGGCTTGCGCCAGCGCATCGCGGCCCGCGGGCGCGCCGCCGTCGATGGCCAGCGCCGGCCCGGCCAGCGCCGATCCGAGCGCCAGGGCCGATCCGGCGGCGGCGAGACATGGCCCGATGGTCCCGAAGATGCTCACGTGCTGGTCTCTCCCGGCGAACGGCCCCCAGCGTGACAGATGCGCCCCGCGAAGCGTGGCGCAAGCGGGCGCGAGGACGCGGAGACCGTCACGTCCGCGTCATCGGGGCCGATCCGGCGCTCAGCGCGCCACCGTCCAGGTGGTCGTGCCGTCCTTGTTGTCCTTCACGGCGACACCCAGCGCGGCCAGAGCGTCGCGCGCGCGGTCGGACGCGGCCCAGTCCTTGGCGGCCCGGGCCGCGCGACGCTCTGCGATCAGCGCTTCGACCGCCGCCACGTCGACTCCGGAAGCCGCAACCTGGGCCTGCTCGCGGTCGCTGCGCGTCCGCGTCAGGAAGCCGAGCAGGTTGGCGCCGGCCCGCAGGTCACCGGGCTGCGCCTCCGGCCCGCCGCTCAGGCGGTGCAGCTCGTTGATCGCCGCCGGCGTGTTGAGATCGTCGCAGAGCGCGTCGACGACCCCGGCAGGGACGTCGCCCGCGGCCGGCGCGTCGCCGGCCGCGTTGTACCAGCGATCGAGCACACGGCTCGATTCCTCCAGGCCCCGCAGGGTCCAGTCGATCGGCTGCCGGTACTGCGTCTTGAGCATGGTCAGCCGCACCACCTCGCCCGGCCAGTCCTTGAGCACGTCGCGGATGGTGATGAAGTTGCCGAGCGACTTCGACATCTTCTCGCCCTCCACCTGGAGGAAGCCGTTGTGCAGCCAGACATTGGCCATCACCGGCGTGCCGAAGCAGCAGCGGGACTGCGCAACCTCGTTCTCGTGGTGGGGGAAGATCAGGTCGATGCCGCCCGCGTGGATGTCGAAGGTGCGGCCCAGATGCTTGGCCGACATGGCCGAGCATTCGATGTGCCAGCCCGGGCGCCCGGGCGCCGCGATGCCGGCGGGCGACGGCCAGGACGGCTCGCCGGGCTTGGCGGGCTTCCACAGCACGAAGTCGAGGGGCGAGCGCTTGTAGGGCGCGACCTCGACACGGGCGCCGGCCTCCATCTCGTCCAGCGGCCGCTTGGACAGGCCGCCGTAATCCGGCATCGACGGCACGTCGAACAGGACATGGTCCTCCGCCACGTAGGCGTGGCCGGACCGCACCAGAGCGTCGATCATCACGACCATCTCGTTGATGTGGTCGGTGGCCCGGGGCTCGACGAAGCGGGGGCGCTCGCCGGCGACGTTGACGTCGCCGGGCATCAGCACGCCGAGGTCGCGCACGTCGGTGTGGAACTGCGCCAGCGTGCCGTCCGTGAGGTCGCGGATGGTGATGCCGCGCTCGGCCGCGCGGGCGTTGATCTTGTCGTCCACGTCCGTGACGTTGCGGGCGTAGGTCACGTGCGCCGGCCCGTAGAGGTGGCGCAGCAGCCGGAACAGCAGATCGAAGACGATGATCGGCCGGGCGTTGCCGATATGGGCCGCGTCGTAGACGGTCGGGCCGCAGGCATAGATCCGGACGTGGGCGGGATCGATCGGCGCGAAGGTCTCCTTGGCGCCGGTCAGCGTGTTGTAGAGCCGCAACATCGGCGCCATGAAACCCATCCCCCTCCCGGCGCCGCGGATGACGTCCGGCCACGCGCCGTGGCCGGAAACCGGCCCTGCCTTCAACGACCTGCTGGCCGCACGCGGCGAAGAACGGCCGAAACGTGGCACCGCCTCCGGTCCCGGCCCAGCATCCTGTTGCATTGCCGCGACGGCGCGGCCCGCCCGATGGGGCTAACCCAAAAGCGTGAGAAATTCGAGAAGGTCTTCGCGCCGCCCGGGTAAGGCTTCCTTAACCGCGCCGTCGGACCGTTCGGACAGCGATCCTCACGTTACAGATCCTGTGCCTAGGGACATTTCATGCGACGCTCGGCCGCCGGTTACTTCGTTCTCGCCACCACGCTTGCCTGCGCCGGCCTGACGCATGTCGCGATGGCCGGCACGGACGGTGAGACGCCCGCGAAGGCGCCGGCCCATGTCGAGAAGACCTTCCTGATCCCGTCGAGCGACGGCTACGGCGTCGGCGAGTGCCTGACGACACCGGGCAGCGACTGCGGACAGGTCGTGGCCAACGCGTGGTGCGAGGCGCAGGGCTACGCGGCCGCCAATTCCTACGGCGTCGCCGCAGCCGACGAGTATACCGGCGCCATCAGCCAGCCTGTCCCGACCCCATCCGAGCGCCCGATCCGCATCACCTGCCAAGACTGAACCTGCCAAGACTGAACCTGCCAAGACTGAACCTGCCAAGACTGAACCTGCCAAGACTGA
>Ga0255028_100024_pt1 | contig 46618 bp, 44 predicted proteins | sample DRGLUT_MetaT_FD_178168 | JGI IMG/M metagenome (GOLD analysis project Ga0255028, IMG submission 178168) | Metatranscriptome of freshwater microbial communities from Pennsylvania, United States - DR:GLUT (Metagenome Metatranscriptome) | ecosystem: Environmental > Aquatic > Freshwater > Creek...
GAACTGGCCGTTCGCGTCCTCGTGGTCGTTCTGGTAGGGCTTCCAGCCGAGCGCCAGCATGTGGTCGCAGATCTCGGCGATCACGTCGTAGCGGCGCATCAGCGCCTGCTGGTCGTAGCAGGACTTCTCCGCCCGGTCGTGGTGGTCGGAGATCGCCGCCCCGTCCGGGCTCAGCAGGAAGAACTCGGCCTCGACGCCGGTCCTGACCCGCAAGCCCTCGGCGGCGGCCCGCGCCACGAGCTGCTTCAGCACCACCCGGGGCGCCTGGTCGACGGGGGCGTCCGCCATGGTGCAGTCGGCCGCCACCCAGGCGACGTCCGGCTTCCAGGGCAGGCGGATCACCGAGGCGGCGTCCGGCATCGCGAACAGGTCGGGATGGGCCGGCGTGAGGTCGAGCCAGGTGGCGAAGCCCGCGAAACCCGCACCGTCGCGCTGCATGGCGCCAATCGCCTGCGCGGGCACCAGCTTGGCGCGCTGGCAGCCGAACAGGTCCGTGTAGGAGATCATGAAGTACCGCACGCCGTGCTCGGCGGCGTAGGCGGAAAGGTCGGTCGTCACGGCAGCCCCCCTGAGCGCGGGTCGGTGGGTGCCGACCGCGCCCGAACCGGCGCGACCGGCGGGGTTGAAGGGCCCTAGAAGCCGGCTTTGCCCGGGTACCAGTCGGTGCCGGCCAGCGGCACGCGGGCCATGGCGGCGGCCTCGAGCGTCAGCGCCACGAGATCCTCGGGCTCCAGATTGTGCAGGTGGTTGTGGCCGCAGGCGCGGGCGATCGTCTGCGCCTCCAGGGTCATGACCTTCAGGTAATTGGCGAGCTTCCGGCCGGCGCGCACCGGGTCGAGGCGGGCCGCCAGTTCGGGATCCTGCGTGGTGATGCCCGCGGGGTCGCGGCCCTCGTGCCAGTCGTCGTAGGCGCCCGCGGTGGAGCCGAGCTTGCGGTACTCCTCCTCGTAGGCCGGGTCGTTGTCGCCGATGGCGACGAGCGCCGCGGTGCCGATCGAGACCGCGTCGGCCCCCAGCGCGATGGCCTTGGCGACGTCGGCGCCCGAGCGGATGCCGCCGGAGATCACGAGTTGCACGCTCCGGTGCAGGCCGAGATCCTGCAGCGCCTGCGCGGCGGGGCGGATACAGGCCAGCGTCGGCTGGCCGACATGCTCGATGAACACGTCCTGGGTCGCCGCCGTGCCGCCCTGCATGCCGTCGAGGACGACGACGTCGGCCCCGGCCTTCGCGGCCAGCGCGGTGTCGTAATAGGGCCGCGCGCCGCCGACCTTCACGTAGATCGGCTTCTCCCAGTCGGTGATCTCGCGCAATTCGCCGATCTTGATCTCGAGGTCGTCCGGGCCGGTCCAGTCCGGGTGCCGGCAGGCGGAGCGCTGGTCGATGCCCTGGGGCAGGTCGCGCATGGCGGCGACCCGGTCGGAGATCTTCTGGCCGAGCAGCATGCCGCCGCCGCCGGGCTTCGCGCCCTGGCCGACCACCACCTCGATGGCGTCGGCGCGCCGGAGGTCGCGCGGGTTCATGCCGTAGCGGGAGGGCAGGTACTGGTAGACGAGGATCTCGGAATGGCCGCGCTCCTCGTCGGTCATGCCGCCGTCGCCGGTCGTGGTGGAGGTGCCGGCCAGGCTCGCGCCGTGGCCGAGTGCCTCCTTGGCGTTGGCGGACAGGGAACCGAAGCTCATGCCGGCGATGGTGATCGGGATCTTCAACGCGATCGGCTTCTTCGCAAAGCGCGTGCCGAGGGTGACGCCGGTCCCGCAGGTCTCCCGGTAGCCCTCCAGGGGATAGCGCGACATCGAGGCGCCGAGGAACAGCAGGTCGTCGAGATGCGGGAGCTTGCGCTTCGTGCCGCCGCCGCGGATGTCGTATATCCCGGTGGCCGCGGCCCGGCGGATCTCCGCCATCGTGTGGTCGTCGAAGGTCGCCGACTTGCGCGGCGGCATCGGCGGGTTCTGGTAGGTCATGCCCGGTCTCCCGCTCAGTAGGCGTTGTCGATGTTGAAGCTGTAGAGCTGGCGCGCCGAGCCGTAGCGCCGGAACGCCTCGGGCCGGACGTCCGTGACCCCGGCCCGGTCGAGCAGGGCCGCGAGGTACGCGCGGTGCTCGGGGCGCATCGGCTTCTCGATGCAGTCGGCCCCGAGGCTCTTCACGCTGCCGCGGACGAACAGCTTCGCCTCGTAGAGCGAGTCGCCCAAAGCCTCGCCGGCATCGCCCAGGACCACGAGGGATCCGGACTGCCCCATGAAGGCCGACATGTGCCCGATCGAGCCGTGCACGACGATGTCGATGCCCTTCATGGAGATGCCGCAGCGCGAGGCCGCGTTGCCCTTGATGACGAGGAGGCCGCCGCGCCCGGTCGCTCCGGCATATTGCGAGGCGTCGCCCTCGATCACGACCGTGCCGGACATCATGTTCTCGGCGACGCCGGGACCCGCCGAGCCCTGCACCGTGACGGTGCCGCCGTCGTTCATGCCGGCGCAGTAATAGCCCACCGAGCCGCGCACGGTGACGGAGACGGGCCCGTCGATCCCGACCGCCACCGCGTGCTGGCCCCGCGGGTTCAGCACCTCGAAAGCGGTGTCGTTGGCGCCGGCGGCGACGCCGTGAAGGGCCTGGTTCAGGGCGCGCAGGGGCGTCGCCGCCAGATCGAAGACGGGCATGGACGGATCCGTGATGTGAGGGCGGCTCAGGCGGCCTGCCGCTGATCCCAGAAGTAGACGGTCGCCGGCTCGGGCTCCCAGATTCGGGCGGTCTCGATCCCCGGCAGGCCGACGAGCGCCCGGTATTCCGAGCCGAAGGCGACGTAGCGCTCGGTCTCGGCCATGATCGCGGGTTTGCAGGCGATCGGGTCGCGCAGGACGCCGAAGCCGGACTTGGTGCCGACCACGAAGGTGAAGAACCCGTCGAGATCCTCCAGCGCCCCCGCGAGCGCCGCGCCGAGATCCCGGCCCCGCGCCATCGCGGTCGTGAGATAGGCGGCCGCGACCTCGGAATCGTTCTGGGTCTCGAAAGCCATGCCGTCGCGGGCGAGGCTCCGGCGCAGGTTGTTGTGGTTCGACAGCGAGCCGTTATGGACGAGGCACTGGTCGGCCCCCGTCGAGAACGGGTGCGCGCCCATCGTGGTCACGGCCGATTCCGTCGCCATCCGGGTGTGGCCGATGCCGTGGGTGCCGGACATCCGGGCGATGCCGAAGCGCGCCACCACGTCCCTCGGCAGGCCGACCTCCTTGTAGATCTCGACGCTCTCGCCCGCGCCCATCACGCGCAGGTCTGGCGAGAGGCCCTTGAGGGCGTCTCGCGTCGCGTCGAGGCGGTCGGACGCGACGGTGATCACCGCGTGCGAACTCTTCACCGCCACCCGCGCCGAGCCGCCGGAGGCCTCCGCGAGGCGCTGCTCCAGGGCGGGGAAATCCGCCAGGGCCTGAGCCGACTGCACGGTGATCTTCGAGCGGCCGGGGGTCGGCGGCCCGTAGATCGCGAGGCCCGCCGAATCCGGACCGCGATCCGTCATGGTGACGAGCATGTCGGCGAGCAGGGCGCCGAGCCGCGGCTCCAGGGCGGGGTCCTTCAGGAACAATCCGACGATGCCGCACATGGCACCACCTCCGTCGCGGGTTCGCCCGGAGCATAGGCGGTCTCGCAACGGAGAATCAACTGTCAGGAAATAAGATTTCTTCTCAAGAATTGACGACGGGTCAGTCCGCCCCCCCGGATTGCGGGTAGGCGATCACCGAGAGGTAGCGGGCCGGCAGCACCAAGAGCTCCGCCGGCCCGTGCGGGGCGTCGGCGTCGAAGAACAGGCTGTCGCCCGGCTGCATGTGGAAGTGCCGGTCCCCGTGCCGGTACAGCACCTCGCCCTCTAGCATGTAGAGGAATTCCAGGCCCGCGTGCTGGAAGGTCGGGAACACGTCCGAATCGGTCGTGAGCGTGATCAGGTACGGCTCGACCGTGACCCCGCTGGTGTTCTCGTGGATGTGGCCGAGCAGGTTGTACTGGTGCCCGGCGCGGGTGCCGCGCCGCTCCAGCTCGACGCCTTCGCCGGCCTTGACGAAGACGGCGTTGCGAACCTCCTCGTAGCGCCGGAAGAAGCCGGTGATCGGCATGCCGAGCGCCTGGGCGAGCAGCTGCAGCGTCGTCAGGGACGGCGAGATGTTGCCGTTCTCGATCTTCGACAGCATGCCGGGCGACAGGCCGGTGGCTGCGGCGAGGTCGGCGGAGGTGAGGCCGAGGCGTTTCCGGCGCTCGCGCACTTCGTGGCCGATCGCCCGTTCGAGGTTGTTCTCGCGCGGCTCGCGGACGGCGTGCGGATCCTGCGACAGGACCGGCTCGCGCGCCGGCTCCGACGCCTCCCCCGCCGTCCGGTTCGACGAGCCTGACCGCATGGCGGGTTCCCCTCCTCGGCGATCGCGGGTTGCGGCCGCGCGGATCCTCGGCCGCCCTGCCGCGGCGCCGGACGCCTGTCAACGGATCGGCGCCCGCCCGGATCGCGGGCTGCGCAGCACGGACACGTCGCCGGTCCGCTTCTTGCTCGCACCCCGGCCGCGGAGTGGACTCAAGGCTGCCGAACCGGGAGATCCTGCATGCGTCGATCCCTGCACACCGATGAGGAGATCGCCTTCCTGCTCGACGAGGCCGCGCGTGGCATCCCCATCGCCGAGATCTGCGCGAGCGCCCGGATCTCGCTCGGCACCTTCTACCGCTGGCGAAGACGCCTCGGCGGCCTGAAGCCAGCGGGAGTGGCCCGGCTCGATCAGGTCGAGCGGGAGAATGCCGGCCTCCGGGCGGAGGTGCTGCGGCTTCGGGCGGCCCTGCTCGTCCAGCCGGTGCGCGGGGCACCGGCCACGACGGAGCACACGAGCCTGCGCCAGACGCCGCACCATCGCGGCGCCTACGCCTGTGTCGGCCGGTTCGCCTTCGGGCGCAGCGCGAACTGAGGCGGTCTCCGTCTGGATGCTTCGGGTGAGGGATCCCTCGCCGTCATCGCGCGCGCAGCGAAGCGACCCGGGGCAGCGGGACCTCTCAGGTCGGAGCGTGTCCCGGCATGGCTTCGCTGCGCTCGCAAGGACGGAGGGGTCTGCATCGGCCGGCCATGCGCTCAAGCGGCTCCGGACGGCGCCGACGCGAGGGCTGTCTTGGGCATCAGCATGTGGACGCCCTTGTTGCCGTCGACCGTCTGGGTGATCCGCAGGTTCCCGGCGAGCGAGCACAGCATGTAGGCCTGGTTCCGGGTGAGGCTGGTCCGCGCGCAGACGAGGCGCACCATCTCGCGCACGGCCTGGCGCATCGCCTCGTCGAGGCTCTCGTGCAGGCCGATCGACATCAGGTCGGTGGGCGTCTCGGCGAAGGGCCACGCGCCCGGGAGGTCCTTGCGGACGGTCAGCCGGAACGTGCCGGTCAGCCCGGTCTCCAGGGCGGTGATGCAGACCTCGCCATCGCCCTGCACGCCGTGGCCGTCGCCCGCGTAGAAGCCGCCGCCGGGGTTGAACACCGGCAGGTAGAGGGTGGTGCCGACCCGCAGCTCCTTGTTGTCCATGTTGCCGCCGAAGGCGCGGGGCACCGGGCTGCCGACCCGGCCCCAGGTGGCAGGCGGGGCCGTGCCCATGATGCCGAAGAACGGGTCGAGGGGCAGCTCCGTGCCCCAGGGCAGGCGGCAGAGGCCGCGCGCGGTGTCGATGTCGGCGTGGACGGTCTCGTACTCGGTGAACTCGTCCGGCAGGGTGCCGAGGAGCGGCAGGATCGACACGAAGCCCCAGTCGAGGCGGAACTTCAGGTCGAGGATGTCGACCTGCAGCATGTCGCCGGGCTCGGCGCCCGCGACGTGGACCGGGCCGGTGACGAAGTGCGGGCCGGGGCCGCGCTCCAGGGTGTCGAGGGCGTGGAGCAGGTCGGGCGGCACCCGGGCCGGATCGGGGTGGAGCGACTCGCGCCCGCCCGCCGGATGCGAGTGCAGGGTGACGGTGTCGCCGGACGCGACGGTGAGGACGGGCGGGAGCGCGGCGTCGAAATAGCCGAGCACCATGGTCTCGGGCGTCGCGGGGATCTCGTGATGGGTCGGCACGGCGGCTCCTGGTTTGTCCGTCAGACGGCGATGTGACGGGTGAGGGCTTCGGGGTTCAACACCTTCGGATCGCCGCGCTCGACGACGCTGCCGCGGGACAAAACCACCACGGAATCGGCGACCCGCAGGGCGAAATCGAGGTATTGCTCCACGAGCAGCACGGTGATCCGGCCTTTGAGCCCGGCGATCACCGCCTCGATGGCGGCGACGATCGAGGGCTGGATGCCCTCGGTCGGTTCGTCGAGGAGGAGCGCGCGGGGCCGGGTGGCGAGCGCCCGGGCGATGGCGAGCTGCTGCTGCTGGCCGCCCGAGAGGTTGCCGCCCGGGCGGTGCCAGAGGCCGCGGAGCGCCGGGAACAGGGCGACCGCCTCGTCGACCGCGTCGGTCCGCTCCAGCGCGTGGGCCCGGGCCGCGACCCGCAGGTTCTCGGCGACGGTCAGATCCGAAAAGATCTCGCGTCCCTGCGGCACGTAGGCGAGCCCTGAGCGGGCGCGCCGGTCGGGCGACAGGCGGGTCAGGTCTGTCGCGTCGAGGGCGATCCGGCCGCGGCTTTCCGGAATCAGGCCGGTGAGGCAGCGCAGCAGCGTGGTCTTGCCGGCGCCGTTGCGGCCGAGCACGGCGAGGCAGGCGCCCGGCTCGACCGCGAGGCCGATCCCGCGCAGCACCTGCGCGCTGCCGTAATGCTGGTCGAGCCCCTCGACGGCGAGGCGCGCAGGTGCGGCGGCTGTGGTCATCGGCCGAGGAACACCTCGATCACCCGGGCATCGCCCCGCGCGCCCTGCATGCTGCCCTCGTAGAGCGTGCGGCCCTCGTGCAGCACCGTCACCCGGTCGGCGATGGCCTCGACGAAGCCCATGTCGTGCTCGATCACCAGGATCGCCCGGTCCGGCCGGCGCAAGCTCCGGATCAGCGCGGCGGTCTGGGCGGTCTCGGCGTCGGAGAGCCCGGCGACGGGCTCGTCGAGGAGGAGGAGCACGGGCTCGGCGGCCAGCACCATGCCGATCTCCAGCCACTGCTTCTCGCCATGCGCGAGGCTGCCGGCCGGCACCTCGGCGCGGGGGCCGAGGCCGATCTCGCCGAGCACGGCGGCGATGCGCGCCGGGCGCTCGCGCGGGCTGAGGGCGGGGCCGCAGCCGATCTCCAGGTTCTCGCGCACGGTGAGCGCCGGGAAGACGCTGGGCTTCTGGAACTTGCGCCGCACGCCGGCCCGGGCGATCTCGGCCTCGGAGCGCTTGGTCAGGTCGATATGGTCGCCGAGCATCACCCGGCCGGAGACCGGCTTGGTGACGCCCGAGATCACGTCGAGGAGCGTGGTCTTGCCGGCGCCATTCGGGCCGATCACCGCCCGCACCTCGCCGGGATCGACGGCGAGCGACACGGCATCGAGCGCCGTGAACCGGCCGAAGGCGACGGTGAGAGCGTCGACCACGAGGGCGGTCATCGCGTCCCCCGCAGCCAGGTCGGGCGCCGGCGCCAGTCCACGAGGTCGAGGAGCCCGTTCGGCAGGACCAGCACCACGAGCAGCACCAGCCCGGACAGGATGAACGGCCACGCCTCCGGCATCGCGGCGCTCAGCCAGAACTTCAGGCCGTTGACGAGGATCGCGCCGATCACCGCCCCGCCGAGCCGTCCCAGCCCGCCGATCGCCACCCAGACGGCGATCTCGATGGACAGGTCGGGCGCCAGCACCCGCGGGTTGATGATGCCGACCTGCGGCACGTAGAGGATGCCGGCGAGCGCCGCGATCATGGCCGAGACGCACCAGATCCCGAGCTTCAGCCGGGTGGTGCTGTAGCCCAGCGTGCGCAGGCGGGTCTCGTCGTCGCGGCAGGCGAGCATCCGCCGACCGATCGCGCTGCCGACGAGAAGCCGCGTGCCGGCGAGCACCGCCGCCAGCGTCAGGAGGGCGGCGACGGCGAGCCCCGTGACCACGCCGGGCGAGCCCATCGGCCAGCCGAACAGCAGCGGGAATCCGGTCATGCCGTTGTTGCCGCCGAGCCCGGTATCGTTGCGGTACATCAGCAGCATCGCGACGTAGACGAGCGCCTGGCTGATGATCGAGAAGTAGACGCCGTTGACCCGCGAGCGGAACGAGGCGAACCCGAACACGAAGGCGACGAGGCCGGCGAGCGCCAGCGCCAGGACGAACGCGTACGACGCGTGGTCGAGGCCGGCCCAATAGGCCGGCAGGCTCTTCCAGCCCATGAACTGCACGAAATCCGGCAGCACGCCGGTCACGGCAGCGCCGTGGGCCAGCAGGTGCATGGCGCAGACATAGCCGCCGATGGCGAAGAACAGCCCGTGCCCGAGGCTGAGGATCCCGAGATAACCCCAGACCAGATCCAGCGACACGGCGAGGATCGCGAAGGCGGCGAGCTGGCCCAGGGCGTTGACGAGATACGGGGCAGGGGACGCCACGAGGAGCCCCGCCGCCGCGGTGAGGCAGAGCCCGACGAGCCCCGCGACCAGGGGATCGCGCACGGCACGCCGCGCCGGTCCGGCGGGGGCGGCAAGGGCGGTCTGCACGCCGCCGCTCATCGCCGCCGCCGCACCGCGAACAGCCCCTCGGGCCGGCGCTGCAGGAACAGGATGATGCCGACGAGCACGATCACCTTGGCGGCGACCGCGCCGGAGATCGGCTCGATCAGCACGTTGGCGCCGCCGACCCCGAGGGCCGCCACCAGGGTCCCGACGAGGCTGCCGACGCCGCCGAGCACCACCACCATGAAGCTGTCGACGATGAGGCCCGAGCCCATGCCGGGATTGACGCTGTAGATCGGGCACAGAGCCACCCCGGCGAGCCCGGCCAGGCCCGAGCCCAGCCCGAAGGCGAGGCGGTCGACCCGGCGGGTCGGCAGGCCGAGGCAGGCGGCCATGTCGCGGTTCTGGGTCACGGCGCGGATGTCGAGGCCGAGCGGGGTGCGGCGCAGGATCAGCAGCGTCAGGACGAGGGTCGCCGCCGCGAAGCCGATGGCGAACAGGCGGTTCCAGGTCATGACGAAGTCGGCGTAGAGCGGCACCCCGCCGCTGACATAGGCCGGCATGACGAATTGCAGGTTCTGGGTGCCGACCGTCACGCGGACGAGGTTCACCAGGAACAGGCTCACCGCCCAGGTGGCGAGCAGGCTCATCAGCGGCCGCCGGTAGAGGTGGCGCAGGATCAGCGCCTCGACGACGATGCCCGCCAGGGCGACCGCCCCGAAGGCGACCGGAATGGCGGCGAACAGGTACAGGTCGAGCAGCCCCGGGGCGAGCCGGCGGAAGGCCTCCTGCACGCCGTAGGTGGCGTAGGCGCCGAGCATGATGAACTCGCCCTGGGCGAGGTTGATCACGCCCATCAGCCCGAAGATGATCGCGAGCCCGGCCGCCGCCATGAACAGGATGCTGGCGAAGCTCAGGCCGTTGTAGACGACCGCGAGGCCGTCGCCGATCGCCACCGCCCGGGAGACCTGCGCGAGGCCGGCATCGAGCGCGGCCCGGAAGGCCGGGTCGGCGGTGTAGGCGGGATCGCTCTTGAGCGCCGCGAGCCGCGCCTGCGCGGTCCCGGACGGGCTCGCGGCCACGGCGGCGATCGCCGCCCGGCGCCGGGCCGGATCGGGCGACGACAGGGCGGCCGCCTGCGCGAGCCCGGCGATCGTCCCCTTCAGCGCGGGATCCGTCTCGGCGTCCCGCGCCCGATCGAGCACGGCCGCCGGGACGGTGGCGATGCGGCGCTCCACGACCGACAGCCCGGCTCCGCGGGCGGCCGGATCCGCACCCGTCAGCAGCGCGACGGTGCCGCGCGCGGTCTCGAGGGCGGCGCGCTGGCGCAGGCCGAGGACCGGTGCGCGCGCCTCCGCGACCGGCCGTGGCGCGCCGCTGACCGCATCGCGCCCCTCTGATGCGCTCGGACGGTCGAGCAGGACGGCGCCCTCCGCCCGGCAGGACAGGCGGCGCTCGGCCAACGCCCCGAGGAGCCGGCCTGCGAAGGCGAGATCGTCCGCCGGCAGGTCGCCGCCGGCCTGGACGAGGCCCTCGGCCCCGCGGACCTGCGCGGCGCCGTCGCCGCACAGATCCGCCGCGAAGGCCGCCCGGTCGAGCGGCGCTGCGGAGGCCGGGGTCGCCGAATGTACAAGACACCAGAGTGCCGGAAGCACCCAGAGGTAAAACCGCCTCGGCTCAGCCATAGGGGCTGAACGGGACCGGCTTCGGGGCGTTCGGGGATTGCCAGAGGACGTCGAAGCCGCGCTTCTCGTTGACCGAGCCGATGAACACGCCGCGGGAGACGTAATTGTTCTCCCCCGTCATGGTCAGCGTGTAGCCCGACGGGTCGTCGAAGCTGAGGCCCGCGAAGGCCTTGCGCACCTCCGGCACCGCGAAGGAGCCGGCCTTGGCGGCGGCCAGCGCCCAGAGATGGACGCTGTCATAGGCCGAGACCATCGGGTCGATCACCGTGTCGGCGCTGAACGGGACGTTCTTGGCCTTCACGTAGGCGGCCCAGTCGGCGAGGAATGTCTGGTTGCGCTCGCCCTTGGCGGCCTGGAGATAGGCCCAGCAATTCAGGTGGCCGACGAGCTTGGCCGTATCGAGCCCCTCGAGATCGGCCTCCACCATGTCGAGGCCGAGGATCGGCACGTCGGTGGCGCTGATGCCCTGGTTGGCGAATTCGCGCAGGAAGTCGGGGATCGAGGATCCGACGACGGTGAGCACCACGATCGCCTGGCCGCCCGGCTGGCTGGCGAAGCTGCGGACCTGGTTCACCAGCGTCTGGAAGTTCGAGAAGCCGAACGGCACGTATTCCTCGCGCCACGCCGTCTCGGGGATGCCCTTGCTGGTCCAGTAGCCCTTGAGCTGCTTGTTGATCGTGCGCGGCCAGACGTAGTCCGAGCCGATCATGAAGAACCGCTTCGCCCCGACCCCGTCCGGGCCCATCAGGTAATCCACCGCCGGCAGCACGGAACTCGCGGGCGGCGAGTTCACGTAGACGACGGCCTTGGAATTCTCGTCGCCCTCGAAGTGGAGCGGGTAGAACAGCAGCCCGTCATTCTGCTCGACCACCGGCAGCACCGACTTGCGCGACACGGAGGTCCAGCAGCCGAACAGGGCCGCGACCTTCTCCTGCTGGAGCATCTGCCGGCCGACCTGGGCGTAGAGCGGCCAGTCCGAGGCGGGATCGGAGGTCAGGACCTCGATCTGGCGGCCGTTGACGCCGCCGCGCCCGTTGATCGCGTCGGCGGCCATGCGGACCACGTGGTTCAGCCGGCCCTCGAGATTGGCCATCGTGCCCGACGACGAGAACAGGCAGCCGAGCTTGACGGTGTCGGCGGCGAAGGCCGGCCGGATGATGGCCGGTGCCGCGAGCAGCGCCGCCGTGCCCAAGACGCCGCGTCGCGTGAGATGCGTCATCGACCCCGAAGCTCCCTTGAATGACGGGTCGATTGTCGGTCGCCGTCCGAGCGACGGGAAGGTCAAAGAGACTGCAGGTCGCCGGGGTTCTTGCGCATATTGGCGGCACTTGTACGCGCTGCGGGCGGTCCTGTGCCGAGAACGTCAAAATTTGCGTATTGAGGCCCAGACCTGTGTCGCCCGGAGCGTGATGACGGGCGGCCGGCATCAGAGGTCGGCGTCGATCGGAAGCCGTGTCGGATCGCGCCGGCGGTCGCGCCTCCAGCGGAAGCGGCGCCGGCACGGAAGTGGCAGGGTGGCGCCGTCGCGGTCCGCCCCGGACCCGCGCACCGGGAGCGGCGGAATGGACACGGTATCGGCGGTCGGCACGGCGGTCCGTGCGCAGCGCGGCCGGGTGGAGGCGTTGTTCGACGACCTTGCCCGGTGCGGCCGGACCGATCCCGGGTTCACGCGGGCCTCCTACAGCCCGGAGGAGACCGAGGCGCACGCGGTGGTGATGCGCTGCGCCGCCGCTCTCGGCCTCGCGATCGGGCGGGACGCGGCCGCCAACACCACCCTGACGCTGCCGGGGCGGGACCGGAGCCTGCCGCCGATCCTGATCGGCTCCCACCTCGACACCGTCGCCCAGGGCGGCAATTTCGACGGGGCCGCCGGGGTGGTGGCCGGGCTCGCCGCCGTCGCGGCGCTCCGCGACCTGGGGCTGACCCCGGCGCGCGACATCACCGTCATGGCCATCCGCGCCGAGGAGAGCGTCTGGTTCCAGGTCTCCTACATCGGCAGCCGGGCGGCCCTCGGAACCCTGCCGGACGGGGCGCTCGACGCCGCCCGGATCGACAGCGGCCTCGGCCTCGCCGCGCACATCGCCCGGGAGGGGGGCGACCCGGAGGCGCTGCGCAGCGGCCCGCCCGCCCTCGACGCCGCCGCGATCCACGCCTTCCTGGAGGTGCATATCGAGCAGGCGCCGAGCCTGGAGGAGGCCGGGATCCCGGTCGGCCTCTGCACCGGGATTCCCGGCAACGTCCGCTACCCCGACGTCCGGATCCTTGGGCGCTACGACCATGTCGGAACGCCCCGCCGCTTCCGCCGCGACGCGGCCATGGCGGGCGCCGAGATCGCCCTGGCCCTCGATCGGGTCTGGGCGGAGCGCGAGGCCGCCGGCTGCCCGATGGCCGTCACCTTCGGCCGGTTCCACACCGATGCCGCGGTCCACGGCCTGACGACCGTCCCCGGCGCGTTCCGGTTCAGCCTCGACATGCGGGCCTACACAGCCGAGGTGCTGTCGGCCTTGGAGGCCGCGTTCCTGGCCGCCGTGACGGACGTGTCGGAGCGCCGCGGTGTCACGGTGGCCCTCGGGCCCCGCGCCGAGGCGGGCGTCGGCGCGGTTTCGCCCCGGATCCGCGACGGGCTCGCGGCGGCCGCGGACGCGCTCGGCATCGCCACCCGGCCCCTCGGCAGCCCCGCCTCCCACGACGCCGCCGCCTTCGCCAAGGCCGGCGTGCCGATGGCCATGCTGTTCGTGCGCAACGCCAATGGCAGCCACAACCCCGACGAGGCCATGGCGACCGATGACCTCCTCGACGCCGTCGCGATCCTCACCGCTTGGCTGGTGGCGGAGACCTGCGCCGGCTGAGGGCGGGCGCCCGTCAGGCGGAAAAGCGCGCGAGGCGGCCGGCCGGCGCGCCCAGGACGGTGTCGTCGCGCATCACGAGGTGGCCGCGCACGATCGTGGCGACGGGCCAGCCGGTGACGTCGGTGCCGGCAAAGGGCGTCCAGCCGCAGGGCGAGACGATCCAGGATTCCTCGATCCTGCGGCGCGCCTTCAGGTCCACGAGGGTGAAGTCGGCGTCGTATCCGGCGGCGATCCGGCCCTTGCCGGCAAGGCCGTAGACCCGGGCCGGCCCGGCCGCCATCAGGTCGACGAGGCGCGCGAGCGGCAGGCGCCCGGCCGCGACGTGGTCGAGCATCACCGGCACCAGGGTCTGGACCCCGGTGAGGCCGGCCGGGCAGTCCGGCCAGGGCTGCTCCTTGGCGGCCCGCGCATGGGGCGCGTGATCGCTGCCGACCGTGTCGACGGTGCCGTCGCGAACCGCCGCCCAGGCGGCCGCCCGGTGGCGCTCGTCGCGGATCGGCGGGTTCATGACGCCGAAGCCACCGAGGGTGTCGTAGCAGTCCGGGGCCACCTGCGTGAGGTGATTGACCAGCACCTCCACGGTGGCGACGTCGCGGAAATCGCGCAGGTAGGCGAGTTCCTCGGCGGTGGAGACGTGCAGGATATGGGTCGCCCGGCCGGTCTTCCGGGCCAGCGCCATGAGGCGCCGCGTGCCCAGGAAGGCGCATTCCGGGTCGCGCCATTCCATGTGGGTCCGGTACGGCTGGCCCCGGCTGAACAGCGGTTTGCGGGCCTGGAGCCGGTCCTCGTCCTCGCTGTGGAAGGCCATGCGCCGGTGGCCGGCGCGCATGGCGAGCTCGAGATGCGCGTCGTCCTCGATCATCAGCGCCGCCGTGGAGCTGCCGGCGAAGACCTTGACGGCGCAGACACCCGGCGCACGCTCCAGCGCGGCGAGGGCGTCGATATTGGCCTTCGTGCCGGCCACGTAGAGGCCGATGTCGCACCAGCTCCGGCCCGCAACGTAGTCGCGCTTCCACGCGAGGCGCTCGGTATCGGCGATCGGCGGGACGGTGTTGGGCATGTCGAACAGGGTGGCGATCCCGCCCAGCACCGCGGCCCGCGTGCCGGTCTCGATCGTCTCCACCGCCGGGTCGCCGGGGTCGCGCAGGTGGACGTGGCTGTCGATCAGGCCGGGCAGGACGTGCAGGCCCGCGGCGTCGATCACCGCCTCCGCGGTCGCGCCGGCCGGCGTCGCGAGGGCCGCGATGCGCCCGTCGCTGACGCCGAGATCGATCGCCTCGGTGCCCCAGGGCGTGACGCAGGTGCCGCCGCGGATCAGCAGGTCGTAGTGCATCGCCGGAGTCTCCCTACAGGTCCGCCCGGAGCAGAACCGCCCCGAGGGCCGCCGCCACCGCCTGCTGGCAGGGCTCGACGACCGGACACCCGACCGCCCGCGCGACGGCGGCCCGGTGCGGCGCCATGCCGGCGCAGCCGAGCACGATGACGTCGGCGCCGTCGCGCGCGACCAGGGTCCGGGCCGCCGCGACCAGGCGGTCGCGGATGGCCTCCCCCGCCGACTCGTCGGCCTGCGCCTCCACAGGCCGGCTGCCGGCATAGCGTTCGCCGAGGCCCATCTGGCGGACCATCCGGCGCTGGCGCCGCACGCTGCCCTCCGACAGGGCGACGATGCCGAAGCGCTCGCCGAGGGTGAGCGACCGGAGGAGGCCCCACTCGGCGATCCCCATCACGGGCCTGCCGCCGGCGACCTCGCGGGCGGTATGCAGGCCCGGGTCGCTGAAGCAGGCGATGACGAAGGCGTCCGCCGGATCCTCCGCGATGCGCCGGGCCAGCGGCATCACCACGGAATCCGCGTCCCGCTGGGTCGCGATGCCCGCCGGCCCCTCGGGCAGGTCCGTCACCGCGATGACGGGGCCGCCGTCCAGGCGCAGCGGCGTCAGTGCCGCGTCGATGGCGGCGGTCACCGCCCGGGAGGCGTTCGGGTTGATGACCAGGATGCGCGCGGGTCCGGTGGTGCCGCGATGATGCATGCCGTCTCCTGCGGAACCAACGCCTTGGCCTGCCGCTGACGACAGTGGCCGGCGCGATGCGAAACCCGGGCCGCGCCGCGCTGCGATGCCGGCCCGACCGGGCACCGATCTTGCCCGCCTCGTCGGCGCAAGAGAGAGGTTATCGATGCACGACGAAGCTGCGGACGGGACGATGGGCGCCACCCTGGTGACAGGGGCCCGGTGGGTCGTCGCCTGGGATCCCGACAGCGGCGGGCACGTCTACCGCACCGGCGCCGACGTGGTGTTCGAGGACGGCGTCCTGATCCATGTCGGTCCGGATTACGCAGGCCCCCCGCCGGCCCGGACCATCGACGCCTCCGGCTGCCTGGTCATGCCCGGCCTCGTGGACATCCACACCCACCTGTTCTCGGAGCCGATGAACAAGGGCATGTGGGACGAGGTCGGCAGCCAGCGGCTCTACAACACCTCGCTCTACGAGTACCTGCCGATCCTGCGGCCCGACGCGGAGGGCACCCGCGCCGCCTACGGGGTGGCGCTCGCCGAGCTAGCGCTCTCGGGCGTCACCACCGTCTGCGACCTCGCTTTGCCGAGCGATGGCTGGCTCGATCGCCTCGGCGCGTCGGGCCTGCGGGTCTGCATCGCCCCGATGTTCCGGTCGGGGCGCTGGCTGACCCGGAACGGCCACAGCGTCGAGTACGAGTGGGACGCGGCGGCGGGCCAGCGCGGCCTGGAGCAGGCGCTCGCCGAAATCGAGGCGGCGCAGCGCCACCCGAGCGGGCGCCTCTCCGGCATGCTCTGCCCGGCGCAGGTGGATACCTGCACGGCGGAGCTGATGCGCGACGCCCATGCCGAGGCGGTCCGGCGCGACCTGCGGTTCCACACCCATGCGGCGCAGTCCCTGTCGGAATTCCACGAGATCACCCGCCGCACCGGGATGACGCCGATCGAGTGGCTCGACGATCTCGGCGTGCTCACCGAGCGCACGATCGTGGGCCACGGGATCTTCCTCGACGACCATCCCTGGACCCACTGGCACAGCCCGGGCTCGGACATGCGCCGCCTGGCCGAGCGCGGCGCCACGGTCGCCCATTGCCCGACGGTCTTCGCCCGCCGCGGCATCGCGCTCCACCATTTCGGCCGCTACCTCCAGGCCGGGGTGAACATGGGCATCGGCACCGATGTCTACCCGCACAACATGCTCGACGAGATGCGCCTCGTCTCGTACCTCGCCCGGGTCGTCGCCGAGAATCCCCGCGATACCCGCGCGGCGGACGTGTTCCACGCCGCCACTGTGGGCGGCGCCAGGGCGCTCGGGCGCGACGACATCGGCCGGCTCGCGCCGGGCTGCAAGGCCGACTTCGTCCTCGTCGACTGCGCGCATCCGGCCATGCGGCCGTGCCGCGATCCCGTGCAGTCGCTGATCTACTCGGCCGGCGACCGCGCGGTCCGGCAGGTCTTCGTCGGCGGCCGCGAGATCGTGCGCGACGGCCGCGCCCTGACGGTCGACTACGCGGCGGCCGCGGCGGCGCTGGAGGAGGCGCAGGGCCGTGCGCTGGCGCAGATCCGGCAGCTCGACTGGGCCGGGCGCGGCCCCGACGCCATCGCGCCGCCGACCTTCCCGGGGCTGTGAGGCCCCGGCGCCGTGATCCTCAGGCGGGCCGGACGTTCCAGAAGGTCGGGAACCCGTCGAGGATCCCGGTGAGGCGGGAGCGGTATGCGGTCGGCTGCAGGTACTGCCCGAGGGGGTAGTAGGGCACGTCCTCCATCGCCTGGAGCTGGATGTCCCGGCACAGGGCGGCGCGGGCCGCCTCGTCCGGAGCCGTGAACCACGCGTCCCGCAGGGTCTCGATCCGCGGGGTCGTGGCCCAGCCGGCATAGCCGGTCTCGCCGGTGCCGCGCAGGGCGATGTAGCCGGCGGGGTTGAGCCAATCCATGCCGGACCAGTTGGTGACGAAGGCGCTCCAGCCGCCCTCGGAGACCGGCCCCTTGCGGTTGCGCCGCTGCAGCATCGCATTGAACTCGACAGCGTAGACCTCGACATTCATGCCGACGCGCTGGAGCAGGTCGGCCGCGACCTGGCCGAGCGCCAGAAGCGGGGCCGAGTTCGACGGCACCATCAGCAGCACGGTCTCGCCGGCGTAGCCAGCCGCCTTCAGGTCGGCCCGCACCTTGGCCGGATCCCGCGGTGTGGTGAGCGGCCCGAGCCCGTCCGTCGAGGCCATCGGCGTGTCCGGGCAGAAGAAGCCGAGGGGCACGTGGAACAGGCTGGGATCGTCGGCGCCCACCACGCCCTGCATGCAGGACGTCTGGTCGATCGCCCCCCAGAGCGCCCGCCGGATCGCAGGGTTGTTGAAGGGTGGCTGCAGGTGATTGACCCGCAGCATCGTCACGAAGCCGGTCGAGTCGAGGACGCGGGTGGTGACGCCCTTGGCGGCCTTCAGCAGACCGAGCTGGTCGTGCGAGGCGTATTCCTGCCAGTCCGCCTCGCCGGCGACCAGCGCCGAGGTGGCCGTGGACGTGTCGCCGATGACGCGCCACTCCACCCGGTCGTAGTGGACGACCTTCGGACCGGAGGTCCAGGTGGGTGTGCCGTCCTTGCGGGGCACGTAGCCCTCGAAGCGGGTGTAGACCGTCCGGTCGCCGGGCACGCGCTCGTCCGCCTTGAAGCGGAACGGCCCCGAGCCGATGAGTTCCGGCACCTGCTGGAACGGGTCGGTGACGGCGAGGCGCTCCGGCATCATCGCGCAGACCGGCACCGAGGCCTTGCCCAGCGCGATCGGCAGGAGCGGGAAGGGGCGCTTGAGGCGGAACCGGATCGTCCGGTCGTCGGGCGCCGACAGCTCGTCGGTCGCCTCCATCAGGGAGCCGCCGAACGGGTCGCGCTTGGCCCAGCGCCGCAGGGAGGCGACGCAGTCGCGGGCGAGGACGGGCGTCCCGTCGTGGAAGCGCAGGCCCTCGCGCAAGGTCAGGTCCCAGCGGCGCCCGTCCTCCTCGATCCGGTGGCCCTCGACCATCTGCGGCGTGGCGCGGAAGGCGCCGTCCATCCCGTAGAGCGTGTCGAAGACCATGTAGCCGTGGTTGCGGGTGATGTACGCGAAGGTCGTCACCGGATCGAGCGTGACGAGATCCTGCTGCGGGATGAAGCGCAGGGTCTTGGCGGCCTCCGCGCGGACCAGGGCTGGCGCCGCGACCGCGCTGGCCACGAAGGCTCCGGCTCCCTGCAACAGCGTACGCCGCTTCATCGGACAGCTCCCACTCTGCTCGGGCGGCATCGTTCAACCGCCAGCGATGGCCCGGACCGATCGTCGAACCCGCCACGATGCAGCTTGCAGGAACGAGGCCGCGTCCCGGCTGAAGGGGAAAGCGCGTCGGAATTCGGCGTGTCGGCCTGCGTCAGGAGCCAGCGCTATCCTGCCGACGGGCCGAGCTTGCGCGCCACAGAACATCCGTTCCGGGATGCCGACGCAGGCAGCCGCATGACCGGGCAGGCCGCGGAGGACCCTGGCACGCCCGATCAGGGGTGGAAAAGCCGCCCGCGGGCGGGGTCGCGCCGCGTCAGCGGGCCTGGACCGACTGCGCCGTGACGTGGTCCGCGATGGCGCCCGCCGTGGTGAGCCAGATGCCGTCGCGGCGGTCGACGATGTGCTGGAGCGCCTGCCGCAGGGGCCGCAGCCGGTGCGGGCGCCCGACGATATAGGGATGGAGCGCGATGCCCATCACCAGGGGCGCGGCGCGCGCCTGCTCCAGCATCTCGTCGAAGGCGTCCACGATCATGTCGGCGAACTGGCGGCCGGTCTCCTTGCGCGCCACGATCGCGGGGATGTCGTTGAGTTCCTGCGGGTAGGGTACCGTCAGGATCCGGCCGCCGTTGCGGGTCGCGAACCAGGTCGGCTGATCGTCGTGGTCCCAGTCGAGCAGGTAGCGGTAGCCGGCCTCGGCCAGGAGGTCGGGCGTCACCCGCGACTGCGAGATCCACGGCCCGAGCCAGCCGGCCGGCGGGCGGCCCTCCTGCGCGGCGATCACCTGCGTCGTCTCGGCGATCAGCGCCCGCTCGGCGGCCTCGTCGAGGGTGCCCTGCCGCTCGGCGTTGGTCCGCCCGTGGCCGACGATCTCGTCGCCGCGCGCCCGGAACGCCTCGATCAGCCCGGGGCAGTCCCGGTAGAGGTTGCTGTTGACCAGCACGCTCGCGGGCATTGCGAGCGCGTCCAGCATCTCGGCGATCCGCCACGCGCCGACCCGGTTGCCCCAGTCGCGCCACGCGTAGTTGAGCACGTCCGGCTGCGGGCCGCCCGGCGCCAGTTCGGCGCCCAGACCCTCGCCGAACGCGAAGGTCTCGAGGTTCAGCCCGATATAGACGGCGAGGCGCTTGCCCTCCGGCCAATCGTAGACCGGCCGGTCGGGGAGGGCGCTGTAGCCATAGCGGCCGTGTCCGGCATTCGTATCCATCAGGGCCCCCCGTTACGCCGCACCGAGATAGGCCGCTTCCAGCCCCTTGTCCGCCGACAGTTCCGCGGCGGTTCCGCGCGCGACGACCCGGCCCTGCTCCAGCACGTAGCCGCGGTCGGCGACCGTGAGGGCCAGCGCCGCCATCTGGTCGACGATCAGGATGGTGACGCCCTCGTCGCGCAGTTCCGCCACAGTGGCGTAGAGGGCGTTGATCATCGCCGGGGCGAGGCCCAGCGACGGCTCGTCGAGGAGCAGGATGCGCGGATGCGCCATCAACCCGCGGGCGATGGCCAGCATCTGCTGCTCGCCGCCGGAGAGCAGGCCCGCCCGGCTCCCGGCCCGGTCGCGGAGCCGCGGGAACCGGTCGAGCAGGCGCTCGATCTCGGCCGGGTCGATCGGCGTCCCGCGCCCGAAGGCGCCGAGGCGGATATTCTCGACGACGCTCAGCTCCGGGAAGACCTGCCGGCCCTCCGGCACCAGGACGAGGCCGCCGCGGGCGATCCGGTGCGCGGGCAGCGCGTCGATGCGCCGGTCGTCGAACACGACCGATCCCGCGACCGGGCGCAGAAGCCCCCCCAACGCCCGCATCGTCGTGGACTTGCCGGCGCCGTTCGCGCCCAGCAGGGCGACGGTCTCGCCCGGCCGCACGTCGAGATGGACGCCGTCGAGGACGGGCGCGGCGCCGTAGCCGGCGGTCAGGTCGAGTACCGAGAGGACCGCATCCGCCGGCCCCTGCCACGGCGCGCTCCGCGGCCGGGCCGGGGTGTCGGCGCCGCCGAGGTAGGCGCGCAGGACCGCGGGATCGCGCCGGATCTCGGCGGGCGTGCCCCGCGCGATCGGGCGCCCGGCATCCATGACGAGGATGTGGTCGGAGATGCCCATCACCAGCGGCATGTCGTGCTCGACCAGCACCACCGCGACGCCGCTGTCGGCGATCCGGCGGATCAGCCGGGCCAGCCGGTCGGTGTCGGCCCGCGACAGGCCGGCTGCGGGCTCGTCGAGGAGCAGCACCGTGGGGCTGCCGGCGAGCGCCCGGGCGATCTCCACGAGCCGCCGGTCGACATGGGCCAGCTCGGCGGCCGGGCGGTCGAGGGCGCCCCGGTAGCCGACGAAGGCGAGGAGTGCGGCAGCCGTCGCGCGGTCCCGCGCCCGCGCGCGGCGCCAGAGTTGGCCCGGTGCGAGCCCGAGGGCGACGTTGTCGGCCACCGGCAGCGAGCCGAACAGGCGCGTGGTCTGGTAGGTGCGCGCGATGCCGGCCCGGGCGACGACGTGCGCGGGCCGGCCGGCGAGGTCGCGTCCGCCCAGGCGGATCGTCCCGGCGCTCGGGCGGTAGAAGCCCGAGACCATGTTGAGAACGGTCGTCTTGCCGGCGCCGTTCGGGCCGATCACGCTGGTGACCGCGCCGGGCCGGGCGGTGAGATCGACGCCGTCCGCCGCCGTGATGCCGCCGAAACGGATGCCGATGCCGGCGAGGACGAGGGCCTCGCGCGCCGCCGTGCCGGGCAGCGGCGCGTCCCCGCCCTCCGCGGCCGCCGGCGCGCCGCGGCCGCGGGGCAGCAGGCGGGCGAGGCTGCCGACCAGCCCCGAGGGCACCAGCCAGAGCACCGCCAGGGTCGCGATCCCGAAGAACAGCAGGCGGTACTCGGCGAGGCCGGACAGCGCCTCCGGCAGCAGCACGGTGACGAGCGCCCCGAGGAGCGGGCCGAGCACCGTGCCGGCGCCGCCGACGATCACCGACAGGACGAACAGGATCGACTGCGAGAACGGGAACGAACTCGGCGCGATGAACAGCATCAGCGGCGGCAGGACAGCGCCCGCGAGGCCGGTCAGGGCGGCGGAGATCGCGAAGGCCAGGGTCTTCACCCGGACCGGATCGAAGCCCAAAGCCGCCGCGGCGACGTCGGCGTCGCGCACGGCGCGCATCGCCCGGCCCAGGCGGCTGCGGGCGAGGAGGTCGAACCCGGCGAGGCTCGCGCCGGCTGCGAGCACCGCCAGCACGGCGAGGCCGGCCGGCGAGAGCGGCTCGCCGAGGAGGCTCGGCGCGTCGGTGACGACGAGGCCGTTCTGGCCGCCGGTCAGCGCGCCGCCCTCGATCAGGCCGTGCTCGACGATGAAGCCGAAGGCGATCGTCAGCATGGCGAGGTAGGGGCCCTTCACGCGCATCGCCGGCACCGCCACGAGACCGCCGACGAGCGCCGCGATCACGGCCGCCGCCGGGAGCGCCAGCCAGAAGCTGACGCCGTGGAGGGTCAGGATCGCGCTCGCGTAGGCGCCGATCGCGTAGAAGCCGGCCTGGCCGAAGGAGATCAGACCGGTCAGGCCGAGGAGCACGTTGAGGCCGACGCCGGCCACCGTGGTCAGCGCCACCAGGGCGATCACGAAATGGCTGTAGCCGCCGGTCAGCGCGACGAGGCCGAGCGCGGCGGCGGTGAGGCCGGCGATGCATAGCCGCATCGCCGGGGCCGAGCGCAGGTACGGCATCGCGTCAGACCTTGTTGACGGCGGCGCGGCCGAGCAGGCCGTCGGGGCGCAGGGTGAGGGCCAGGACGATCACCGAGAACACCACGAGCTGCGTGTAGGTCGAGCCGAGGGTCGCGGTGACGCCGGCCTCGACGAGGCCGTAGAGCAGCCCCGCCAGGATCACCCCGGTGGCGGAGCCGATGCCGCCGAGGATCGCCACCGCGAAGGCCTTGATGCCGAACAGCGTGCCGAGCTCGGCCGAGACCGAGAAGAGCGGCGCGATCAGCAGGCCGGCGATGCCGGCCAGCACCGCCGAGAGCGCGAAGGCGCAGGCCACGGTGCGGCGCACGTCGATCCCCATCAGCCGGGCGGCGTCGGCGTTCTGCGCCACGGCGAGGAGGACGCGGCCGAGATCGGTCCGGCGGAACACCGTGCGGATCGCGAAGGCCAGGGCGATCCCGACCACCGGGATCACGAGCTGCAGCGGGTAGATGCCGGTCCCGAGGATCTCCACCGGCTTCGTCGCCAGCGGCGAGGGCAGGCTGCGCGGCTCCTTGCCGAAGGTGAACAGCACGGTGTTGTCGAGGACGATGCCGCCCGCCACCGTCGCCAGGAGCCACGCGTCCGAGCCGCGCGCCACGAACGGGCGGACCAGCGCCCGCTCGACCACGAGGCCGAACAGGGCGCAGCCGGCGAGCGCCAGGACGATCGCGGCCGGCATCGGCCAGCCGAGGGTGACGCCCAGCGCATAGGCCAGGACCGCGCCCAGGGTGACGACGCTGCCCTGCGCGAAGTTCACGGTCCCCGACACCGCGTAGGTCACGTGGAAGCCCAGGGCCACGAGCCCGTACATGCTGCCGAGGCCGAGGCCGCTGACGAGGATGGAGGTCAGCATCGCCGGGCTCAGTTGGTCACCGCGACGATCTCACCGTCCTTGAAGCGGGTGAACACGTAGTCGTTCGGGCCGAGCGCGTCGTGCTGGCCGGGGGCGAAGGGCGTGTCGTAGGTTTTGATCAGGCCCGGATAGGTGCCGATCTTGTAGAAGCCGTCGCGGACCTTCGGGCCCTCGGTCGAGCCGGCGGCCTGGATGGCCAGCGCCAGCAGGTGCGTGGCGTCGTAGGCGTTGGCGATGCCGACGGCGGGGGTGACGTCGGCCATCGACTTGATCGCCGGGTATTTGGCCTTGAGCGCGTCGAGCACCGCGCTCGCCTTCGGCGAGGTGTTGCCCGCGAAGGTGAAGGTCTGGATGAAGTGGACCTTGCCGGCGCTCGGGCCGGCGAGCTCGTCGAAGCGGCCGCCCGCCGGGCCCCAATGCGAGACGACCGGCACCGACCAGCCCATCCGGTCGAGGGACTTCACCACCTGGGCCGAGGGTCCGACATTGCCGACGAGGAACAGCGTGTCGGCTCCGGCCTCCTTCAGCCGGGACAGCTGGGGCACCATGTCGACGTCGTTGGCCTCGTATTTCTCGATGCCCGCCGCCGGGAGGTTGGCCGCCTGCAGGGCGTCCTTGAGGCCCTTCTGGTTCGACTCGCCCCAGGCGTTGTTGACGAGGATCATCCCGGGCTTCTTCGCCCCGTAGGTCTTCACCGCGTAGGCGACCAGCGCCTCGTCGACGAGGGCGTCGACCGCGGAGACCCGGAAGGCGTAATTGTCGGCGGCGCCGTTGCGGGTGATGCCGGTGCCGGCCGCCCAGGGGCCGATGAACGGCACCTTCATCTGGTTGGCGATGGGCACGATCGCCATCGAGACCGGCGTGTCGAGGCCGCCGACCACCGCGACGACGCCGACCCGCTGGATCAGCTCGCGGGTCGCCAGCACCCCCTTGGACGGGTTGGCCTCGTCGTCCCGGGCCACGAGCTCGAGGGGCCGTCCGAGCACCCCGCCCTTGGCGTTGATCTCGTCGATGGCGAGGCCGATCCCGCGGGAGATCGCCTCGCCGGACTTGGCGGACTGGCCGCTCAGAGCGGTCACGAGGCCGATCTTGACGGTGTCGGCCGCCTGCGCGGCCGAGACGGTCAGGCCGAGCAGGGCGCTCGTCGTCACCGCGAAGCGGCGCAGGGTCGGGGGCAGGAAGGAGGCCATGGTGTGTCTCCGAGGGCGGGGCGCAGCCTGCCGTGCGCAACCTCCATGCCACCGGGAATGGGCCGATTCGGCAGCTGCACGGACCGGCGACTGTATCCCCGGAGGCATTCTGTGCTCAATCCAGCGTCAAAGTGCATACACTTACTGCATGCAACGTCGCAGCTTTTGAGGCACCTTGGGCGGACAGGAGGCCTGCCATGACCGACGTGACCCACGATGCGGCGACCGCGCGCGATGCCGCCAACGTCACCGCCTATCTCGAGGCCTCGATGGTCCCGAATCCCGAGACGGCCGCGCGCTACATGGCGCCGGGCACGCGGATCGTGTTCACCGGCGCCCGGGTGTTCAACCATCCGTCCGAGGTCACGGCCTTCAACGCCGGCCGCTACGCCTGGGTGAAGAAGCGGATGGAGCGGCTGGACGTGGTGCCGGGCGACGGCGTCACCACGGTCTACAGCCTCGGCACCCTGTACGGCGCGTGGCCGGACGGCACGCCCTTCGAGGGCAACCGCTACGTCGACCGCTTCACCGTGCGCGACGGGGTGATCGTCGGCATGGAGGTGTGGAACGACAGCGCCGAGCGGCTCCTGACCAAGCACGGCCTCACGGCCTGACGCGGCGGGCTCAGGCCCCACCGCCCGCGACGTAGGGCGCCAGCAGGCGTGCGAGATCGCGCTCGCGCGGGGCCGGGGGCACGATGCGCGCCCGCTCGGCGACCGCGTCGAGGTGGTGGTCCATGAGCGCGGCGGCGCGTTCGGCATCGCCCGCGACCAGGGCGGCGACGATGTCGCGGTGCTCGCTCACGGCGCAGTCCGAGGAATGCGGCCGGCTGTAGAGGGACAGGATCAGGGCGCAGCGATAGCCGAGTTCGGCGACGTAGCGGACCAGCACGGCGCTGCCGGTCATCTCGGCGAGCATCAGGTGGAATTCGGTGGCGAGCCGGATCGACAGCGCCTCGGGCCCGCCCCGGGCGGCCTCCTCGCGGGCGATCTGATCCAGCAGGCCCTGGCGCTGCTCCGGGCTGAGCTGCCCGGCGAGGCGGCGGACCACCAGCCGCTCCAGGCCGAGGCGCACGTCGAAGGTGTCGCGTGCCTCCTCCCAGCTCGGCGTCGCCACGACGGCGATGCGGTTGCGGCGCAGGTCGACCAGGCCTTCCCCGGCCAGCCGCAGCAGCGCCTGTCGGGCGATGGTGCGGCTGACCCCGAAGCGCTCGCCGAGGGCGTCCTCCGGCAGGCGGTCGCCGGGGGAGAGCGCCCGTTCCACGATGGCCCGTCGCAGGGCCTGGCAGATCGCGCCCACGCGATCCCCGTCATCGCGAGCCTTCATCGACGTCCCGGACTTGGCGCCACCGCCCCTGCGGATTGGTCGGTCATGATCCTCTCGGGGTCGCGATCCGCTCCGGCGGCCCGGACGGATGTCCCATGCGCTGTCTGCCGAAGCGGACCTCCGGGTGCAACGGTCACGCCAGCCGTTTCGAACAGGCTCGGAGCCCGTCCGCCTTTCGGGCTGACCCAATCGGAGCGGACGGGCGGCCTGCCGCCGACGGCGCCTGTTCAGGGCCGGTCAGATGGCGAACCCGGGTCTCCGGAATGCCCGCCTGCGCCGGATGTTGCGGAGATCCGGAAAGCGCCCTATCGGCGGCGATGATGCCCCGTCGACCCGTGCGCACCGTCAGGTCCGATAGCCTCTTCGGCGAGGTCAGCGCGCGGCTCCCGCTGTTCGAGGCTCTGCCTCCCGACACGCTCCAGCATCTCGTGACGGCGGGTTTCGGCCGCGGTTTCCTGACGGCCTCCCTGCGGGCCCGTCTGCGCAAGGCCGGGTACCGGGATCTCGGTCACCTGGCCCAGTCGTCGCCGGAGGCGATCAGCGGGATCCGGAAGTTCGGTCCGGTCCGCGTCGCGGCCGTTCGGACGTTCATCCTCAACGAGATCGCCCGGTGGCTGCCGGGCGCACGCGATATGCACACGGCCGGGGCCACTGGAGCGCGGAGGCTCGGACGGCTGCGGGATATGCCGGTCGAACGTCTGCCCCTGGGCGCCGACGCCATCGCCGCGCTCGGCTGGGCAGGCGGGACCTGCGCGGATGTCGCCGACCGCTCACGCCGCGACCTCCTGGGCACAGGCGCCATGCTGTCCGACGATGTGGATCGCCTCGTCACGACGCTCGCCCGCTTCCTGGCCGTGGCCAGCGCGCCAGCGCCGCGCGCCGCGGACGCGGCGATGGGCGCGCCCGCGACGGAAGCGGAGGTCGTCGCGGCGCGCCGTGCCGCTCTGCTGGCGAAGCAGGATCGCGAGTGGGAGGAGGCAGCCCCGGTCGGAGAGCGGCGTCAGGGTGGCACGTCCCGCACGGCCTGAAAGCGCACCCGCGCCATCCCCGCAGGACCGGAGCGACGCCCGCCGAGGCGGGCTGCCCCAGAGCATGATACGGTGCGGCCGGGGAGGATGAGCGATGCGATGGCGGTACGCCGCGCCCGCTGCTGCACTGGTCGTCATCATCGCCGCTGCAGCCGGCGCGATCCTCGTGCATGTCCTGCTCGGGATGTTCGAGCTCAAGCTCGCCATCGCCGAGACGAGCACCGAGGATCGTCAAGCCGCCACCGCGCTGATCGGATTGTTCTCCGCCGAGCATCCACGCGTGCGGATCAGGACCGTCCTGGCGCCGGATCGGCTGGGCACCGCGGCGGCCCTGGACAGGGGCGAGGTCCAGCTGGCCCTCGTGCGCGCCGACGCCGCTCCGCAGGACGGCCAGACGCTCGTCATCACCCGTCGCGACGCTGCGGTGTTCATCGCCCCCGGTGGCGGCCACGTCGACAGCATCCCCAAGCTGCGTGGAGAAACAGTGGCGCTCCTCGACGGGCGTAAGCTCGACCCGCACCTGCTCGACCTCATCCTGACGCATTACGGCGTCCCGCCCGAGAGCGTGCGCCGCGCGGTGCTGCGCGAGGACCAGCTGACCGACGCGGCACGGCATCACCGCATCGGCGCGGTGTTCGTCGTGGCGCCCGTCGCCGGCAAGGTGTGGCTGCCGCTCTACACGGCCCTGCGCAAGGGCTCCGGGGTGCCGCGGACCTTCGAGGTCGACGAGGCGGCCGCGATCGCCCGTGAGCACCCGATCCTGAGCACGATCGACCTGCCCAAAGGCGCGTTCGTGGGCTCGATCCCGGCGCCCAGTGACGACATCACGACCCTGTCGGTCAGTCACCGGCTCGTCGCGCGCAGCCGAATGCCGGATTGGCTCGCCGGCGAGATCACGCGGGAGGTCCTGACCGGCAAGCCGAAGCTCGTCGCCATGGACGATGACCTCAGCGGGATCGAGGCGCCGGACACGGACGACAAGGTCCAGGCGCTGCCGATTCATCCGGGCGCGGCCGCCTATCTGTCGGGCAACCTGCCGAGCTTGTCCGACCAGGCCCAGAGCCTGGCCTATTGGCTCGGACTGGTGCTGAGCGCGATCGCCTCGTTGAGCGCGACGGGCCTGGCGTTGCATCACCGCTATCGCCCCCGGCGGCCGCCGACGCGGGTCATGCGCCTCTTGGAGATCTGGTTGGCCGTGCGCACGGCGGACTCGGCGGAGCTGCCCGGTCTGGAAGCGGAGACGGACACGATCGTGGAGGCCGTCGTCCGGGAGGAGGCGCACGGGCGCACGGAGAGCCTCGAGATGCGCCTCGTCGCGCTCCTCGCCACCCATGTGCACGCGGCGCTGCGCCGTCGTGCCGGGCGTCCCGTGCCGGGCGGCCCTCATCCCGTCCCGTGATGGAGGCCGCCGCTGCGGAAGGCGTCGCCCCGGACGCGCCCAGTCATGCACCACCCGCGCCGCGAGGGTCGGCTCGACGACGCGGGGTCCGGGCCAGTCTCGCCGGCCGGTCGTGGCGGCCCATCCCGCGCAGCCGCGCCCCACCCACCCGGGCGACACCCGGTTCCGGCGTTCTCAGCCCCGGCCGGCCCGAAGCCTTCTCAGCGGACCACGCCCCAGCGCCGAACCGTCACCCGCGAGGAGGGAATTTCCACCTCCGTTGATTCCAGCGCGACGGCAACCGGCAGCGGCCGACCGTGCGCCTGATGCCCCGGCCGGCACCTCGCGCTCCCGGGAAGGAACGCGGCTTGAGAGCCTGTCCGATAAGGGTCTGAGGCGGGGTTAAGGGGCCGGGATGGCGATGATTCCAGGCGGGTGCTGAAGCCTGACCTGGACCTGCCATGTGGACACCGACCACCCGGCGGCAGCATAGCCGCACGGGCCGTCGCTATGAAACTGACCTGACCGATGCCGAGTGGGCGGCGATCAAGCCGCTGATGCCGAGGCCCGAGCCGCGCGGGCGGCCTCCGGTCTGGACGACGCGAGAGATCTTAAAGGCAATTCGCGTATCATAATTCTACGGGTGCACGCGCTTTGCCACCCGACAGCCCCACTCCGGACGGCGCCCGCCAGCGGCGTGCCGGGCTCCGAGCGGCGCAGGCACGGCCGCGGATGCCGGGCGGGCGCCTTCACACACCCTGGCTCTGGCCGAAAGCCTTGAGCGAGACGCCCGCGACCTCCCGCAACGCGTCACGGTCGGCCCCGGAGGAGGCCAGGACACCCATGCCCGACGCGACCGTCGACAGGAAGCGCGCCAGCGCCGCCGGGTCGGCATCCTCCGCGAGATCGCCCGCCTGCTTCGCCTGAACGAACCGCTCGCGGAGCTCCGTCTCCGTCTGGGCGCGCCGTGACGCGAGCTCGAAGGGGATGTTCTCCGAGCCGGCCCCGCAGGCGAGCCCGCCCTGGACCAAGAGGCAACCGGGCGGGTTGGCGGGATCGGTATGGCTTTCCGCGATGCTGCTCAGGAAGCGCTCGGCCACGTTCCGGGCGGTGGCGCCGGCAAGCACGTAGCTCATATGGGCGGAACGCCGCTGCGCATAGCGGTCGAGGGCGGCCTTGAGCAGGCCTTCCTTGCTGCCGAAAGCCGCGTAGAGGCTCGGCGGCTTGATGCCCATCGCCTTCGTCAGCATGGCGAGGCTCGCGCCGTCATACCCGTGGCGCCAGAACACCTCCATCGCGTCGTCGAGGGCCTTGTCCGTGTCGAACGACCGGGGCCGACCCATCACCATTGTCCGCGAACTCCAACTTTTGTATCGAGTGGTAGATAAGTCACTTGACGCCCCGCGTCCATGCCGACATGTGTAGCGCCCTGTACAGATGTCGGGGGCAGCCTTGGAATCGCAGCGCCATTCTCCGTCGGACCGGATCCGCCTCAGCCGCCTCCTCGCCGGCGGCCTCGCCCTCGCGGCGGCGGCAGGGGCGTCCTACCACCTGACCCCGCTGGCGTTGATTGCCGGAACGCCGGCCGTCGCCGGCACACCGCCGGCCGAGGAGGCCATGCCGGCCTCGGTCGCGACAATCGAACCGCGGGAGGCGATCCTCTGGGACGAGTTCTCGGGGCGTCTCGAGGCGGTCGACCGCGTCGACGTGCGCGCCCGCGTCGGCGGTGCAGTCCAGGCCACGCATTTCGCCGAAGGCGAGCTGGTGAAGGCTGGCGACCTGCTGGTGACCATCGATCCGGCACCGTACGCGGCGGAGGTCCAGCGCCTGGAAGCCCAGGTGGCGGGTGCCGAGGCGCGGGTCGCGATGACGTCGAGCGACCTCGAGCGCGGACAGAAGCTGTCGGACCAGCACATCGTCACGGCGCGCGACCTCGACGTCCGGGCCAACGCCTTCAAGGAGGCGAGAGCCGGCCTGGACGCCGCGAAGGCCGCGCTGGAGGCGGCGCGTCTGAACCTCGGCTACACCCAGATTCGCGCAGCCGTGAGCGGCCGCGTCGGACGGCGTGAGATCACGCCCGGCAACCTCGTGGCGACGGGGGCGGGCGCCGCCGTGCTCACCACGCTGGTCTCGGTCGATCCCGTCTATGCCAGCTTCGACGCGGACGAGGGGGTCGTCCTGAAGGCGCTCGGCTCGATCGCCGAGGCGGCGGGCGGACGCGGCAGGCTCGACCGCATCCCCGTGGAGATGGCGACCGCCGACGGCACGCAGGCCAAGGGGCATCTGCAGTTCATCGACAACAAGGTCGATGCCCGCAGCGGCACGATCCGCGTGCGTGCGACCTTCGCCAACGGCGACGGCCGCCTGATCCCCGGCCAGTTCGCGCGCATGCGGCTCGGTCAGGCCGCCCCCGCACGGCTTCTGCTCGTCGACGAGCGGGCCGTCGGCACCGATCAGGACAAGAAATTCGTGCTCGTGGTGGGGGCGGACAACCGGGCCGCGTTCCGGGTCGTCACCCTCGGCAGAGCCGTCGAGGGCCTGCGCGTCGTGACCTCCGGCCTGGCGGGCGGCGAGCGCATCGTGGTCAACGGGCTGCAGCGCATCCGGCCCGGCACCCTCGTGCGGCCCGAGCCTGTGGCGATGGGCGGCCGGCCGCAGGACACCGCCTCCGGCACGCGCCAGCTCGCCCAGCGCTGACGGGCCGCAACGGCCCGACCTCGGCTCCTCACCTGACGCGATGATCCGGCGGCCCGCGCGGCCGCCCGGTCCCGCTCTGGCCTCTCGCCCCCGGAGGGCGGCATGAACCTCTCCAAGTTCTTCATCGACCGCCCGATCTTCGCGGGCGTGCTCTCGATGCTCATCTTCATCGGCGGCCTTCTCTCGCTCTTCGCGATGCCGATCTCCGAGTACCCGGACGTGGTGCCGCCCTCCGTGGTGGTCCGCGCGACCTTCCCGGGCGCCAACCCCAAGGTGATCGTCGAGACCGTTGCGACGCCCATCGAGGAGCAGATCAACGGCGTCGAGGGCATGCTCTACATGTCGAGCCAGGCCACGACGGACGGCATCATGACGCTGACCGTCACCTTCCGGCTGGGCACCGACCCCGACAAGGCGCAGCAGCTCGTCCAGAACCGCGTCTCGCAGGCCGAGCCGCGGCTGCCGGCGGTGGTGCGCCAGCTCGGCATCGTCACCGTGAAGAGCTCTCCCGACCTGACCATGGTCGCGCATCTCGTATCGCCGAACGGCCGCTACGACATGACCTACCTGCGCAACTACGCGGTGCTGAACATCAAGGACCGCCTGGCCCGCCTCGACGGCGTCGGTCAGGTGCAGCTCTTCGGCTCCGGCGACTACGCGATGCGGATCTGGCTCGACCCGCAGAAGGTCGCCGAGCACGGCCTGTCCGCCGGCGACGTCGTGCGCGAGATCCAGGCTCAGAACGTCGAGGCCGCGGCCGGCGTCATCGGCGCGTCGCCGGCCGTCCCGGGGCTCGACCTGCAGCTCTCGCTCAACGCCGAGGGCCGCCTGAGCAGCGAGGAGCAGTTCGGCGACATCGTGGTCAAGACCGGCACCGACGGCGCGATCACCCGGCTGCGCGACGTCGCGCGGATCGAGCTCGGCGCCTCCGACTACGCCCTGCGCTCGCTCCTCGACAACAAGTCGGCGGTCGCGATCCCGATCTCCCAGTCGCCCGGCTCGAACGCGATCCAGATCTCCGACGAAGTCCGCCGCACCATGGCGGAGATCAAGCAGAGCATGCCGGAGGGGGTCGATTACCAGATCGTCTACGATCCGACGCAGTTCGTGCGCGCCTCCATCGAGGCGGTGATCCACACGCTGCTGGAGGCCATCGCCCTCGTCGTGCTGGTGGTGATCCTGTTCCTGCAGACGTGGCGGGCCTCGATCATCCCGCTGCTCGCCGTGCCGGTCTCCATCGTCGGGACCTTCGCGGTGATGCATGTCTTCGGCTTCTCGATCAACGCGCTGAGCCTGTTCGGCCTGGTGCTCGCCATCGGCATCGTGGTCGACGACGCGATCGTGGTCGTCGAGAATGTCGAGCGGAACATCGAGAGCGGGTTGTCCCCGCGGGAGGCCAGCTACCAGGCCATGCGCGAGGTCTCGGGCCCGATCATCGCCATCGCGCTGGTGCTTGTCGCCGTCTTCGTCCCCCTGGCCTTCATCAGCGGCCTGACGGGCCAGTTCTACAAGCAATTCGCCCTGACCATCGCGATCTCGACGGTGATCTCGGCGGTCAATTCCCTGACGCTCTCGCCGGCCCTCTCCGCCCTTCTGCTGAAGGCTCATCACGCCCCGAAGGATCGCCTGACCCGGATCCTCGATCGGCTCCTCGGCTGGTTCTTCCGCCGGTTCAACCGGGCCTTCGGGCAGGCCGCGCACGGCTACGGACGCGGCGTCGGCTTCGCCGTGTCGCGCAAGGCGACGATGATGGTCGTCTACCTCCTGCTTGTCGGCCTGACCGCGCTTCTGTTCCGCCAGATCCCGGGCGGTTTCGTGCCGGGGCAGGACAAGCAGTATCTCGTCGGCTTCGCGCAGCTGCCCGACGGCGCCACCCTCGACCGGACGGAGGAGGTGATCCGCCGCATGAGCGAGATCGCGCTCAAGGAGCCCGGCGTCGAGAGCGCGGTCGCCTTCCCGGGCCTCTCGATCAACGGCTTCACCAACAGCTCCAACTCCGGAATCGTGTTCTCGACCCTGAAGCCGTTCGACGCGCGCAAGGATCCGTCGCTGAACGGGGCGGCCATCGCACAGTCGCTGAACAGGAAATACGCGGCGATTCCCGAAGCCTTCATCGCGATGTTCCCGCCGCCGCCCGTCAACGGCCTCGGGACCATTGGCGGCTTCAAGCTGCAGATCGAGGATCGGGCCGGCCTCGGCTACGAGGCGCTGAACGACGCCACCAAGGCGTTCATGGCCAAGGCCGCCCAGGCGCCGGAACTCGTCGGCCTGTTCTCCAGCTTCCAGATGAACGTGCCGCAGCTCTTCGCCGACGTCGACCGGACGAAGGCCCGCCAGCTCGGCATCCCGGTGACCGACATCTTCGACACGCTGCAGATCTATCTCGGCTCCCTCTACGTGAACGACTTCAACAAATTCGGCCGTACCTACTCGGTGCGCGTCCAGGCCGACGCGCCGTTCCGGGCGCGCTCGGACGATGTCGGCTCGCTGAAGGTCCGGACCGGTTCCGGCGAGATGGTGCCGCTCTCGGCCCTGCTGCACGTCCGTCAGACCGCAGGCCCCGAGCGAGCCATGCGCTACAACGGCTTCCTGTCGGCCGACATCAACGCGGGCGCGGCTCCCGGCTACTCGTCAGGGCAGGCCCAGGCGGCGGCGACGCGGATCGCGGCCGAGACGCTGCCGCGGGGCTTCGCCTTCGAGTGGACGGACCTGACCTACCAGGAGTTCATCGCGGGCAATTCCGGGATCTGGGTGTTCCCGCTGGCCCTGCTCCTGGTCTTCCTCGTGCTGGCCGCGCAGTACGAGAGCCTCACCCTTCCGCTGGCGATCCTGCTGATCGTGCCGATGGGCCTGCTTGCCGCCATGTTCGGCGTGTGGCTGTCGGCGGGCGACAACAACGTGTTCACGCAGATCGGTCTGATCGTGCTGGTCGGCCTCTCGGCCAAGAACGCCATCCTGATCGTGGAATTCGCGCGGGAGCTGGAATTTGCCGGCCGCACGCCCCTCCAGGCGGCCGTCGAGGCGAGCCGTCTGCGGCTGCGTCCGATCCTGATGACGTCCATGGCCTTCATCATGGGCGTGCTGCCGCTGGTGACCGCGACCGGGGCCGGATCGGAGATGCGGCGCGCCATGGGCGTCGCCGTGTTCTCGGGCATGATCGGCGTGACCGCGTTCGGCTTGTTCCTGACCCCGGTCTTCTACGTCCTGCTGCGTCGTCTGAGCGGCAACAGGCCGCTCAAGCAGCACGGCAACGAGATTGCGGCGCTCTCGCACAGCGGCATCGCGGAGCCGGTGTAGCCTCGGACAGGAGGACGGCGCGACGCTATCCGCGCCCGTGCCGACCCGCGCGGCCTCGTCCGACGTGCCAAGGAGAGGCGCGTCATGCGCAGCCGCCTGCGGGGATCGCGGCAGATCCGCGGCTGACGGCGGCGCGCCGGCTTAAGACCGCTTTGGGACGCGGAGAACCGGCAGCGCGTCGTCGCTCAGCCCGTAGGTGGCGGACGGAAAATATTTTCCTCTCCGGTTCTGCCGCCCGCGTGAATTTAAGTTCGACATTGCTATTAAAATATGATTTTGTCTTCTATTGATTGTCATCAATACTTGAGTAACATTGCGTGGCGGGACGGTAACTTCCGCTCGCCCTTCATCAGGAGGGTTCCGGTGCCGAACCACGACCTCCCGTTCGAGACCCGACACGCCTGCACGTCATGCCGGCTGGCGTGATGCCGGCTGACGTGGCGATGCGACCGGCCGAGTCGCGGCGGTGCCGGGTCGACAGGTTGGCCTGACGGCCCATGAGCGGCCCCGCGCCGTTCACCGGGCGCGGTACGGGGCGTGTCGCAAACATCGCCTCGGCTCACCGAGAGCGCAGGATCGTTCAAGAGATTTCCCGGCTCGACGGTCAGATCGAGGCTCGCAGCCATCCAGGAGCGAAACACGATGAAAATAACCCCCGTCACCGTCCTGATCTGCGCGCTGCTGACAGGTCCGGCGTTTGCGCAGGGCAACTCGCCGTACAACCGCTCCGGCTCGCAAGCGGGAGGTCCCCTCGGTGGACAGGAGCGCGGGCTGGGCGCGCCGGGCGGCACGCCTTCGGTCGATCCCGCCCGGCCGCCGCAAGCTGCGGCGCGGCCGAAGGGCCGAGCGAAGGTGCGCAAGCATGTTCGACGCCGGCACGGCGTGTAGCAACCGTCTGCGCGCTGCTGGCACGGCCGCAAATCGATGAGCGGTCTCGGCCGGCACCTGAGAACGGAGCTTCGTCGCCAGGCGCAGCGATATGGATCGGTCCTTCCGGGCCTCGACCTTCCCTGCCGGAACCGCGACGGCCCTCGTCCCGCGCTGACGGCGTCCGCGGATCATGCGGGCGTCGTCATCATGTTCGGACGCTGCGGAAGCCGGGCGCGGCGACAGAGGCCGCGCCGCTCTGTCCGGCACGAAGCCGCGCGGATGGTCCTGTCCCGCCCGCCCACGATCCGGCCGGTCTTCGAGACCTTTAGAGGGCCGGCCTGTCGCGCCCTGCACATCGATCCGCGTCGCAATCACGCCGCGTGTCTTGGAACAAGGCACTGCCCGCCGCGCACATCGGCCTATGATCTTTCTCGTTGCCGTTCGAAAAACGAAAATAAAACGCATTGACCGCGGCCAGAACCGGCTCATAATTTGCGCCTCGAATTCACGACAGGGTCCGCAGGATCATTCGACGTGCCCAAACACCTGTGCATCGACCCGCTTGATTCTTATGCAGAGCGCGAAGTCTTGGTTGCTTTCGAGGCGGCGGGTTCATCATTTCATCGGACGGCGGCGATCGATCGCGACGGCCAAGACATCTTGTCCGAACTGACAGAGGCTCAACGCAAGGACATCCAAGACGCGCTGATCGAGGCCTGCGGCTTCGGCGTGAGCACGACCCACCCCGCATCGCGGGGGCGCATAGAGCGGGAAGCGGTTTTTCACTGATGTTCGGCAATTATGAGTACAGGCGGGCCCTGAGCAGCGACGATCACCAGATAGATTTCCGGCGCAGTCGGATGCATCTCTACCTGAATATCGTACTGTTCATATTCGTTTTCTCAGGTCTGATCATTCACCAGTTGCTGGGTCGGTGAGTTTCGGCGATGGATCCGAGGGCTCGACACCTGAGCACGTGCGTTGCGCGGAGCGTCGTGCCGAGCCGACATCGGCAGCCGTGACGGAATCGCACCGGCTGGAACGGGCGCAAGACGGGTTCGAGCCGGGGCCGCGACCCGCTATCGGCGGCGCGATCGCGCGGAGCGCCAGGAATCCTTAACCCTGCCGCCGTAGCCCCGGAGCTTCGGAACGAGCGCGGGTGCGATGCCGAGACTGGGCTACATGATCGTCGACGGACTGGCCTTCGTGCTGGTCGCTGTGGGCCTGAGCGCCGTAGTCGTGGGCTACGAGCGCAATCTGCCGGATCCGACCGCCCAGGTCGTCCAGAGCGCTGCGCTCACACCAGACTGGATGGATCCCGAGACCACCGGAGCGATCACGCCCAAGGCCAAGGTATCGGCGGCCGAGACGACGCGCACGGATGCCGGTTCGGAGCGCGAGGCGACGCGCCAAGCCCCGGACTCGGAGAGCAGGGTTTGGGTCGACCCGCCGCGTCGCTGGCGGGCCGATAAGCGCGGGTAAGTCCGCCACGAGGCGCGGGCGTCAGGTCGCCGGATCAGGCTGAGCCCGCGCCGAGCCTTCATGCCGCGCCCCGGTGCCAAACCGGGGCGTCGCCTCCCATCTCTGCTCCAGGGGCGGCAGAGGCGATCGGGAGAGCACGATGAGACTGCATGCAACACGCGCTGCGCTCGCGGCCGTGATGGTCCTCGGCGCGTCGGGCGCCGTGCTGGCACGCGGCAGCGGCGGAGGAGACAGCGGAAGCGGGTTGAATCCCTATTCCGAACTCAGCGGCAATGGCCGCACGGGCGGTGTGAACAGCGGCAACTATGCGCCGCCCGAATACAACACCTACCTGCGGGCCTACGGGCCGTACGGCCCTCAGGGCCGTCCTGTGAGAGAGCGCTATCGTCCAGCGCCGCGGCCCTATTACGGCTATCCCTACTGAAGGACGACACCGGGGCTGGCGCTTCCAGGCGGCGCCAGCCTGTCCTGCCCGGCAGATCACAGGGCGTTTCCAGGCCGGGCTTTCTCGACCCTGCCGGTCTCGCTTGCGCGGATCAGTCATGCGCCGGACGCTCTGGTATACCAGAGATGTCTTCCGTATGGTCGCGCTTCCTCCCAAGAACGCCTTCAGCCCGCCCGGCCCGCCGGTGCGGGCTTTTTCGTGCCGCGATCCGGTGGTCTTCGGCTCAGTGCAGCCGCAACTCCTGCAGCGCCTTGCGGACGACGCGCTCAGCGCAGGGCTTGCTGATGAAGTGGGCGGAGTCCGGCAATGTCGCGGCCTCCAGCGGGTCGCACCCCGAGCAGACGATGATCCGGGTTTCGGGCCAGCGCGCTCGAACGGTGTGCGCCAGATCACAGCCGTCCATCACGCCAGGCATGTTGATGTCGGTATAGAGCAGCGTGGCACCGCCACAGGCTTCCAGGTGCTGCAGGGCGCCGTAGGCATGCTCGGCTTCCAGCACCTCGAAGCCGAGCGCCGACAGCATGTCGGCTGCGGCCAGTCGGACGAAGATTTCATCATCGGCGACAACGGCGAGGGGCGGGATCCTGACATGGATCGGAAATGCGCCCCTTCGCCGCGTGTTTCAGCGTGGCCGGAGAAATTTTTGCCGCGTCGGACGTCGGAAGCCGCGGCATCGGACGGCTGGGCACCCCTGCACCGTCACGTTGGCGACGGTCCGGCTCACCGCCCGCCTTGGCCGGCCGGCCAGGCAGGATTGCGAAGCGGAGGCATGTCCCACCGCCGGCCGACCGTCGCGTCCCGGCCCGCGCAGATCGGATACGGGTCCCCGCCGCGCTGAAGCGCTCCGTGGCGCGGGCGGCGGCGATCGCGGTGTGGACGCCGATCCGTGCCGCGACGGACTCGGCGGAGCGCCACGGGTTCTGCGCGGCGGTTCCGGAGGGGGGATCCCGGCGCGCGGCAGGGTGTGGGTCAATGGGGTTTGGCTTGACCCGCCGACGACCAGCCGTGCGCCTGGACCGCCTTGATGAGCTTGCCCTGCATGTCGGGCGCTACCGCCTGCATCCACTGCTGCATGCCGGCAAGCTGGATCTGGGCAAGCTGCGGCTGGGCCGCCGCGAGGCGCTTGCCGGCCGGCGTAGCGTAGAACGTGGCGATGGCCTGCAGGTCGTCCTTGCCGAGCACCGTGGCGAAGCCGCGGGCCTGGATGTCGAGCAATTCGTCGTAATGCGCCGACAGGGTCGGCATCACGACCTCCTGCACCAGCACCTGGGCCTTCTCGGGCTCCTTGATACCGATCTGCTGCATCATGCCGACCATGGGCGCGGCCATCGAGCTGAGCGTCGCAGCGCGGTCGCCCTGCATCTGGGCGACCGTCTCTCGGGCGACCTTCAGCAAGGCCGGATCCGGCGCCGCGGCGGGCGCGGGCTTCGGCGCAGGCTGCGCGATCGCGGCGCAGGGCAGCGCAGCGCCGAGACACAGGCCGACAAGACCGGGTAAAAAGCGCATGATCCCTCCCGTCCAAAGCCCGGCGCCATCCGGCGCTTCGAGGCCGAATAGGACTGCTATCACAGCTTTGAATGGAATCGATGACAGCTCAGGATTGAGCCACGCCGTTCGACGAGAGGATCGAAGCGGTGGTAGAAAGGGGATGACCGCGCGGGACGCGGGCCTTGCTGTCATCCTATCGGCGTCCGGTGAGGGCGGTCGGGTGAGCGCGCGAAGGCAGCCTCGCTGACCGGTCCGGGCGGACCGGGTGTCCGGCCGCTGCGGCGAACGCGGGGCCGTTGGCGAGACCGGCGGGAGATCGTGATGCGAACACAGGCGATACAGATCGCAAAGGCGTCCGTTCCTGCCCGGAGCGGGCCGCGATCCGCGCGTCCGGCCCTCGCTGTGATGACCGCCTGCGCCGTCTTGGTCGGCTGCGCCGCGGCATTGCGGAGCCCGTCCGCAACCGTCGATCCGGACCTCGTCCGGGTGATCCGCTTCATGGCGCTGATCAAGGGCGGTTTCGCGCTCGCGGCCTTCGCCGCCTGCTTCTGGCGCTTGGCGCGGCCTGCAGCCCTGTGGCGAATGCCGGTCTACGTCGCCGGACCGCCTTTCATGGCGGCCGGCGCCATCGGCTTGTGGTCGCTGCACGATCTCGGGCTGGCGGCCCTGGGCCTCCATCTCGGCCTGTTCGCGGTGCTCGCGGCGGCCCTCACCGATCCGGCCTTTCTGCCCGACCCGTCGCGCCGCCGCTCGTCCGGCCCAGCGCTGTGATCAACGCGGTTGAACCCGCTGCTCGGCGCGCGTAGACGCGCCGGCTCGGATCGTGGAAGCAGGAGCCCGGATGGGTGAAGATGTGGCCTCACTCCTCCTCGTCCTCGCCACAGAGAATACCGAGCTGCGTCAGCAGCTCGCGGCCGCCCAGGACATGCTGATGGAGACGGCGATCGACGCCGGGCACCTGCATGCGCGCCTCGAGGCCGTGCAGGCCGAATGCAAGGCGTGGCGGGCGGAAGCGGAACGCCACGCAGCCAGTCACGCGGGCGCCCCGAGAGAGCGCCACGCCGGCCGATACCGGCCGTGACATCGTCAGGGAGCGCGGGCGGGATCCGCCGAGCGTCGCCGGTAGCGCCCCTCCGCAGAGACGCCGAGACGTCTCCCCGTCCGGGAGAAGGTCAGCCGAGCGCCCAGAGCAACGGCAGCGCGCTGGCCAGGAACACGATTGAGGAGACGAGCACGGCAACCTCTTCGCGGTGCCGGCGGACGAAAGCGTGATGGAGAGCGAGCATGGCCATCGGATCGCGGATGATCTGATCAGCCTCGCGCCCAAACCTTGATCATTCAGGGGCAGGTACCGTCATCCACAGGCGGTAGCCGGGCCCTGTCGCAGCGCTGCCACAACGCCGCTCCGCACGGGCCCGCGAGGCCCTCCGGCGTTCAGCCGCCACGCCCGGCCCCGCGCATCGGCGACCCCGGGAACGTGCTCAGCGGGACCTATCGCGCGGCCGGCATCTTCCGGCCGGTCCGCGGACGGCGGTCGCGCCCGGTCGGCGTCGGTCCGCGGGCTGCCCCTTCGGGCGATGCGGCGCTCCGCGCGGCGGCCGCCTCTTGGCTGCCGGCCTCCGGGCGGGCGACACCCTGTGCCCGCGCCTGCGCCACCAGCCACTCGCCGAGTTCGAGGGCCGCTTCCGGCGCGAGGTCGACGGCCACGCCTGCGCCATGGGTTCGCGACCGCAGGCCGATGCCGGCGGATGTCGAGACGGCGCGCACGGTGCTCCCGACGCGACCGGTGATCTCCAGAATGCTGTCAGCCATTACGGAAGGCTAGCGAGGCCGTTCCAGCCTGTCCATTCCCGCCCGTCGACGCGCGTTCCCCGCCCGCGGTGGGCGACCCCGCCCGACGGGGAGGCGCGGTCAAGCGCGACCGCGTCGGGGGGCGCATGCTCCGCGCCCATAGCTGCGGCGAAGCCTTCGCCCGAACTTCCCGGTAAGGCGGTCGGCCCGCACCCGCCGCTCCCTCCGACGGTGACCGGTCCGTCGCGTCAGGATGCCGAGACACCGATCATGAACAAGCTCATCGCCTTCACGTTGGCCGCGACCGTGTGTGCGGGGCCCGCCTTCGCGCAGGCCGATCGGCCGGGCCAGGAGTGCGGCCAGGATCCCGAGACGACGGGTTCGCTGACCGTCGACCCGCGCAGCCTGCTTCTGCCGGGCGAGCGGCCGGACAGGGTCAAGGTCACCCCTCCCGAGGATAGCTGGCAGGAGGAGGCGCGGGAGGAGGCCGAGCGGCACAGACGCGATCTTCTGGCCTGCGGGGTGGACTGAGCTCCGGCGGCGGGCGCACCGGGTGCGGCGGCTCAACCGCTGGTCCGAACGAGGCGCCGCCGTCCCGAGGCCGGACTGGTTCGCCGGTCGCCTCCCGAGGCAACACCCGCGTGCCCGGCGATAGGCTCGGCTCCACCACGGAACCATCCTGGAGAGGATCCGACCGACGGCGCAGATGCGGAACTGTATCGCTTCAGATGATGCGCCGGGTCTGCAGTCGATCGCGGACGTGCCTCAGTCGGTCGCGTACCGTGCTCAGATGCGGCGCGGCGGTGCCGTTTCCTGACCTTCCGATCCGCGCGCCAGTGCGCAAGTGATCGGTAAGCACGGTGACGAATTCTCGGCCCGTTCGGGGAACCTGGGTCCGGATGCTGATCGGGCCCGGGGCACAAATTTAACGCTGGCGCCCGTTTCTGATCCCGAGGGGATGTGGGCATGCCAGCTGTCGGAAGGTTCAGGGTCTGCGAGCCGGGCCAGACCCCGCTCGGGGAGGTCCTGGCCGAGGTGAGGCTTCTGCCGTCGGTGCTCGCCACGATGCTGCGCAGCCTGATCGAGGCGTGGCCGCAGCAGATCTACACGCAGCCGCTGGTGACCACCCGCTTCCTCGGGCGGCGGACCACCTACGTGTGCAGCCCCGGCCAGATCCGCAGCCTGATGGTCGATCAGGCCGACGCCCTGGAGCGCGAGCCGTTCATGCTGCGCGCCCTCGCGCCGGCGCTCGGGGCCGGCGTCCTCACCGCGGACGGTCCACACTGGCGGGGGCAGCGCAGGACCGCGGTCCCGATGTTCCGACCGGATCGCGTGCACAGCTTCGTGCCGGCCATGGCCCGGGCGGCCGGGGCGACCCGGACGCGCTGGCATACCGAGATTCCCCCCGATGGGACCCGGGACATCCTGCGCGAGATGATGCGCACCACCTTCGACGTGATCGTCGCCACGATGGTGTCGGGCGACGATCGGCTGGAGGTTGAGCCGTTCGGCCGCGCGATGGACGCGTATCTCGGCCAGACCAGCTGGAAGATCGCCCTTGAGATGCTGCATGCACCGGCCTGGACCCCGCATCCTGGCGCGCGGGCAGGGGCAGCGGCGGCCCGCTACCTGCGCGCCGAGGTCGGCCGGACGATCGCGCGTCGCCGCGCCCGGGCCGAGCCCGGCGCCGACCTTCTCGGCCTCCTGCTGGAGGCACGGGATCCGGAGACCGGCCAACCCCTCACCGACGCGAGCCTCATCGACAACCTCCTGACCTTCGTCGCCGCCGGCCACGAGACCACGGCCCTGGCGCTGGCCTGGACGTTCCGGGTCCTGGCCGAGCACCCGGAGGTCGAGCGGCGCGTCCTTGCCGAGATGGCGGCCCGTGACGCGGACCTGGCCGCCGATCCCGGAGCCGCGGACCGGCTCCCCTACACCCGCCAGGTCCTCCTCGAGGTGATGCGCCTGTATCCGCCGGCCCCGCTGATCGTGCGGCGGGCGAAGGCTCCCGTCCGGCTCGGAGACACGACGGTGCCGGCCGGGCAGTCGATCCACGTCCCCGTCTACGCCCTGCACCGGCACGCGCTGCTCTGGGACAGGCCGGCGCTGTTCGATCCGGACCGCTTCGCGCCCGACCAGGCCGCGGCGCGCGACCGCTACGCCTACCTGCCGTTCGGGGCCGGCCCGCGGGTCTGCATCGGCATGAGCCTCGCCCTGACGGAATGCCTCGTCATCCTGGCGACGCTGCTCCCCGCCTTCCGCTTCGTGCCCGAGGCGGCCGAGATGCCGCGGGCCCAGTTCCGCGTAACGCTGAGGCCCGAGGGCGGCCTGCGGATGAGGGTCGTGCCGCGCCATGTCCATTGAACGCGCGCCCGGGCCAAAGCGGTCGGCCGAAACCTCACAGGCGGCCGGACCGGCCGCGCCGGGCAATGCGGCCGGATCCCTGATCGACCGCGTCCGCCGCCTCGACGCCGTCGCGGCCCTGCCGAGACGCTACCGGCTGCAGGTCCGCGCCGGCCTCCTCGAGGAGACGCTGAAGCTCGCCACCTACTCGGCCGTCACGCACCTGATCATCGCGGCCGCCGTCGCCTACTTCTTCTGGACCTCGGCGCCGCAGGCCTACCTCCTCGGCCTGCTCGCCTGGGTTGCCGTGGTGATCGTCGCGGCGACCTATCTGACGTGGCGCTACCTGCGCACCTACGCCAGCGCCGTCTCGCCGGCCGGGGTCCGTTGGGGCTGCCCTGCCGGATCTCCGGCGGGCTGGCCCTCGCCCTGGGCCTGGCCTGGGCGACCATGCCGGTGGTGCTGTTCGCTCCGGCCGACGGCGACCAGCGGCTGATCATCGTCGCCACCGTGGCGGGCCTGATCTCGGACGCCTACGTGGTCGGCCCGCTCCTGTCGGTCTCGTACCTGTTCGCGATCCCGGTCATCCTCGGCAGCTTCGTCGGGCTGGCGCGGTGCGGGGAGCCGGTCGCGCTCAGCATCGGCTTCCTGCTCGTCGTCTACGCGATCTTCGTGGTGGTGAGCGTGAGCCGCATGAGCCGCCTGTCGCGCCAGCGCATCCTCGACCGGGTGCGGGTCGAGGAGCAGAGCGAGACGATCGGCCTGCTGCTCAACGAGTTCGAGGCGGGCGCGAGCGACTGGCTCTGGGAGACGGACGCGACCGGGCATTTCCAGCACGTCTCCACCCGGATGGCGGAGGTGCTCGGCTGCCCGGTCGCTTTGCTTCAGCACGGCGCGTTCGAGGCCCTGCTCTCCGGCAGAGGCGAGGCGCCCCCCGAGGCCGACCACAGCGCCGAACTCCGCGATCACCTCCGGCAGGGCCGTGCCTTCCACGAGCACCTCATCGCCTTCCGCACGCCGGCCGGCCAGCGCTGGCTCCAGTTGAGCGGCAAGCCGTTCCTCGATCAGCGCGGGAGCTTCGCGGGCTTCCGGGGCGTCGGCTCGGACGTCACGCAGAGCCGGGAGGCGGAGGCGCATATCGCCTATCTGGCGACCCGGGACGCGCTGACCGGCCTGTCCAACCGGGTCGTGTTCCACGAGGTCGCCTCCGAGGCCTGCGCGGCGGCCGTCTCGAAGGCGCAGGGCGCGCCGGTCAGCCTGCTCTACCTCGACCTCGACGGCTTCAAGACCGTCAACGACAGCGCGGGCCACACCACGGGCGACGCCCTGCTGTGCCAGGTCGGTGAGCGCCTGCGCGTCCTGCTCCCGGCCGACGCCCAGGCGTTCCGTCTCGGCGGCGACGAGTTCGCGATCCTGCACCGCGGCCGGGACCCCGCGGCCGCGGAGGCCCTGGCCGAGGCCGCCATCCGCGCCCTGTGCGCGCCCTACTCGATCGACGGCGTCCGGGCCGAGATCGGAGTCAGCATCGGGATCGCGAGCGCGCCCGGGGATGCCGCCGACCCCGCGGACCTGCTCCGGAAGGCCGACCTCGCACTCTACAGCGCCAAGGACGCCGGCAAGGGCCGCTGGAAGCGCTTCGACCGGAACCTGGAGCGCCGCGTCCAGCGCTGGCGCGAGCTCGACGAGGCGATGCGGGCGGGTCTCGAGAACGGCGAGATGGAACTGCACTACCAGCCGCTGGTGAGCCTGCAGGACGGGCAGGTGGTCGGGTGCGAAGCGCTGCTGCGCTGGACGCGCCCCGGCCACGGCGCCGTCTCGCCCGCCGAGATGATCCCGATTGCCGAGAGCACGGGCTTCGTCATCACGATCGGGCGCTGGGCGCTGCGGCTGGCCTGCGCCGAGGCGCTGACCTGGCCGGCGCAGATGTGCGTGGCCGTCAACATCTCGTCGATCCATTTCCGGCTGCCCGACTTCTTCGCCGACGTCGAGGCCGTGCTGACCGAGACCGGCCTCGCACCGGAGCGCCTTGAGATCGAGATCACGGAATCGATCTTCCTCGCCAACACGCCGCACGTCCTCGACAACCTCCGCGCGCTGCGGGCACTCGGCGTGCGGATCGCCCTCGACGATTTCGGGACGGGCTACTCGTCGCTGAGCTACCTGACGCAGTTTCCGGTCGACAAGATCAAGATCGACCGGGCCTTCGTCCGCGACCTGAGCAGCCGTCCTGAATGCCTGACGGTGATCGAGGCGATCATGGTCATCGCCCGCGACCTGCACATCGACGTCACGGTGGAGGGCGTCGAGACGGAGCAGCAGGCGGCGCTTCTCCGGTCGCGGCGCTGCAACTCCGCGCAGGGCTTCCTGTACAGCCCGGCCCGTCCGCCCGGCGAGGTGCCGGGCCTGGTGGAGCGCATTCCCCGGGTGGCCCTGCAGGCGGAGCAGGCCGTGCGCGCGGTGGCCTAAGACGCGGCCGGCCCTGTTCCACGGGGCCGCAAACCCCTGTAGCGGGGAGCGGCCACGCGAACCCCAGGAACCGAGCGCCGCATGCCCAAGGTCGTCATCAGCGAGTTCATGGACGAGGCGGCGATCGCCGCGGATCTCGCGGGCTTCGACACCCTGTACGATCCCGGTCTCGTCGACCGGCCCGACGCCCTCGCGGCGATGCTGGGCGACGCCGACGCGCTGATCGTGCGCAACCGGACGCCGGTGCGCGGCCCGCTCCTCGCCGCCGCGGCGCGTCTCCGGGTGGTCGGAAGGCTCGGGGTCGGTCTCGACAACATCGACGTCGCGGCCTGCGTGGCGCGGGGCATCGCGGTCTGTCCGGCGACGGGCGCCAATGACGGGGCGGTCGCCGAATACGTGGTCGCCACCGCGATGCTGCTCCTGCGCGGAGCCTACGGGGCGAGCGCGGCGGTCGCGGCGGGTGCGTGGCCGCGCAATGCCCTGATGGGGCGCGAGATCGCCGGCAAGCGCCTCGGGCTCGTGGGCTTCGGATCGATCGCCCGGGAGACCGCCCGCCGCGCCGCCGCCCTCGGCATGAAGATCGCGGCCCATGACCCGTTCGTCGCGGACGCGGATCCGGCCTGGACGCCCGCCTACGGTCCCGTGCAGCGGCGGGACCTCGCCACCCTGATCGCGGAGAGCGACGTGCTCTCCCTGCACGTCCCGCTCACCGCGGAAACCCGCGGCCTGATCGACTCGGCCGCCCTCGCGCGGATGCCCGCGGGCGCCGTGCTGATCAACGCGGCGCGCGGCGGCGTCGTCGACGAGGCCGCGGTGGCGGCGGCCCTGCGGTCGGGACATCTCGGCGGCGCGGCCCTCGACGTGTTCGACCGCGAGCCCCTCGACGCCGCGGCCGGCGCCCCGTTCGCGGGCGTGCCGAACCTGATCCTCACGCCCCACATCGCCGGGGTGACGCAGGAATCGAACGTCCGGGTCTCGGCCGTGATCGCCGCGGCGGTGCGCCGGCATCTCACGCAGGGCTGAACGCGCGGGATCTGCGCCTTTGGCCCGCCGCGGGCTATCCAACGCAGCCCACACCGCGGGACCGAGGATTTCGGGGCGGGCCGGCAGGGAGCAGCCGATGACCGATCCGGCACGACGGGCCTTCCTGCGGAGCGCCGCGCTCGGCGCCCTGGCGGCGGGGAGCGGCCTGCGGCCCGCCTGGGCCGGCGAGGATGCGCATCGGCCCTTCGGCAACGCCGAGCGCCCGCTCGTCGCCTATCCGGGCAAGCGGCCGCTGCTGCAGATGACCGCCCGCCCGCCCCAGCTTGAGATGCCGTTCGCGGTCTTCGACGAGGGTGCGATCACGCCCAACGACGCCTTCTTCGTCCGCTACCACCGCGCCGACATCCCCCTGGAGATCGATCCCGAGGCGTTCCGGCGAACGTGGGCGGCCATGTGGAACGACCCGTCGCGCTGCCGCTGGCGGAGCTGAAGGCGCTGCCGGTCCGGACCGAGATCGTCGCGGTCAACCGGTGCTCGGGCAATTCCCGCGGCTTCTTCGAGCCACGCATGGCCGGCGGCCAGCTCGCCAACGGCGCCAAGGGCTGCGCCCGGTGGACCGGCGTGCCGCGCAAGAGCGTGCTCGACAGGGCCGGCGTGAAGGCCGGCGCCCTGCAGGTCGCCTTCGACGGTCTCGACGGGCCGGTCCTGCCCGAAACGCCGGACTTCGCCACGGCGCTCAACCTCGACCAGGCCGGCGATGATCAGGTGCTGCTCGCCTGAGGCATGAACGGGGAGGACCTCCCCTGGCCCAACGGCTACCCGCTCCGCCTGATGGTGCCGGGCTATTACGGGACCTGCTGGGTCCAGCACCTCGACACGGTCACGGTGCTGGACAAGCCCTTCGAGGGCTTCTTCATCAAGACCGCCCACCGCATCCCCGACAATGCCTGCGCC
>Ga0255028_100025_pt1 | contig 46250 bp, 38 predicted proteins | sample DRGLUT_MetaT_FD_178168 | JGI IMG/M metagenome (GOLD analysis project Ga0255028, IMG submission 178168) | Metatranscriptome of freshwater microbial communities from Pennsylvania, United States - DR:GLUT (Metagenome Metatranscriptome) | ecosystem: Environmental > Aquatic > Freshwater > Creek...
CGTCTGCTCCGACTATAGAACGCCGGCCCAACCAGTGCGCCCTTCGTCTAGCGGTCCAGGACGTCGCCCTTTCACGGCGAAAACACGGGTTCGATTCCCGTAGGGCGCGCCAACAAAATCAAGCGCTTAGCGCAGATTTTGCTATCGTGTTATCGAGGCGTACGGAAATTATACGGAAAATCTGCCGGCGTTCGTGACTGTTCGCAGAGAATTGTGGGTGTCTCATTCTCGGTAGGCTGGCCGCCGAGGATCCACGGTTCTGCGGCGGCACTCACGTCGTGCGACCGCTGATCGTCCGGGTTGCGGCCGACTGTCTGCTATCTCTGCTCAACCCGACATCTCGCTGTGTTCGGCTTCGACACCGACTGGTGCAACCGGTTGATGCGGGGCGAGCACTGCGCCGGCTACTTCCCGGCACCGGGTGACTACGTCCTCCGCCTCTGCGCACATCGGGTGCGAGGCAAGGACGGTCTCGGCCTGTGTTCAGGGTCTGGCCCTGTCGCCATGCAGGCGCGGCCGAGATACCGCACAGGCCAGCGTTTGGCCTTTGCGGCTGCTGCGCCCTCGCCATTTGCCGCAGCCCTTGCGGGTCGTGCGTCGGTCCGACGCGCCGAAATGAGCTCGCAGCTGTAAATTTCGCCAGCCTTGCGGGAAACCCTCTCATCGGCTCTGCGGAGTTGCGGAGACCGGGTTCCATGTCCCCAGCCATCGCCATCGATGCCACCTCGACGCTGGCTCGATCCGCCGACCACACCACCACGCTCGCCGGCGGCACGCCGATCCTGGCGATGGACATGTACGAGCACGCCTACCAGATGGACTTCGGGGCCAAGGCGGCGAACTACGTCGACGTCTTCATGAAGGTGATCCGCTGCGACCCTCGCATTCAGGCGGCGCTGGCCCTGCGCACGGGCCGGGGGCGCCAACCACTGAGCACGGGTGCGGTGACCGCGTGCCCTCCACCGGCCGCAAGTCCAGGTCTGGCCCGGATGGGGGGCCCTCGACAGGCGCCGGGAGACGCCCGACCGCCGTTACGACGAGGTCGGACGCGCGTCCCGAGGACCAGTGGTCCCGTGAGCGCAGTCCTTCCAGGCTTGGGGACGTGCGAGGAACGCCGGCCTATCCACGGGCTTCGAGCGAGGCCACCGCGTCGCCGTTCCAGACGATGCCGAACCCGGCTTCCTCGACGGCCTCCGTGACGACCGCCTTCCAATCCACGAGAAGGCGATCCTCCGCCCGGGAGTAGACGAGGTCGCAGATCCGGGTGACGCTTCCGACCGAGGCGGCGCCCCGCTCAGCCCAATGCCGGTTCAGGGGCGCCAGGGCGGCATCGTAGAGCCGCGCCCGCTCGTCGCTGGCCATGAGGTCCAGCCGCATGTCCTCGATCTCCGCGGGACCGATCATCTTCGAGGTTCCTCTTGCCGTATCGCGGGACGCGTCCGTTCCTGGCCACCCGCCTACGGCAGGGCGCCGATCATGCCCTTGGCCTGGGTCATGGTGTTCTCGCAGCCGCGCTTGTCGCCGCGGCGGTCCTCGTCCGTCGCCCGGATGATGAGGACCCGTGCCTGCGCCACATGGTCGGCAGTGGACACGGTTTCTGGATCGCTCGGGGCGTCGGGGCGGGCGGTCATCACACCGCGGGGCGAGCCGGTCCGGAGACTGTGGCCCTCTTGCAGGCCGGTGACCTGCACGGCGCCGGCGCTGTCGAGGCGGCGTTCGATGGTTTCGATCTGCTCCGCGCAGGAGGAGGCCAGCGCCGGGAGCGGCGACGAGGCGAGGATCAAGATCGAGAGGACGGGGGCGAAGCGCATCGGGAAGTCCTTCAGAGGCAGCGTCGCGACGCCGCCCGGCGGGCGGTCGATCCGAAGCTGTCCCTCGATCGTCGATGCGAGGGTAGCGACCGTGCAACGATCGAATCCGCCTCATGCTGCGGCGCAACACGAGACGCTTGGCTGCCCTGCGTGGAGGGCGGGATCAAGCGGCCGCGATGACGGGAAGTTCATCCAACCGAATCGTGTATCGGGGCGAGCGCATCTCGAATTTGGTCGACCATCCCCGCTGCGGCGCGAACCCAGCGGAGGCCGGGACGACCGCACCGCGCCCGAAGCGGCGGTTGCAGGCGTCGAGCGCCGCCACCAGCGCGGCGCCCTGCTCGCGATCGAGCTGACCGAGCCTCGGCATCGCCCGCTGCGAGGCTTGGAGCGGTAAGAGGTCCGTCGTGACCACGCCGGCCTTCGAATAGCGAAAGCCGTCCCGCCAAGTCTTCCGGGCGATGTACAAGGCAGCCATCACCAGTACCAGGGTGTCTGTCGTTGCTGGCCTCGGCCATCCCGAGCAAATTCTCGCGGTTGTGCTTGGCGTTTGCGGCCAGGTCCGCTTCTGGGGATGACCGATGCCGAGCTGAATGGCTGGAATGGGCGCGAAGCCGAAGGTCCGCTTCTTGGCGCGGTGCGAAGCTTCGCTTGGCGCGGCTGGCCAAGCGGCATTTCAATCGCACTGAGCGGGGTGTCTGATCCGCGCCTCCAGTGTCCCGCGTTCGCTTGGCCGCGCGTCTTGGCGGCCGCTTGAGCGTTCGACAATCACCCTTCATGGCAGCTACCCTGCCACTGCGTTCAGTCCTGGGACCGGCGCAAATCGGGGTGATCGCCGCCTATGCGCTCACGAGACCCGTCATCATCCTGCGCCCTCAAACCAGTGGGGCGGCGATGGCGCGCCTGGGGAGCCTCACAATCCGCGGCGTTTTCGGCTTCATCCGGCCGGACGGATCGAGACGTTGAGTGTACGAAGCTGGCGGTGCGACTTCATCGACATGCCTCACAGCAGGCTACTATTCGTAAGCGTGGCGATTGATCTCGCGATCGAGATAAGTCGCCCATTCCGAGAGTGTCGTGAGCTGCGAGCCGAACATCCGGCTGACTTGGTGAAAGCCGAGGGCGCGGTAGCTCTCGAACTGGCTCTCGGAAAACCATTGGTTGGCGGTGCTTTCGTGCGGGAAAGCGGGGCTGGTCGCCCCATAAGCGCGAACTTCGGCGGGTATGTCTTCAAGGAAGCTTGGCTTGATGTAGATCAGCGAGGCCGGGTCAAGCGCGCCCGGATATGTGATCGTGCCCTGGGCGTAGCCGAGAGCCCCGGCTCGCTTCCCCTCGCGCTCGATGGCCGCGCGGGAGACAATGCGCATGTCGCCCATTTGGATCTTCGCGAGGCCATCGACCTCCGCCTTCCGAATGACGTTGCCGAGGTCGAAGAACGTGCATTTCTCGTCTTGGCCGGCATCGATCACCACGATGCGGGCGCACCGCCTTCGCAGCATCTCGTACAAGCCAAGATTGTCGAAGTGGCCGCCATCCGACAGGTAAATCGCCTGCCGGACATCCGTGCTGCGGCCGCCGAGCTCGCTCAGAAGCGCGAGCACGGAATTCCTGGGCTTGGCCAGTCTGAGGTCCTCCCGCCGCGCGACGGCGGGATTGGGGAGCCAGGCGCCGAGGCGGACGTTGAACAGCGTCATCAGGAATGCGATTAGGCGCGAGGAATGGTAGCCCCAGTTCGGGCTGACCGCCGCGCCCGAGATTGTCAGCAGCCCGCCGAGCAGCGGCCCCTTGCCGGCGCTCACCCTGTCGCTGCCGGTCTCCATGCCGGCAAAATCCGTGGTCCGGATGTAGGCCCCGCGCGGGCCATCCGGCCGCTGAGCGTCGCGCCCGCCATGCGCGCGATCAAGGATCGCCGAGCCGCAGGCGAACGGGGTCGCGGTGAACGAGGCAGCCTTTCGCTCCGCCCATTCGGTACGCAGGATGTCGGTCAGGTTCAGGGTCATGTTGACGACGGGCAGAAGCCGTCGCTCCGTCCCGAGTTCGGCGATGCGCGGGCTGTCGTCCTCGTCGAAATCCGTGAAGGGATCGGCATCGCGGCGCGTGCGTGCGGAGCCCAGAAAGCCGCGGGTCAGGCGGTTCCGATAGACTCCGTGCATCGAGAACCGGTTGACGTTGACGCCGCCGAACAACCGGATAGCGCCGGCAAGGACGCCCGCCACCATGAGATTGAGGATTAGGATCATCCCATAGGGATTGATCGCGCAACGGCCAGCCGGGTCCGAGTGGTCATACGCCGCGCGGGGCAGAAGGCAGTCACCCCACCAGTCGTGGGCGGAGCCGAGAAGGCGTCCCAAGCACCATCCCAGCAGCGCGAACAGGCTGATCCCGAAGATAGCTGCCATCGCGCTCAGGCCGACCATCAGGAGGTCGTCCATTCGCCCTTTTGCGGCCAGCGTCTGTGTCCGGGCGAACACCTGCTTGCCCAGGACGGCTGCGGCCGGACCGGTGCCGAGGGCACTCAGTGCGCTGAACAGGGCCGGGATCTGCGCGTCATCGCGGCCGAGGGCGACCGCCGACACGATCAGGCAGCACAGGCACAGGGATGTCCAGCCCACGGCGGCGAGCAGCAATTGCCCATCGATCCGCGCCACCCACTCCCGATCGAGGTCGGCTCGCTCGGCGCTCCTGCGGAAGCCCATGAAGACGACACCCTGGAGGAGGTGAGCGACGATCAGGATCGGCGGCCCGAGGACGGTCAGAGCCTGCGAGACCTGAGCCTGCCCGGCATCGAAGGCCGCGATGTCGTCGCCCACGAGCCAAGTGACGGTCAATGCGGTGCATGTAACGATGATCGCAGCCGAGACGAGGCTGCTGACGAGCCACGCTCCCATGTTCTTCTCGTACAGCCACTGGCCTGGATGACCCTGCGCCTTCTGCCACGCCATCCCACAGAGATACCCGACGGCCTGCACGACGAAGTACCAGAAGCCGAGGCTGTAGAGACGCAGGGTCGAGACCGGCAGCCCGTGCTCGAAGAGCGCGCGGAAGGTGAAGGGCAGGGCCAAACTCCACAGGCAGGTCGGTGTGAGGATCCAGCCCGCGATGAAGGCCGGCGAAGCGTACGCCGTCACGCCGGCGAGGCGCGGCCGGTGGCTCGGCAGCATGCGGCAGGCATTGAAGGTCGCCACAAGGAGGGCCGCGCTGCCCACACTCAAGGGAAGCCAGAGCGTGCTCCGGCTTGCAGCCTCGAGCGCCGTCCGGTAGGTGAGCAGCGCCAGAGGGATGAACAGCAGCAGCGGGAAGATGATGAGCCAGTTCAGGATCGTATTCCTGACGTAGAGGACGATGCCGGCCCAGGTGTCCCGCGACAGAAGTCCGACCTCCGGAGTCAGATAGTTCGTGTACCGCCTCAGCTTGGCAAAAACCTCCTTGCCTGATCTGGCGAGGCGACGTTCCGCCTCCGCAATCCCGCCGCATTCTAGGATGAACGTCTGCAACCAGCCGCCGGCGAAGCCGCCTCCGGAGACCGTCGATAGGTAGTGGAACTCGCCGAGCATGCGCCGGGCGGCCAGAGCCTGCACCGCACCGAGGCAGAAGGTGGCGCTCCGGATTCCGCCGCCAGAGAGGCAGAGCGCGGAGAGCCGGGCTTGGTCTGCCCGCGCCTCCCAGGGCCTCACATCGCCGGGCGGACGCGCTCCACAGAAGTGATCGAGTTCCTCCTGGAGCATTTGCTCCGTGTCCAGAACCCAGGCCGCGTTGCGCGTCGTCACGGCCGGCAGACCAGGCACGGCTCCCGGTCCTTGTCGTGACGCGCTGTCTTGCGCCGAACCCGCCCCCACTTCCGCGGAGAGTGCGCTGGCATCGCCGGTCGTTCCGAGATCCGCGTCCATCGTGCCCCCGATCATGCCCGGCGGTCTCGTCGCGCCTTGCGCCCAGCTACAGAATTTCCAAGACAGTGCAGACTAATTTGATCCTCAATAACTTCAGATATTAGCATGTTTGCATTATTTTTGCTTCGGCATTCAGTAATATCATGAGTTATTGAAAACAATATTGTAGGCAAGCTAGGTTTTAATTGAATCAATAGTTTGTTATATTAAATCATAAATTCAGATCAATGGGCATCACAGATTATATTACGGGAATCGATAATGCCGACGTTGTTCCAAAATTCCAGATTTGGATCATCATCCATTTGAAGGACGCGTCCGGCTGAGCCGGCGCTTACTTGAGTCGCGCAGAGATGTGGTCGGCGACCGTTTCCGGCCAAGCGGATGGCATGAAACCCATGACACCACCGCGATGCGTTTCAAGATCGCAGGGGTCGTCACTCACAGTGGCGATCGCGCTTTTGGCGCAGTTCGAGTCTCGGCGGACTCACAACCTGCAATCCGGGCCTGCTGATGCTTCGGCTCGAGGCGCCGCGAGCGCCTCGGGAAATACGCGGCCGCCACCAAGCTCGCAAAGATCGTTCGCTACATCCTCTTTCTGCGCAGCCGGCGGCGCCGTCGAGTACGACGGTACTCCGCTGTCCACCGCGCGCATGGTTTCCCTGCGCAGGCACCGCCTCACCAAGACTCGGCCCCGTCCTCTCACAGCAATGCCTGGAGCACCGACATGGCGTCGTTCAAGGATTACCGGGACGAGTACGAGCGGATCTGGGGATCACTCCAAGTCCGCCCGGAAAGGGCGGAAGCGGTGCGCAAGGTGGCGCAGCGGCTCGCCGCCGGTAAGGCACGCTACCAGGAGGTTGAAACGCGCGTCGGCGTGCCCTGGTGGTTCATCGGGCTCTGCCACTATCGGGAATCGTCGTTCAACTTCGATACCTATCTCGGCAATGGGCAGCCGCTCGACCGGCGGACTACCATCGTCCCGAAGGGGCGCGGCCCCTTCACCGGTCCGGGTGCCTTCACGGACGGGGCCATCGACGCGCTGCGTCTTGAGGGCTTGGTCGGCGTGAGTGACTGGAGTGTCGCGCGGGTCCTGTATCGACTCGAGGGCTTCAACGGCTACGGCTACCACGCCAAAGGCGTGAATTCCCCCTATCTGTGGGGCGGCTCGACCGCCTATGGGCCGCCGAACGCGCGCAGCGGCAAGTTCGTGCGCGATCATGTCTTCGACCCGAACGCGGTCGATACCCAGATCGGCACCGCCGTGATCCTGAAGGCGCTCCTCGAGCTCGACCCGAGCATTGAGATCGCCGCGCCGCTCACCGCCGACGTTGATCCGCCGCGTCAGCCGGACGATGAACTCGCCGAAAGCACGCTGTGGATCCAGCAGACCCTCAACCGTCTCGGCGTGACGCCCCGCCTCGTCGAGGATGGGCGGAACGGTCGTCGGACCATGGCTGCCGTGGCACAGTTTCAGGCCCAGCGCGGCCTCGACGACACCGGCGTCGCGGACGTCCGCACCGTCGCCGCCCTTCAGGAGGCCCTGCGGCCGTCGGCGCCGGACACCGAAGTGTTGACGCGCCTCGACGCGCTGGAGCGGCACGTCGCCGTGAGCGCCGCTGTGACACCGCAAGCCATGCCGGCGCAGCCGATGATCCTGACGCCCGCGACCGTCGCGCCGTCCGTCGACCTAGCGGCACGGGTCGAAGAGCTGTTCCACGACCTGCGCCGGCAGATTGACGGGGCGCGGATCGCAGCGGGGCCACCGGTTCCGGGGACAGCGCCGAACCCGATCCCGGGGGCGCCCCTCGGGCAGGTCAATGGCGCGCTTGGGCAGACGATCGGGCAACTGCTCGACGGTAAGAAGTCTGCCCTCGGCATCATCGGAGCTGTGGTGACGCAGATCTTAGCGCAGGTGCCGCCGACGACGGGCCTCGGCCAGGTTCTCACGCAGATCACCCCGGCATTCGGGCTCAGCCCCTACACGATGCCAATCTTCCTCGGCCTCACCGCCTGGGGCCTGCTCGGCAAGCTTGAGAAATGGGCCAGCGTCGCCGCCAAGCCGGCTGCGTAGCATGCGCTGTTCTGAGACGTCAGGACGACGCGTGTCGCGTTCGCGGGCGAGGCGGCATGGCGGACGGCTGGCCATGGGCACGCAGCGACCGACCAGATCTGGCCGAAAGCAGAACGGCAGCTTTCGATTTGGTGTCGCGGCAAAACTGACGCTGATGACAACCAGAAAAACGACTGCACAATGCTCAAAACGTGTCAGACGCCCTTCATTTATTCTGGATACCTGCCTTGTCGAATGCGACGTGGCCTCCGAAGCATACGACACGATTCTGCTGCTGTTTGACGAAGGTAGGATCCAGCCGGAACGAGCCACTCTCAGTCCAGATCGAACCCGCCCGGCCATTTACCCATTCGTCAGGTGGCAAGAGCGTCGAGCCGATGGTCGTCACGTCCCAGATGCCGTAGTGATGCGGGACGATGATCCGCGCGTTAAGTTTCGCGGCGACGGCGTCGGCCTGCGCGTAGCTTAGGACATGCTGCGAGCCGTCTACTGGAAGGAGTAGGACGTCGATTGCTCCGAGCTGCTTCCATATATGATCCGGCGGATCCGGGCGGTTGTCGCCCCAGTGCAGGATGCGCAGGCCCGCCACTTGGATGATTAGGAGGCAGTTGTCGAATGACCGCCAGTTGTCCGGCGGCGTGGTTTTCACCGCGGTGAGCCGCCGCGTCATCTCCGCCCAGTCGTAGGCGTTGTGTGTGCTGTCAGAGACGTGCTTGTCGGCGATCCCAGTGACTCGTACATCAGCGAATGTGTAGGAGCCGATCAAACGGTCCAGAATCGTGTGCGCGCTCACCTGATGGACACCGTCGTGGTCGAAATGTGCGTGCGTGGAGAGGGCGACGTCCACGGAGATGTGCGGGAAATCGTAGAGATACCAGTTCAATTTCCCCCATGGTGGATTGCGCCACGGATCGATTAACAGGGTGAGGCCGGACGGAGCGGTGATCCTGAAGGCAGAGCCGCCAAAATAGCCGAGTTCGACATGATTGTGGTGCGGCGAGGCGTCGCCAGCGCGCTCCTGCAAGGCAATCATGTGGTTGTGATTTTCGGGCTGGCGCCAAGCCCAAAGCCCCTCTTTCGTCCTGTCTTGCATCACTATACTCCGTCGTCTCGGCGCTCCGCCCGATGCCCAGCTCTCTCGTGCCGAGCGCGTGCGGGGCTCACCAGCGCGCAGGGTCAGGCGGCGTCCGGCGCATTGGGACCTGAACCGACGCGTTCCCCGAGATCGCGGGCGATGTGCGCGGCGAGGTGATCGGCCGCCGAGGAGCGGCCGGGCCGGCGCTGCCACAGCATCAGGTCCACAACCGGCATCTGCGGCAGCCCGTCAGCACGGCCGAGTTGGCGTAGCCCGGCAACGTCGACGCTCTTCGCCAAGACGATCACGGCCGCGTCAGCGAGCGCCATGGCCTGGAGACCGGCGATGCTCTCCGAAACGCAGGCGATCCGCCATGCGATCCCCTTCCGATCGAGCGCGGCGAGCGCGTGGTCCCGGTAGAGGTTGCCTTCGGGAAGCATGGCGATCGGCATGGGATCGCGCCTGTGGGCCGTGCCCCCGTCCGCTCCAAGCCAGACCAAATGCTCCCGACGCAGTAGGGTGATGCTGGGGATGCGGGGATGCACGTCCGGCATCCGCGTGGCGAGCGCCACGTCGATGCTCCCCTCCTCCATCGCCTGCGCCACCTGCCGGCTGAGAGTACAGCGCACTGTCACCTCGACCGCCGGATAGGCGGCCTGAAACCGCGCTAGGGTCCGGGGCAGCAGGAAGGCGGCGTATAGGTCTGGGCATCCGAGCACGACCCGGCCCGAGACCGCATCGGACAGAAGGTGCGCGCGAGCCTCGTCGTGCAGGTCAAGGAGGCGGCGCGCGTAGGTCAGCAAGGTCTCGCCCTGCACGGTGAGCTTGGGGTGCCGCAAACCGGACTCGAAGATGGGACGCCCAACGATTTGCTCAAGCCGGTTCAGTTGGAGGCTGATCGCCGGCTGGGTTCTGTGCAGGCGCTGTGCGACCCGAGTGACGCTGCGCTCCTCCACCAACAGAACGAAGGTCTGTAGCAACGAGAGGTCTAGGATGTGCCGCTGTGTCATAAGCCGGACTTTGCTTCAGGCAAAACATTATAAATTTGAATGTTGCCGTGGTGAAGCGTAGATTTCGTGAAGCGCAGATTAAATTAGCATAGATAATGTGCACAATTTGATCTGATCGTGCGCAGATATGCGCGATGAGTGGGCATGTGGCTCGGTGATCCGCTTGCCGACGCACATCCGTTCCATTTGCACGGGGGCGCATCAGACGTGACGACGGTGGTCGAGATCCGGGAGATCAGGAAAGCGTTCGGCGGCGCCGCGGCGCTCGACGGCTGCTCTCTAGACATCGCAGCGGGCTGTGTGACTGGGATTATCGGCCCGAACGGTGCCGGCAAGACGACGCTGCTCAACGTGCTCTGCGGCCTCGTGCCTCCGGATTCTGGGCAGATCCGGTTCCGCGGCGTCCCGATCACCGGGCTGCCGTCGCACATCGTCGCGGCGCGCGGAGTCGTGCGCACCTTCCAAATCGTGCGCGATCTGGCGGGCCTTACCGTCCTTGAGACCCTGCTCCTCGCCCCCGGGGCCCAGATCGGCGAGACCATCATCGGCGCGTTGTTCCGCCGAGGCGCCGTCGAAACCCAGGAGCGTGCTCAAGCGGTCCGCGCACGCGGCCTGCTCGAACGAATTGGACTGTGGCGCCTCGCCGACGCCCCGGCCGGCTCCCTGTCCGGCGGACAGAAGAAGCTCCTGGAACTGGCGCGCGCATTGATGCTCGATCCAGCGGTCCTCTGCCTCGACGAGCCAGCCGCCGGCGTCTCGCCGCCGTTACTCAACGCGATCATCCGCCTGATCCGCGAGCTGCGCATGGCGGGCCTGACCATCATCGTCGTGGAGCACGACATGCACCTCATCCGCGAGGTCTGCGATCATATCCACGTCCTGGCGGAGGGGCGCCCTCTAGTATCTGGGACCTTTGCAGAAGTGACCGCGAATGCGCGCGTCGTCGACGCCTATCTCGGGCTGGCGGCGTGAGTGGTGCACCGGCCATTCCGGCCCTCGCGGTTCGCGGCCTGCGCGCTGGATACGGGCGCGGCGGCGACATCGTGCGCGGCATCGACCTCGATCAGCTACCCGAGACGATCCTGGCGGTGATCGGTCCCAACGGCTCCGGCAAATCGACCTTCGTGAAGGCTCTCGCCGGACTCCTGCGGCCGCGCGAGGGCTCGATCAGTATCACCGGGCGCGACGTGACGGGATTGTCGGCGGCGCGCCGCGTGGTGGCCGGCGTCGCCTATGTGCCGCAGGAGAAGAACGTCTTCGCCACGCTCACCGTGCGCGAGAACATGCAACTTGCCACCGAGTTCCTCCGCCGCCGGGCCGGAACTGGGCGCGAGCAGGAGGAGCGTGTCCTCACGCTGTTCCCCGAGCTGGCCGACCGCGGCCGCACGCTAGCCGGCAATCTCTCCGGCGGCCAACGGCAGATGGTCGCTTTCGCCTGCGCTCTACTCGCGAATCCCGAGGTCCTGCTCCTCGATGAGCCCTCCGCGGGTCTGTCGCCGCGCTTCGTCTCCGAGACGATGGAAGCCATTGTCCGGGTTCGGTCAGCCGGCACGACGATCGTCCTGGTCGAGCAGAACGTGCAGGCGGCCCTGTGCATCGCCGACGCGGTGATGGTGCTGGTCGCCGGGCGCAAGAGTCTGGAGGCGCCAGCCGGGCAAATCCGGCAGGCCGACCTCGCCGACCTGTTCTTCGCGAGGGCGGCATGATCGGCCAACTCCTGCTCAATGGAACGGTGAGCGGACTCCTCCTGGCTCTGCCGGCGCTTGCGGTCAGCCTGACCTTCGGCATCCTCAAGTTCCCAAATTTCGCAGTTGGCGGCAGCCTGACTCTCGGTGCTTACGCTGGATGGGTCTTCAATACGCAGTTGGGCTTCCAGATCGTGGGTGCCTCGCTCCTGGCAGCGGCCACCGTCGCCCTAGTCAGCGTCCTACTTGACGTGGCCGTGTTCGGTCGGCTGCGCGAGCAGGGCTCGATCGCTCTGATGGTCGCGTCGATGGGCGTCTCCCTCATCCTGGAGAACCTTTGTCGGTTCGTCTTCGGCAACGCGACGCGCAGCCTCGACGTCGACGTGGCGCGGCCCCTGCGTTGGGCGGGCCTGCGCATCAGCCACGAGCAGATCGTCACCGCGGCGGCGGTGCTTGGCTGCCTCGTCCTGCTTCACCTCGTGCTGCGTACGACGCCTTTGGGCCGCGCGATGCGCGCGGTGGCCGACAACCCGACGCTCGCCGCGGCGCGCGGTATCGAGCGCGAGGTGATCGTGCGGCTCACATGGGCGATCATCGGTCTCCTAACGGGGCTCGCCGGCGTCCTCGCCGCCATCGACCGCGCCGTCGAGCCGCTGGTCGGCTGGAGCTACCAGATCCCGGTTTTCGCCGCCGCGATCCTTGGGGGGCTCGGCAGCCCACTCGGAGCTGTCCTCGGTGCTCTCGCGGTAGGGCTGTCCGAGGAACTGGCGACCCTCGTGGTTCCGACGAGCTATCGCCAGGCAGTCAGCTTCGCGGTGATTCTCCTGCTTCTCCTCGTGCGCAGCCAGGGCCTTCTCGGTGCGCGGGCGGTACGCAAATGACGGCCTATCTCGTCACCATTCTCGTGATTGTCGCAATCGCGACTCTCGTCGGGCTTGCCTTGAATTTCCAGTGGGGCTGCGCCGGACTAGTCAATTTTGGCGTCGCTGGCTTTGTCGCCCTGGGGGCATACGCGACTGCGCTGCTGACGCCGGTGGTTGGCTGGTTTGCAGCGATGCTGGCGGCGGCGGCTTTGAGCGCGTTGCTCAGCGTCTTTCTCGCCTTATTGTCGATTCGCCTTGCCGACGACTATCTCGCCATCGTCACTTTGGGCTTCGGCGAGGCGGTGCGCCTCGTCCTGCTCAACGAGGGCTGGCTGACCGGGGGGGCGCTCGGCATCGCCGGCATACCGCGGCCCTTCGCCAGCCTGATCGCTCCGGAGCACGCGGACTTCGCTCTCCTCGGCTTCGCCGTGGCGCTCGTAGGGATCGTCTACATCATTCTCGAGGCCCTGGTACGCTCGCCCTTCGGTCGGGTGCTGCGGGCCCTGCGCGACGACCCGGTAGTGGCGGCCTCCCTCGCCAAGCCCGTCCTGATCCTGCGGATCAAGGCTTTTGCGGTCGGCGGCGCGGTGATGGGTCTCGCAGGCGCCATGCACGCCTTTTACATGACCTACATCGATCCCTCGCAATTTACGGCGATCACGACCTCGTACGCCTTCATGGCGGTGATCGCGGGCGGGCGTGGCTCCAATACCGGCCTAATGATTGGTGCCGGGACAATCATGCTGCTCCTCGAAGGGACGCGTTTCCTCAAGGATCTCATCCCGGCGCTCGACGGAGCGCAGATTGCAGCCCTGCGTCTGGGCGGTGTCGGAGTCGGCATCGTGCTGCTCCTGCTGCTGCGGCCGCAGGGCCTCCTGCGCGAGCCGCAGCGCAAGGCTGCGTCTCTGCTCGCTGATCCCGAGCGCGCCGATGCGGCCGATCCGAGCCTGCCCGCCTCCCACCCCCAGGAGATCTGAGACCGTGGCTCTTCCTATCCTCAACCGTCGCCATCTCGTCGCTGGGCTGGGTCTCGCCCCCTTCGCGATCCGGTCCGTCGAAGGCGCTGCGGCGCAGGGGGCGGAGATCCCGCTCGGCTTCGTCATCCCCTTCACGGGCGCCACCGGCCCCTACGGCCCCGACATGAAGAAGGCGGCCGACCTCGCGACGAAGACCATCAATGATGCCGGCGGCATCCTCGGTGGCCGGAAGCTCAAGCTGTTCATCGAGGACGAGGAGACCAGTGCGACTGCGAGCGTCACAGCCACGCGCAAGCTGCTCGAGGTCGACCGGGTGGAGATGGTCGGCGGATTCTGGGGCAGCCCGCCAGCACTCGCTGCCAAGCCGCTGATCGTCGGCGCCAATAAGGTGCAGATGGTCTCGGCCGCCGCCCCCGCGATCACCGAGGGCGACACCAAAAACCTCGTCTACCGCTTCCAGGCGAAGAGCACGCAATGGGGCCCGGCCGGCGCCAAGATCCTCAAGGATCTCGGCGTGAAGAAGGTCGCCGTCCTCGCTCAGCAGAACCCGTTCATCGTGGCGATGGTCGAGCCGTTCAAGGCGGAGATGGCCAAACGCGACGGCACCGTTACCGATGTCGTGATGTACAACCCGGATCAGGCTTCCTACCGCGCCGAGGTTCAGAAGGCGTTCGGGCCGGAGCCCGAGGCAGTGTTCGTCCTCGCGCTCCTCACCGATATGGTGGCAATCGCCAAGGAGATTTATCGCGGCGGCTTTCGCTCCAAAGTACTAGCTCTCGGCACCGGAGCCGATGCTGATGGTGCCTTCCTGAAGAGTGTGAGCCCGGAGGTGGCCGAGGGCATCCATCACCTGCAGCCCGCCCCGCCGCTGAATTCCATCTCCTACAAGAAGTTCGTCAAGTCGATGGGCGCTCCCGACGGCACCGTCTTCCTGTTCGCGGGCAACATGTACGACCAAGTCTGCGTGACCGCTCTCGCTATGGAGCACGCCAAGAGCACTGAGGCACTGGTCTGGGCGAAGTCGATCCGGGCGGTCTGCAATCCGCCGGGCGATGAAGCCGACGATATAGCCGTGGCGCTCGAACGCGTCCGCCTCGGCCACGACATCAATTACATCGGTGCTGGGGCCACCTGCGATTTTAACGATCAGGGCGACCAGCTCAACCGCTCGTTCCTCCATCAAGTGATCGAGGGCGGGAAGAATCGGATCATCGACGTCGTCAGCTAATTCCGGACGTTAGACGACAAAGATCAAGTCGATCGGTCGACGGCTTGGACGGTTGTTCCCGTCCATGCGCGGTCTACCCATGCCCGATAGTTGAGATGCGGAGGAACCATGCTCAACAAGACCATGCATCTGTGCGGCTTCATGAATGCCGGGCCGGTCGTTCATAGCCACGCGATTTGGCGCAACCCGCGTCACGAGACGAGTTTTCTCAGTCTCCAACATTATGTCGAGATCGCACAGATCCTTGAGCGCGGTCGGTTCGACCTGATGTTCTTCGCGGATCGGCTCGCCATCGCCGACCGTTATGGCGACAGCCACGAGGTCGGCATTCGGTATGGCGACCAAGACGCGACGCGACTAGACCCGCTACCGATCCTCGGGGCGGCGTCCGCGGTGACGCACCATATCGGGCTCGGCGCGACACGTTCTACGACCTACGAGTCGCCCTACAGCGTCGCGCGGGAATTCGCGACCCTCGACCATATCTCTAACGGCCGAGCCGCGTGGAACGTCGTCACATCGATGAACGATGGCGAGGCGCTCAACTTCGGCAACGTCCAGCATCTCGGCCACGACGAGCGCTACGATCGCGCCGATGAGTTTATGGAGGTTGCCTTCAAGCTCTGGGACAGTTGGGAGCCGGACGCCCTCGTCCTCGATCGGGCCCGCGGCATCTACGCCGACCCGGATAAGGTCCACCACATCAACCACGAGGGTGCGTGGTTCCGTTCACGCGGCCCACTGAACATACCGCGCTCGCCGCAGGGGCGGCCGGTGATCATCCAGGCTGGCTCGTCGGGGCGCGGCAAGGCCTTCGCTGCACGCTGGTCCGAGGTCATCTTCGCGCTTCAGCCGAACCTCGAGCGGATGCGTGTCTTCAAGGCTGATGTTGAGGCGAGCCTTGCCGCGCAGGGGCGCTCGCCGAACTCGGCAAAGGTGATGATGGCGGTGATGCCATTCATTGCAAACAGCCGCGCCGAGGCGGAAGATCTTCGCGACCTCCATGATTCCCTGGTCGATCCCCTAGTTGGCCTGTCAACGCTGGCCGGCCATGCCAATACCGACCTTTCGACCCTGCCGCTCGATGCGAACGTCGAATCGATCCAGGCGTCGGGGAGCCAAGGGAACCTGGCGGCCTTGAAGAGCATCGCAGAGGGCGAACCGATCACCATCGCCGACGCGGGGCGCATTTACGGCCGCGGCGTCATGTGCCCGCGTCTTGTCGGGACTGCGCGGGACATCGCCGATGAACTCGCCGACGTTCTGCACAGCGGAGCTGCCGACGGTTTCGTGATCTCCCCGGCCTTCCTTCCCGACACGTTCGCCGATTTCGTGGGGCAAGTCGTCCCCCTGTTGCAGGAAAGGGGGCTGCTCCGGCGCGATTACGCCGGCGCCACCCTGCGCGATCATCTCGCCGAGCAAGTCGTGTCATGAGGGCCACGGCCGATGCCGGCCCTGCTTCGCACGACCTCCCGAGTGTGAGCGAAACCGCGTTCAAGACAGCGATGCGAGCGCTGGCCTCAACTGTGTGCGTCATTACGAGCTGCCATAGCGGCGAGGCGAACGGCATGACGGCGACGGCTGTGTCCAGCGTGGCGGCCGACCCCCCGACGGTCCTGGTGGCCGTCAACCGCAACAACCGTTCGCACGCTCTAATTCGCGACGGGGCCTGCTTCGCTCTGAATGTTCTGTGTGCCGACCAAGACGAGCTCGCCATGCAGTTCGCGACCCGGGCACCGCAGCCTTTCGCCACCGTCGCCTTCAGCGAAGGCGTGACCGGATGTCCCCTCATTGACGGCTGCGGGACGGTGCTTGAATGCGTGCTCACATCGTCCTTTGACGTGGCGACGCACACAATTTTCATCGGCCGCGTCGTGGCATCCCGCGGGTCCGGCGGATCGCCGCTCCTCTATTGGGACGGTCAGTTCGGCACGGTCCGCTAATGTCAACCGAAGCGGCAGGGATATTCTTCGCCTCCGGACCAGAGTGATAAAACACTCGGCGCTTTGCTGCTTGTCCTCCGAAGAGCGGCGCACGGAACGCGACCGAGGAGCGTCTCCGAGGCTCGTTGCATTTAATAAGCAACCGGTCTATTTCTAAATCATGCAGTCCGATTCGGTCTCGGTTGTCACCACGCGCAAAAGAGGTCGGCCACCCAGGCCTGAGCCGGCCTACGGCACGTCGCGGGCGGCCTTGATCCGGGTGGGCGTCGCGCTGCTATCGGAGAAGGGCTACTCGGCAACCGGCCTTGAAGAGGTCCTGCGCAATGCCGGTGTGCCGAAAGGTTCATTCTACCACTACTTCGCGAGCAAGGACGTCTTCGGCGCCGAACTGATCGAGGCGTACGCAGCCTATTTCGCGCGCAAGCTCGACCGCTGGTTGCTCGATGAGAGTACGACCCCACTCCAGCGCATAAGGAACTTCGTTGCCGACGCGAAGGCCGGCATGGCACGCTACGAGTTCCGTCGCGGCTGCGTCGTCGGCAATCTCGGGCAGGAAATGAGCGCCTTGCCGGAGCTCTTCCGGGACCGTCTGCACGGCGTGCTCCTCGACTGGCAGGCGCGGACGGAGCGCTGTCTCCGGGATGCCCAGGCAGCCGGCGAGATTGCCGCGGATGCCGATTGCGCGGCGCTGGCGGCGTTTTTCTGGATCGGCTGGGAAGGTGCGGTCCTGCGCGCCAAGCTCGAGCGCAGCCCCGAGCCTCTCGACCTCTTTGCAACCCTATTCCTGACCTGTCTGACGCGCTGAGCGCCCCACGGAGTGCCCCAGATGTTCAAGGCGATCCTGATAGAAAAGGATGAAGCGGGCTACCGCGCTGGCCTACGTGAGATCGACGAGGCGCAGCTCCCCGAGGGCGACGTTACCGTGGACGTCGCCTACTCGACGTTGAACTACAAGGACGGACTTGCGATCACCGGCAAAGGCCCGGTCGTGCGCAAGTTTCCGATGGTGCCGGGTATCGACATCGCCGGAACCGTCCGCGAGTCCCGGCATCACGAGTACAAGGCCGGCGACTGTGTCGTCCTCAATGGCTGGGGCGTCGGCGAGACCCATTGGGGTGGGCTGGCGCAAGTCGCGCGCCTCCAGGGCGACTGGCTGGTGCCGCTGCCCGAGGCGCTCACGCCACGCCAGGCGATGGCGATCGGCACTGCCGGTTACACAGCGATGCTGTGTGTGATCGCCCTCGAGCGCCACGGCGTTACCACCGATAAGGGCGAGGTCGTCGTCACTGGCGCGGCCGGTGGCGTCGGCAGTACAGCGGTCGCCCTCCTGTCGCGCCTCGGCTACACTGTCGTGGCGGTGAGCGGCCGTCCTGAGGAGGCCGACTACCTGCGTAGCCTCGGCGCTGCTGAGGTGCTGGACCGGGCGACATTTTCGGATCCGGGCAAGCCGCTCGCCCGGGAGCGCTGGGCCGGGGCCGTCGATGTGGTTGGTAGCCACACGCTGGCGAACGTCTGCGCCGCCATGAGGTACCGGGGCGTCGTCGCGGCCTGCGGTCTGGCGCAGGGCATGGACCTGCCTGCGAGCGTGGCCCCCTTCATCCTGCGCGGTGTCAGTCTGATCGGGATCGACAGCGTAATGTGCCCACGGCCTGAGCGGCTCGAGGCCTGGAACAGGCTGGTCCGTGACCTCGATCCGGCCAAGCTCGAGGCGATCACGGACGAGATCGGCCTGACGGAGGCCGTGGCCACTGCGGAGCGCCTGATGGCGGGCCGGGTGCGCGGCCGCGTCGTCGTGGACGTAAATCGCTAGGCGTTTTCGACACTCTTCGCCGCCGTTTGAGCAGCGATAAAGACCGTAAACGTGCAAGGAAGACTTGAGTGCGATGACGTAAGACTGAGCGCGGCACCGCCGCCGGACTGAAAAAAACAAACACAGTCCGTTTATGCCAATGGAGGAACGACCATGAAGGGTGTATTCGCGCTGGCGATGCTGTTTGGCGGCCTGTCCGCCGCGCAGGCCGACCCGCTGCCGACCTTCCGCATCGGCGTGCTGAATGACCAGTCCGGCCTCTACGCCGACATCGCTGGGCCGGGTTCCGTCGAGGCCGCGCGCATGGCCGTCGAAGACTTCAAGCCGGACGCGAGAGGCTTTCGCGTCGAGGTTCTCTCGGCCGACCACCAGAACAAGCCCGATATCGGCGCGGCCATCGTGCGACGCTGGTTCGACGTCGACCATGTCGACGCGATCGTCGACGTGCCGACATCGTCGGTCGCCTTGGCCGTATCGAACATCGCGAGCGAGAAGGACAAGGCGTTCCTGATCGCAAGCGCCGGTTCCTCGGATCTAACCGGAAAGAACTGCACCCGCACGAACGTCCACTGGACCTACGACACCTGGGCTCTCGGCAACAGCACGGCGCGCGCGGTGATCAAGCAGGGCGGGAAGTCCTGGTTTTTTCTCACGACGGATTACGCGTTCGGCCACGCTCTGGAGCGTGACGCAACCGAGGCCGTGACGAAGGCAGGCGGCAAGTCCCTCGGGCACGTCCTTGCCCCGTTCCAGAGCACCGACTTCTCCTCCTACCTACTCCAGGCCCAGGGCAGCCGGGCGCAGGTCGTCGCGCTCGCCAATTCCGGCGGCGACACGATCAACGCCATCAAGCAGGCCTCGGAGTTCGGCCTCACCGACGGCGGCCAGCAGCTCGTCGCGCTCCTCGCCTTCATCTCGGACATCCACTCGGTCGGCCTGAAGGTCGCCCACGGCCTCACCCTGACCGAGGCGTTCTACTGGGACCTCAACGACGGCACCCGAGCCTGGGCGAAGCGGTTCGCCGCGCGCAACGGTGGCCGCTACCCAACGATGAACCAGGCGGGCACCTACGCGGCGATGCTACACTGGATGAAGGCGATCGCCGCCCTCGACAAGGACAAAGCGCATCGCGGCACCGACGTCGTCGCTCAGATGAAGGAGATGCCGACGGACGATCCGCTGTTCGGCCACGGCTCGATCCGCGCGGACGGGCGCACCATCCACGACCTCTACCTGCTCCAGGTCAAGGAACCTTCGGAGTCGAAGGGGCCGTACGATTACTACAAGCTCCTCGACACCATCCCGGGCGACCAGGCGTTCCGGCCCATGGCCGACGGCGGTTGCCCCCTCGTGGCCCACACGGCCGCGAAGTAAGGCGGCATGGCCAAGTCGCCCCCTGACGCGGCCGACAGCGCGACCGTCACCGCCAAGCGCACCGCGATCGCGCTGCTGCTCCTGAGCGAGGTGGCGGCTATGGCAACGTGGTTCGCCACCACCGCCTCCATCGGCGCGATCCGCACGCACTGGCCGCTGAGCCCGTTCCAGGAGGCCCTGCTCACCAACAGCGTGCAGGCCGGCTTCGTCGCCGGTACCCTGGTCAGCGCGTTGCTCGGGCTGGCCGATCGGTTCGACCTGCGCCGGTTGTTCTGCGGCTGCGCCGTCGCGGCGGGTCTCGCCAACCTCCTGATGCTGGCCTTCGAGCCGACATCGCCGGCGGTGCCGCTGCTACGCTTCATCACGGGGGCCAGCATGGCAGGCGTCTATCCGGTCGGCATGAAGATCGCCGCCACCTGGGCGGTGGGAGATCTGGGGCTGCTGATCGGCCTGCTGGTGGGGGCACTCACCCTAGGCTCGGCCCTGCCCCACCTCGTCGCGGCCTTCGGCCAGCTCGATTGGCACCTGCCGGTGCTCGGTGCGGCGCTGGGCGCACTTCTTTCGGCGGCCCTGATCCGCTTCGTGCAACTCGGGCCGATCCGGTCGGAGGCCCCACCCTTGCGCCTGGAGAACGCCCTGGAGGCGTGGCGCAACCGCGGCGTGCGCTTGGCCAATCTCGGCTATCTCGGCCACATGTGGGAACTCTACGCGATGTGGGCCTGGATCGGCGCCTTCATGGCGGCGAGCTTCCGGGAGCGCTACGGCAACGCCCCGCCGTTCCCGCCGGAACTGGCCGCCTTCGCGGTGGTGGCGGCCGGGGCGTTCGGCGCCATGCTGGGCGGCTGGGCGGCCGATCGGCTCGGCCGCACGCTGGTCACCGGCGCCTCGATGCTCGCAAGCGGCTGCTGTGCCATCGCGGTGGGCTTCCTGTTCGGGGGACCTGCCTGGGCGGTGCTGGCGGTGGGTGTCCTCTGGGGCGTGGCGGTGATCGCGGATTCGGCGCAGTTCTCGGCGGCGGTGAGCGAGCTGAGCGATCGCCGGCTGATCGGCACGATGCTGACCGTGCAGACTTGCGTGGGTTTCCTGCTGACGCTCGTAAGTATCCAACTTATCGCCTTCGCGGGGACGTATCTCGGCTGGCGCTTCGCCTTCGCGCTCCTCGCCATCGGGCCGTTCCTCGGCCTCGCCTCGATGCTGCGGCTGCGGCGCCTGCCCGAGGCCAAGCGACTAGCGGGAGGCCGTAAGTGACAGTGAGGAGAAAGTCGCCCGTGGCCTTCACGACGATCACCTACGAGACGCTCACGCCCGTGGCGCGGATCACCCTCAACCGCCCGGAGCGCACCAACGCAATCAGCGCGGCTATGCTCGACGAACTCGCGCAGGCGATGGACGCGGCCGAGGCTGACGCCGCGGTGCGCGCCGTGATCGTGCGCGGGGCCGGTACGGCCTTCTCGTCGGGCTTCGACCTCAAGGATCAGATGGCACTCCGCCCCGAAGGCGTGAGCCAGTGGCGCCCGATCCTGCGCAAAGATTTCGACGTGCCGATGCGCTTCTGGCACTGCCCGAAGCCGACCATCGCAGCGGTGCGCGGCCCCTGCCTCGCCGGTGCCTGCGAGCTGGCGCTGGCCTGCGACGTGACCGTGGCGGCCGAGGACGCCTTCTTCGGCGAGCCGGAGCTGAAGTTCGGGGCTGGCATCGTGGTGATGATCCTACCCTGGATCGTCGGCCCGAAGATCGCCAAGGAGATCATCCTCACGGGCGAGGACCGCATTCCGGCGCGGCGCGCTTACGAAATCGGAATGGTCAACCGGGTCGTGCCGATTGCCGACCTCGATGCGAGCGCGCTGCACCTTGCCCGGCACATCGCGGCGATCGACCCGAATCTCGTCAAGGAGACCAAGCGGGCGATCAACCGGTCGATCGAGGCGCGCGGCATGCTGGAGGCCCTGGAGACGGCGCTCGACATCGACCTTCTGATCGAGGGCGAAGGCTCGCCGGACAAGCGGGCCTTCATGGACATCGCCCGGTCGCAGGGCCTGAAGGCGGCGCTGGCGTGGCGCGACAGCCGCTTCCCGGGAGCCGGATCATGACCGGGGCGCTGTCGGAGATCCTGGGCGCGGGGTTCGCGCGCCCGGGCAGCCGGGTGGACGAGAGTTCCGGCCCTGGAATGTCGGGCTACGAACTCGGCGCACACGCGGACCTTATCGAGGGCCAGCTGCGTGCGGCAGGGGTGCGCCCACACGAGCCCGTGCTCGTGGCTATCGGCAACCGCGCCCTCGATCTCGGTACGCTGCTCGGCCTCTGGCGGGCGGGGGCGGTTGCGGTGCCCGTGCACCGGTCCGCCGCACCGCTCACCCGCGGGGCGATCGAGCGGGCGACGCGCGCCCGCTTCCGGGTCGACGGGCTCGCCCTGGACAGGATCGCCGAGGCGCTGCCGCCGGAGCGTCCTCTCCTGGAGGGGGCCGCCCTCGTAGTCTTCACCTCGGGCAGCACCGGCGCGCCGAAGGGCGTGGTGCTCGGGCACGACGCCCTGGCGCGCAAGCTCGCGATCCTCGACCGGCTGCTGGACTTCCGCCCGGACGACGTCGTCGCGGTGCCGCTCCAGCTGACCTTCATCTTCGGGATCTGGGCGAGTCTCCTGGCGATCCGCTCCGGGGCGAAACTCATCCTCGTCCCGAAATTCACCTCCGCGACGCTCGCGGGTCTGCTCGCCACGGAGGCGACGGTGTTGGCCGCGGTGCCCACTATGCTGCGGGCCCTGCTGGCCGACGGTGCCCCGCCGGCCCCTCGTCTGCGGGCGGTGCTGACCGGCGGCGAGGCACTCAGCCCGTCGCTGGCCCGTGCGGTCTGCGACGGATGGCCGGAGGCCGAGCTTATCGACCTCTATGGCTCGACCGAGACTGGCTCCTGCGACTTCTGCCACCGACCGCGGGATGCCACGAAGGCTGGGTCGATCGGCATGCCGACCGAGGGCGTGTCGTTCCGCATCGCCCGGGACGACGGCGCGCTCGCCGCTCCGGGCGAGACCGGCGAGCTGCGCATCCGAACTGCCTGCGGCATGCTCGGCTACCTCGACGGCGCCGAGCTGACTCGTTCCGCCCTGGAAGCGGACCACTTCCGGACAGGGGATCTCGCGCGCCTGCGCCCGGACGGTCAGGTCGAGCTCGTCGGGCGCTCGAAGGAGATCATCGCGCGGGGCGGTAACAAGATTGCGCCCCTGGAGATCGAAAACGCCCTGTGCGCGCATCCGGACATCGCGGCGGCCCTGTGCGCCGGCGTGCCCGACGCGCGCCTCGGCGAGGCGATCCACGCTGTCGTCGTGCTGAAGCCCGGCCTCGCTCTGTCGGCGGACGAACTCAGATGCTGGGCGTCGGCCCATCTCGAACGCTACAAGGTGCCGGACGTGATCGTCTTCAGCGACACGCTGCCGTCGGGCGCGACCGGCAAGGCGAGCCGGGCGATGGTCAGTTCGCTCACGCTGTTCCGTACCGATCCGTCGTCGACCGGCCTGCATAGCCCGCCGATGGGATCCTGAGACGAAGCGGAGGAAACGATGCCGATCCAGCCTGCTCCCCCGCGCCCGACTGAGGACGAGACCTGTCCCTGCCGAGACGGCATGTTCGCCACCCGCGGCGCCGACCGACGCCGATTCCTCTTCGCCGCGGGTTCCGGCGTCGCCGCCCTGTCGGCAGGTCGGGCGCTGGCAGAAGATGGCGCTCCTGCCGGCGCCCGCCACTTCGACGTGCCCGAGGACCCGACTAAGGAGCAGGGGCGGGCCGTGGGTGCGGACGGCGGCTACGGTTCATGCTCGCAGTTCGAGACGACCAAGCGGGTTCGCTACCCGACGCCCAACGAGAACACGTCCTGGTCCTTGACGCCGCTCGCCGGACTTGTCGGCAACCTCACGCCGTCCGGCCTGCATTTCGAGCGGCACCATGGCGGCATCCCGACCATAGATCCCGGGCGCCACAGCCTCGTCGTCCACGGCTTGGTCGGCACCCCGAAACGGTTCGGCATGGACGACCTCCGGCGGCTGCCATCGGTGACGCGCAAGCACTTCATCGAGTGCTCCGGCAACGGCCTGACCGAGTGGAAGAAGCCGACGCTCAAGACTGTCCAGGGCACGCACGGGCTGCTCAGCACCTCGGAGTGGACTGGGGTGCTGTTCTCGACGCTGGCCCGCGAAGTCGGGCTGAGGGAGGGAGGCACCTGGGTCCTCGCCGAGGGCGCGGATGCCGCCATGATGACCCGCTCCATCCCGTTGGAGAAGCTCCTCAGGGACGGGATCATCGCCTACGGCCAGAACGGTGAGGCGATCCGGCCCGAGCAGGGCTATCCCGTGCGCCTGCTGCTGCCCGGCTACGAAGGCAATACTCACATCAAATGGCTGCGGCGGCTTGAGGTCAGCGACAAGCCGTTCATGACGCGGGAGGAAACCTCCAAGTACACGGACCTGATGGCGGACGGCCGCGCGCGGCAGTTCACACTCGACATGGATGCGAAGTCGGTCATCACATTCCCATCCGGAGACATGCGCCTGCCGGGTCCTGGCATCTACAATATCACCGGCTTCGCTTGGTCAGGACGCGGGCGCGTGCAGTCCGTCGACGTCTCGCTCGATGCAGGCAAGACTTGGTATCCGGCCCATCTCGGATCCACTCCGGAGCCAATGTGCACGGTGCGCTTCGCCTTCCCATGGACCTGGGATGGCACGCCCGCCGTGCTGCAGAGTCGATGCGTGGACGAGACCGGCTACGTCCAGCCGACGCGCCAGCAACTGCTCGCCATCCGCGGCGATCACGGCGCATCGGCGTCGATCTACCATCTCAACGCGATCCAGAGTTGGGCCGTCGCAAACACCGGGGAGGTGAGCAATGTCCATGCGTAAACGCGCACGCTGCCCCGCGCGGGCGGCCGCTCTCTCGGTCCTCGCCCTGTTTGCGACGGAAGCGGCCTCCCAGACAGCGGCCGACACCCGGCTCGACGTCGGCAAGCCGGTCACCGAGGCCGACCTCGGAGCGTATTTCTCGATTCCGCCGAGCGGGACAGGTCTGCCGCCGGGTCACGGCAGCGCGCAGGTCGGTGCCGCGATCTTCCAGGAGCGATGCGCCGCCTGTCACGGCGAGAAGCTCCAGGGCAACATGGCGCCGGGCATCGGCGCGGATCGGCTGATCGGGGGACGAGGCAGTCTTGCATCGGACAACCCGATCAAGACGACCGAGAGCTACTGGCCGTACGCCACGACGCTGTTCGACTACGTCAAGCGGGCGATGCCGTTCGACGCGCCGGGCTCGCTCACCGATGACCAAGTCTACGCAGTCGTCGCCTACATCCTGTCGGAAGGTCACGTCATCAAGCCCGACGAGACGCTGGACGCGGCCAGCCTCCCGAAGGTGCAGATGCCCAACCGCGACGGGTTCATCCCCGATCCTCGGCCTGAACTGAGCCTCTACCGTTAGCGCAACCTGGCTCACTCACCGGCGCCGGTTGCCCGACTTCGGGCGGAAAACTCGCGCTGGTCCAGCCGCTATGGACGTCGCCCTGTGGGTGACTTCCATGCTCTTCGAAAGCGAACTTTTCCACGCGTGCAGGTGCTCGCCGGTTGCATGCGAATGAGCGTCGTTGGCTTCAGTCTCTGATGCCGTTCACGAAACAGTCGCGGGCGAGACACTGAAATTTAGTGGACGGCGCCTCTGTTTATCGAGGTTGCCGAACTTGACCCTTACCCAGCGAACTTTGACCCTGCACCAACTTTGAACTCGGGCCGCCTCGTGGGGGCAGGTCAAAACGTTGGAGCAGATCACGCAATTGAGCAACCGATAGAGCGAACGGTGCGCCGCCGAATAAGCGTCCGGAATCCAAGAGGCAACTGTCACCCGATGTATAACGATGCCTGTGAGGCATGATTGACGGGTGCCGTGGCGGCGGACATCCTCTCGGTCAATCCGCGGCCGAGAAAAAGCGAGCCGCCGAATAAGTGGTTGGCCAGCCAATAGGCCTGCCTAGGGAATGAGGGAACGCCTTTGATCAGTCGCCGCACGTTCGCCGGTGCCGTCCTCGGCGCGCCGGTAGCCCTGCCGTTCCTCGCGCGATCGGGCTTCGCCGCCACACCGACGCATACGCTAAAACTCACCTTCGCCGATACACAGGCGCATCCGCTCTACGCCGTGCTGAGGCGCTTTGCCGAGAACGTGAACAAACGGACGGACGGCGCCGTCGAAATCCAGGTGTTCAGCATCGGCCAGCTCGGCAGCGGCACCAACATCATGACCGGCATGCAGACCGGCATCATCGATCTGTGCGCGCACACCTCCGGCTTCATCGGCCCGCTCTTCCCACGGTTTCAGGTGGTGGACCTGCCCTTCCTCTTTCCCGATGCTAAGACCGCCGAACGGGTTCTGGACGGGCCGATCGGCGGTCAGCTCCTCGACCTCATGCCCGCCAAGGGCATCTACGGGCTATCCTACGGCCATTGGGGCTGGCGTGTCGTATCGACCGTCGAGCGAAAGGTGCCGGAGCCGACCGACATCAAGGGACTCAAGATCCGCGTCCAGCCCGGCGCCATCTTCGCGGCGATGTTCCGCACGCTCAGCGCGAACCCGATCGCGATCGACCTGACGGAAGTCTATCTCGCGCTGTCCCAGCGCACGATCGAAGCCATCGAGACGCCGATGATCTCGGTCGCGGCCGGCAAGCACGATGAAGTCGTGCGAACGATCAACACGACCAATCACGTCTACAACGTCGGGGTCCTCATGGCGAGCAAGGCCAAGCTCGACGCGTTGCCCGAGCAGGCGCGGAGCGCGATTAGGGCGGCGGCGCAAGATATGACGGGCGATTGGCGCACCACGATCGCGGCGGCGACCGACGAGACCGCCACGCGTTTCAAGGCGAAGGGCTTGGCGATCCTGCCGGTAGACCAAGATGCGTACCGCAAGCAGGTCGAGCCCGTGTACAAGCAGTTTCGCGACATCATCGGGTCGGACCTGGTCGATACCGTGATGAAGGAGGTCGGGAAGGGTTAGTCCCCGTGTCCGCGGGAGAGCCCACGCTGGCCCACGGTACGATTGAGCGGACATCGACCACGCTCGCCCTGTCGCCCTACGCCGCGCTCCGCCTGTACGGCCGCGGGCTCGACCTCGTCGAGTGGCTCTGCCGCGCCCTCCTCGTCGTGGCGCTCGTCGGCGAACTCGGGATCATCCTCTGGGACATCACCGCCCGCTCGACGATCGATCTGTCGCTGTTGTGGGCGGACGAGGCCGCCAAGCTCTGCCTGACGACGCTGGCCTTCATCGGGGGCGCCTTAGCTTACCGGGCCAAGCATCACACCACCGTCGAGTTCGTGCGCCAGCTGCTGCCGGCCGGTTGGCGCGAGCCCGTCGCGATCGCGATCGACGGTCTCGTCCTCGTGACTGCAGTTACCGTCGGCTACGTCTCCCTCGACCTTCTATCGATCTCTGCGCTATCCACGACGCCGATTCTGCAGATCAGCGCCGCTTGGTTCGTCGTTCCGCTCAGCGTCGGTATGGCGCTCGTCGTCCTGTTTGCGATCGAGCGGTTCGCGACGGATTACCGCCCTGCCCTCGCCTGGCGCACGCTGGCCGGCGTCGCCGTCACCGTTTCGATCGTGCTCGCTGTCACCGCGCTGCCGGCCATCCCGCGCCCCGGTCCACAGGCGGCGCTCGGCCTGATGCTGGTCCTGTTCTTCGCCGCCGTCCTCCTCGGCCTGCCGGTCAGCTTCGCGATGCTGCTCGGCTCGCTGTTCTTCCTCCAGCTGACCGGAACGGCGCCGCTGATCGCGGCAGCGCAAAACACCGTCGACGGGACGGGCAACTTCATCCTGCTGACCCTGCCGTTCTTCATCTGGACGGGCCTCATCATGGAACGCGGCGGGATCAGCCTCCGGCTGGTTCGCTTCGCGATGGCGCTCGTCGGCCATCTGCGCGGCGGCCTGCTCCAGGTCGTCGTCCTGACGATCTACCTCGTGTCCGGCATCTCCGGATCGAAGGTCGCCGACGTCGTCGCGGTCGGCTCTGTGCTGCGGGGCGAGCTGAAGAAACAGGGCTACGGGCCCGAGCGGAGCGCGGCGGTTCTCGCAGCCTCGGCTGCGATGTCGGAGACGATCCCGCCGAGCCTGGCGATGCTGGTCCTCGGCTCCGTCGCGCCGATCTCCATCGGGACGCTGTTCATCGCCGGCCTCCTGCCCGCGGCCGTGATCGCCGTTCTGTTGATGATCCTGAACTGGGTCCTGGCCGTGCGCGAAGGCGCACCGCGCATGCCGCGCGCGACCGGACCCGAACTCGCCCTGGCGGCCGGGGCGGCCGCGCTGCCGCTGGTCATGCCGGTCCTGATGGTCGTCGGCATCCGCTTCGGTTTCGCCACCCCGACGGAAATCTCGGCGGTCGCCGTGCTCTACGGTCTCATTCTGGCCTGCGGCGTGTACCGCGCCTTCAGACTGCGCGATCTCGTGCGGATCGTCGTGGAATGCGGGGTGCTGTCCGGGATGGTGCTCTTCATCATCGCTGCAGCCGGCTCGTTCGCGTGGACGCTCACCGCGGCGAACCTGCCGGTCGCCCTGATCTCGCTCCTGCACGCGCTGGGCGACAGCCGGGCGGCGTTCCTGATCGGCTCGCTCGCGCTGCTCGTCGTGGTCGGATCGCTGCTCGAAGGGCTGCCGGCGCTGATCATCCTCGGGCCACTGCTGATCCCCATCGCGGGCCAGTACGGGATCGACAGCATCCACTACGCGATGGTCATCATCCTCGCGATGGGGATCGGCATCTTCATCCCACCGATTGGCATCGGCTTCTACATCGCGTGCGCCGTCGCCGAGAGCCGCATCGAGGCGGCCAGCCGGGCGATGATCCCCTACCTCATCGTGCTCGTCCTCGGCGTGCTCGCCGTGGCGTTCATACCCTGGTTCACCCACGCCCTGCCCAACCTCGTCGGATCGCGCTGAGCCCCATGACGGACGATACCTGCCTCGCCCCCGATCCGGACGTGCGTCCCCCGACCTTCCGGATGCCGCCTGGCGCGACCGACACGCATTTCCACGTCTTCGGTCCGGACCGCCTCGAGCGGCTCGTGCCGCAGCGCGACTACACGCCGCCTGAAGCCGCTGCCGCGAGCGCGCGCCGGCTGTTCGACGCACTCGGCATCGAGCGGATCGTCGTCGTCCAGGCGAGCATCTTCGGCCTCGACAACCGTGACCAGCTCGAGGAGGGCGCCGCAATCGGGCTACCGATGCGCGCGGTCGTGGTGGTCGGTCCGGACGCCTCCGAGGCGGAGATGCGTGCCCTGCACGAGCGAGGCGCGCGTGGCATTCGCTTCATCATGGCCCATCCGGGCGGTCTCGAATCGTCCGGGATCGAGCGGGCCGCGGCCCGGGCCTGCGAGATGGGCTGGCACCTCCAGTTCCTCCTGAAGCCCGCACACCTCGTGGAGCTGGAGCCGCGCCTGCGGCGGCTTCCTTGTCCGGTGGTCATCGACCACATGGGGTTTCTCGCGCCCGAGCAAGGGCTTGAGCAGCCGGGGTTCCAGGCCCTGCGTCGCCTCATCGAAGCCGGGACGGGGTGGGTCAAGCTGACGGGCGCCTATCGCCTGTCTCAGGGAGCCCCGCACTATCTGGAGCTTCGCCCCTTTGTGGAGGCCCTCCTCGCGCTCAGGCCCGATCGTCTCCTGTGGGGGAGTGACTGGCCGCATGTCGGGTTGAGAAGCGGGATGCCCAACACCAGCGACCTCTTAGAGCTGTTTGGTTCCTGGGTTTCCGATGAGGCTGACCGTCGGCGCATTCTCGTCGACAACCCGGATGCGCTCTTCGAATTTTGAGTGCGTTGACAGGGCGGCATCGTCGGTCGCGATGGATTGGTCCGCCGCACCATCGGCCTCCGGGGTGAGGAACGGTCTTCCCTCCCCGTCCCCCGGGACGGAAAGGCGGGAGTGGGGGCGACCGTCGCCTTACAGAGCTTCAGGCGCGCGGCTCGGGCAGGGACGCGAACGCCATCCTCTCCGGGGAACGCCCCGAACTCAGGCGCCGACCCAATGGGTCAGCACGTTTCGCTGCGCGGCCTGGATGTGCTGACGGGCGCTGGCCTCCGCACGTTGACTGTCGCCGTCCGCGATGGCCGCCACCAGCGCGGTGTGCTCCTGTTCGGCTTCGACCACGCGGTTCGCATTGCGCCGCCGCGTGTTGCCGACGAGCGCCAACAGGGCCGCCATGGAGCTGAGATGCTCGGCGAGGTACCGGTTCCGGGCACAGGTGTGGATCGTCAGATGAAGATCGCGGTTGTGCCGAGCGCCGGCCACGGGATCGGCCGCAGAGGCGCGCTCCTGTTCGAGGATGTGCCGCATCCGCGCGATGTCGACCGGCGTCGCATATCGAGCAGCCAGTGACGCCGCGGCGCCCTCGGCCCATTCGCGCGCCGTGTACAGCTCCGAGACCTGTTGCTGATCCAGGGCCGCGATCCGGATGCCGCGATGCGACTGCATGCTCAGCAGTCCCTCCGCCTCCAGGCGCTGCAGGGCATCCCGGAGCGGCGTGCGGCTCATCTCGAGCCACGTGGTCAGATCTGCCTCGCGCACGAGCGATCCCGGCGCCAGCTGACCGTCCTGAATCGCCGTGAAGATCGCGTCGTAGGCGCGGCGGCTCAGCGGCCGGTCACCCCCTGGACTTCCGGGCAGCCAGGATTTCTCAGCCTCCGACCGCAGTTGCCCCTCCATCACGCTCCCGCTTCCAGCCTCGAACCCTACCGTCGCCTCACGCTGGACTCAACCGTATACAATTGTATATGGATTGACGGGCACAGGTCGGATTCGCGTGCAACGGCCCGTGAGGCCTTCCGAGTGTGGTCCTGCCATTTCGGGATTTGCGGGCCTCCATTCCTAGCCGTTCGACCCAGCGCGCCAAACGAGAGCGACACACAGAAGGTCGCCGCCCTGCATGATCCGGCCCGTAACGCGCGGGCCTGGAGTCAGTGAAACATCACTCGGGAGTAGACATGCCGTTCAGGCGAGGTTGGATCGCGCTGCTCCTGTTCGCGCTCGCAATGATCAATTACATTGATCGCGTCACGTTGTCTTTTGCTGCGGGGCCGATCGCGAAGGAATACGGGCTGGATCCGGTTTCTTTGGGGTATCTCTTCTCGTCGTTCCTGTGGACATACGCGCTGTTTCTGATCCCGATGGGCCTGCTGGTCGACCGGTTCGGTGCCAAGCGCGTCGCGGGTTTCGGGCTCACGCTCTGGTCGCTGGCGACGGCGGCGACCGGCCTGTCGACCGGCTTCGCCTCGCTTCTCGCGACACGTCTCGCGATGGGGGCGGGGGAGGCGACGAGCAATCCCGCGGGCGCGCGCGTCATTCGCGAATGGATGCCGGCCGGCGAACGTGGGGCCATGAACGCGGCCTTCAACAGCGGGTCTTACGCGGGGCCTGCCCTGTGCGCCCTCGTGGCCGGTCCCATCATCGAGCACTACGGCTGGCGGGCGCTCTTCTTCGCCGCTGGGGCGATCGGGTTGCTCTGGCTGATCTGCTGGCTCAGCCTCTTCTCCCGCCCGGAGGACGCGCGCTGGCTGAGCGAGCCTGAGCGGGCCAAGATCCTGGCCGAGCGGACCGGCAACACGGCGGCCGCGGGCGACCGCACGGGCCTGGTCGGTATGCTGTCATCCGGGCCGACGCTGTGGGGGCTGGCGCTGACGATGGGCTGCAACGTCTACTCGCAGTACCTCTTCCTGACATGGCTGCCGAGCTATCTGCAGACCACCAAGGGGCTCACGATCGCCAAGACCGGTCTCTATGCCGCGATCCCGTACACGGTGGCCGTGGTGCTCTGCATCGGGATCGGGTTTCTCAGCGATCGCATGATGCGGGGCGAGGTCGGCGGCGGTCGGCGCCGGTACGTCATCGCGTCCACGATGATGCTCGCGGCCACCGTCCTCTTCGCGCCCTTCGTCGACGCCGTATGGCTGATCCTGGCGCTGATCGCGGTATCCCTGACCGGCATCGCCTCGACGACGTCGCTGACGTTCTCCCTGGTCAACGACCTGCTGCCGAACCCACGCGATATCGGCGTCGCCATGGCCTTCGTCGTGGTCGGCGGCAACGTCTTCGGGCTGATGGCGCCGATCGTGACCGGGTACGTCATCCGGGCGACGGGCAGCTACGACGGCGCCTTCTACGTCGCCGGTGCCCTCCTCATCTGCGGCGCGGCCTCGGTCCTGACGCTCACCCACACGCCGATCGGCGCGCGGCGATCCGAAGCCGAGTCCGAGGTCGCTCCCCTGTCGCAGCGGATCTGAGGCCGTCATGTTCGCTTTCGTCGGATCACGCACGACGGTCGAGCGCAAGGCGCGCGGCGAGGGTCTGTCGGTCTACGCGGTCCTGCCCGGCGGCACCTGGGAGCTGCGCCATGTGCTGCGTGGTCTGACCAACCCGTCCTATCTCGCCCTGAGCCGAGCGGCGGATCGGCTCTACGCCGTGCACGGCGACGGAGAGAGCGTCAGCGCCTTCGCGGTCGCGCGGGACGGTGCCGTTTCGCTCCTCGGCACACGAGCGACCGAGGGGCGAAACCCCGTCCACCTCCTGATCCACGAACGCGCGCGCTCGCTTCTCGTCGCGAATTATGCCAGCGGGAGCCTCGCGCGCCTGCCGATCCACGCGGACGGCACGCTCGGCTGCGTGGTCCAGCGTCTCGAACTGCCGGGCCAGACGGGCCCGCATCGAACCCAGCAGACGGGGTCTCATCCCCACCAGGTCGTGCTGGACCCGACCGGCGACCGGGTCATCGTGCCGGACAAGGGCCTGGACCGTGTGTTCATCGTCGCCGTCGGACGCGATGACGGCCGCCTCGCACTCACTCCGGACGGACCGCCTCCCGGCCGCGAGGGCGCCGGGCCGCGGCATGCCGTCTTCGATCGTTCCGGCACCATCCTCTTCGTCGCGAACGAGCTCGACTCGACGGTCACCCGCTTCGCCTATGAGGCGGGCAGCGGCCGCCTCTCGCCGCTCGAGATCGTCTCCACGCTGCCGGCCAGCTGCCTCAAGACCAGCCACGCCGCCGGCATCGCGCTGACCCCGTGCGGGCGCTGGCTCTACGTGTCGAACCGTGGCGACGACAGCATCGCGGTCATCGCGGTGGAGGCCGCGGGCCTGAGGCCCACGGTCTGGGTCCCGACCGGGGGCGCGAAGCCGCGTTTCATCACGCTGGACCCCACCGGACAGACGCTGCTGGTCGCGAACGAGGACAGCGATACGATCGTATCCTTCGCCGTGGATCAGGTCACCGGCGCTCTCGCCCGAACCGGGCAGGCGGTCGAGACCGGATCGCCCGTCTGCGTCGTGTTCGGCAGCCCGGCGGCATGATGGATCAGCGCTCCGCGCCAGAGCCGTTCGCTGCATGTCGGCGCAGGGCCGCGCAGCGCCTCCGCCTGCCGAACCCGGCGGTGGATGGTGGCCTTCCTCCTCACAGATCGAATCCCCGTCCGACCTCGGATCCGCGCCCATGACCGACGAGCGAATTTCCCCAGACCGGCTGCGCGCCTTCGCGACGGCCGCCTACGCGACCACCGGCATGCTGGAGGATCGGGCAGCCCTGTGCGCCGACACGCTCGTGCAGGCCGATCTCTGGGGGCACCAGTCGCACGGCGTCATGCGGTTGCCCTGGTACATGGCGCGGTTGCGGGCCGGCGTCTGCGATCCGCTCGCCGAACCCGAACTCGTGGTCGACGGCGGTGCGATCGCGGTCCTCGACGGCCGCGAGGCCATGGGACAGATCTCGGCTGCCCGCGCGGCGCAGGAAGCGGTCGATCGAGCAAAGCGGCACGGCATCGGCGCCGTGGCGGTCCGCAACTCGAACCACTTCGGCACCGCGATGTACTTCACGCTGATGGCGGCGCGCGCGCACTGCGTCGGTTTTCTCTCGACGAACGCCAGCCCCGCCATGGCGCCCTGGGGCGGGCGGCGGAAGGTCGTCGGCAACAATCCGTGGTCCTGGGCCGCACCCGCCGGCACCCACGCGCCTCTGGTGCTCGACATCGCCAACACGGGCGTGGCCCGCGGCAAGATCTACCTCGCGCGCCAGAGGGGGCAAACGATCCCGGAAGGCTGGGCGATCAACGCTGAGGGCGCGCCGACCATCGATCCGCAGGAGGCGATCGACGGCATCATCCTGCCCATGGCGCAGCACAAGGGCTATGCCATCTCGGTCGCGATGGACATGCTCTCGGGGGTTCTTACCGGCAGCGCCTTCGGACCCGGGGTGCACGGGCCGTATCAGGCCCGGGAACGCAGCGGCGCCGGTCACCTGATGATCGCCCTCGATATCGCGGCCTTCCAGCCGATCGAGAACTTCGGCGCGCGCATGGAAGAGATGATCGCGGGCCTGAAGGCCGTCCCGCTGGCACAGGGATACGACGAGGTCTTCTATCCCGGCGAGATCGAGGCTCGAAACGACGCCGATCATCGGCGCGCCGGGTTGCTGCTGCCTGACGACACGTTGGACGACTTGCGAACACTCGCGGGCGAGATCGGGCTCGCGGACCGGCTTCCGTTCTCCTGAGCGGCGCGGCGTCCGGGGCCTGGCACGGGAGCGCTCAGGCCCGCGTGGAGCGTCGCGACGTCTCGGGATCGGGCAAAGTCTGCTGGCGCGACGACACGGCCCCGGATTCTGCCAAATCAGTCCGCGAAGCGGCGCGGGGAGCCTCCTGCGCCGCTCGTCACCCGCGCGCCCGATAACGCGCGCGGCGCACTCTGCCGAACGCTCAGCGCCGAGCGGCCTGAATCACCGGGGCGACAAGTCGATGGGTGATGGACCCGAATTTGCAGCGATATTCGAGCGAAGAGATGAAACAATTAAGACAGTCGAGTTGCTGAATACGATGCCACAGATAAACTCGGGTCAGCTGCTCGAAAGCCTCGATCGATCAGCGCTCACACCCAAACACTGGCGCATGTACGTGACGGCCGCGCTCGGCCATCTGTTCGACGGCTTCGACATCAACATGATGGGCTTCGCGCTGCCCGGCATCGTCGCGGCCTTCGCGCTCAGCCCGGCTCAGGCCGGCATCCTCGCCTCGAGCGTCTTCATCGGCATGCTGATCGGCTCGACCTGTGTCGGCTTCCTCGCCGACCGGTTCGGACGCAAGTGGACGATGGTCGGCGCGATCACCGCCTATTGCGCCCTCAGCTGCGCCGTCGCGTTCGCCTGGAACCACGACGCACTCCTGGTGCTGCGGATCCTCCAGGGTATCGGTTTGGGGGCGGAGGTGCCGCTCGTCTTCACGTACCTCTCCGAGTTCATCCCGACGCGCCGGCGCGGCCTCATGCTCGCCTCGACCGTGGCGTTCTGGCAAGGCTCGAGCTTCCTCGCGGCGATGGTCGCCCTCTTCATCATCCCGGCGTTCACGTGGCGGGGGATGTTCATCGCGGGAGCCGTTCCAGGCCTCGTGCTGATCGTGCTCTGGGTGATGCTACCCGAGTCGGTCCGCTTCCTCATCGCCCGCGGCCGTCTCGAACAGGCCGGCCGCATCGTCGATGGTCTCAGCACCATCGACCCACGGACGCTGCCGCCGCCCCGACATCGACCGCCGGCCGAGCCGGCGCACCTGAGTGCAATTCTGCGCGGCGGCTATCTGCGGCCGACCGCGAGCATCTGGCTGATGCAGCTCACCGGCGGGGCGGTGTTCTTCGCCGTGGCGATCTGGCTGCCGTCGATCTTCGCGCGGATGGGCTTTCCGGTCGTCAAAAGCTTCGCGTTCACCGGACTGATCGCCGGGACGGGCGCGCTGGGCAACGTCGCGGGCGGCCTGCTGCTGGATCGCTGGGGGCGGCGCACGACCGTCCCGGTGTTCCTCTGCGTCGGGGGTCTCCTCATGTTCGCGTGGGGGCAGGCCACCGAGTCCTGGTCCATCCTCGGGCTCGGCGCGCTGACGGCATTCTTCGCTTCGGGCGGTGCGGGCGGTCCGCTCTTCGCCTACACGAGCGAGGTCTACCCGACGCGGTACCGCGCGGTCGGGACGGGCTGGGCCGCGGCCTGGCAGCGGATCGGCGGGATCGTCGCGGCGCCGATGCTCGGATGGATGCTGGGCAGCGGCGCCCCCAACTACGCCTTCTTCACCGCCTTGAGCGTGCTGCTGCTGATCGGGGGTGTCGGGGGCTACCTCCTCGGCTACGAGACGCGCGGCAAATCGTTGGAAGCGGTCACGGCGGAACTCGCCGGGACGACAGGTCAGGTCTGAGACGATGCCGCATTTCGAACGCGACGGACGCCGGCTGCACTATGAGCTGCTCGGCCGGGGCGATCCCGTGATGCTGATTCACGGGTTCACGAACGCCGGCTGGTCCTGGATGAACCAGGTCGCCGCCCTGGTGTTCGCCGGCTACAGCGTGATCCTGCCCGATCTTCGCGGGCACGGGCTGTCGGATCCCGCCACCGACGTCACCACCGTGGACGATCTGACCCGGGATGTGATCGGGTTGCTCGACCATCTCGCGATCGCGCGCATCTCGGTCTGCGGCTTGTCCCTCGGCGGCATGGTCGCGCTGACGCTTGCGCTCGCGCAGCCGCAGCGGGTCGACCGGCTGGTCGTGGCCAATTCGCGGGCCGTGTTCAACGACCCGGCGACCGCGGATCTGGTCGCCGGCTGGGTCGAGATGTTTCATCAGCCGGGCGGGCCGCTCCAACGCTTCCAAGCGACGTGGCCCGTGATGCTCAACGCGCAGTACCGGGAGAGCTCGGCCGGACGCGCGACTTACGCGACGTGGTGCCGCTTGGCCGAGCGACACAGCGGGTCCTCGCTCGCGAACGTCGCCCTCGGCATGCGCGCGTTCGACGTCGCGGGCCGCCTCCAGGGTATCGGGCATCCCACCCTGGTGATCGCCGGCGAAGAGGACAGGCTGTTCCCGCCCGCCGTCGCGCGCGAGGTCAGCGACGGCATGGCCGATGCGCAATTCACGATCATCCCTGGGGCCGCGCACATCTCGTCTCTGGATAGCGCGGAGGCGTTCAACGCGCGCCTGCTCGCCTTCCTCGCCGGTTGATCGAGACCGCTGAACCCCTCGGATGTCCCGCTGGTACGGGTCCTTCCCTCAGCGCGGCGGGACGTCCCAACCCGCCTGCTTCAGCCGGGCGCTCCCGTTCGGTCCGGTCACGAAGGCGATGAAGGCGCGTGCCGCGCTCGGGTCCTGCGTCGTCGTCGTGACGGCGGCGGCGTAGGGCGTCCACGTGTTGACGGCCTCGGGCAGGAACCCCGCGAACGCCACACCCGGTGCGTCGATGAGCTCGCTGGCCTGTGTCAGCCCGATCGCTGCCCGGCCCGAGGCGACGGCCGATGCCACTTCGGCGCCGGTGGCGCAGAGCACCACTTTGGCCTGCACGGCCTCAGCGAGGCCGAGCCGGGTCAGCATCCCGTCGAAGAAGGCGCCCGCCGAGCCGCCGCCCTTGGGATCGATGTAGGCCACGGTGGGCGCCGCGAGGAGCGCGGTGCGGAAACCCGCCTCGCCCGTCAGGTCGGGGAGCGCGGCCCCGGATTTGACGGCGGCGCCGAGCCGCATGCGTGCGACATCGAACTTGGTCTCCGGCCGGACGTCGCCGCGCGCGGCCAGCGCGTCGATGCCGGCCGAGGCGGTCATGACCACGTCGGCGTCTTCGTGCGCGGCAAGCTTGGCGAGGACGCCGCCCGCATTGGTGATCGTCAGGGCGAGGTGATCGCCGGTCATTGCCTCGAACGGCCCGGCGAGGTCGCGCAGGCTGGACGCGTAGACGCCCGTTGCGAGCACACGGATGTCGGCCGCCGCCGCCGCGGGCGGGCTTAGCGCAGCCATGCAGCAGGCGATCGACAGCAGCTGAGCTCGGCACATGGCATTTCTCCTCGGGCGCGACGCCCGCGATCGCGCGAACCGACGGGATGCGTCGGATTGTGGAGCGCCGCACTCTACACACGATGGGCCGCGTCCGGCCGCCGTCCGCCGCCCCGCCTGTCGTGCCCTCCCCCGTCCGAGCGCGGCCCCGGAGACGCCGGATACGACCGCACCGGGACGCGTCGCTTCGCGGCATCGCCGCACGGTCGCCCGGGGAAGTGATCCCGGACAGCGAGGGCGGGCTGTCGGCCACAGAGCGCGGAGCGGGCGGTGCTCGAAGCTTGGAGTTGCCCCTCATCCTGCCTCGCGGGTCTTCGCCCGCGGGGCGAGCGTCGCGGTCTACGCCCGCTCACCCGGTAGAACGGGGCTCAGCGGCGCGCGCGTGCGGCCTAAACCCAGCGCAAGCGCGGCGCCCGTGGCCGTGACCAGGGCGAGCGGCAGCAGGCCCAGCGCGTAGCTGCCGCTCGCGTCCTTGATCACGCCCATCAGGTACGTCCCGACGAAGGCACCGAGATTGCCGATGGCGTTGATCTGCGCGATTCCCGCCGCAGACGCGCCCGGCGGCAGCCATTCCGTGACCATGGCCCAGAACGGGCCCTTGACGGCGTAGGTCCCCAGGATCGCCAGGAACAGGATCGCGACCGTCGGCCCGAACCCCTGGGCGGCCAGCGCCGCCGCGAGGCAGAGCGCGGTGAGCGCCTGCGGCCCGGCGACGTGCCAGGCCCGCTCCCCCGTGCGGTCCGAGCGTCGGGCCCAGAGCACCATCAACCCGGCCGCGACTCCAAAGGGTACCGAGTTGAGCAGGCCGATCTGCATGGTCGAAAGGCCGTAGGACTTGAAGATCTGCGGCTGCCAGATTGACAGGCACGCGCTCGCGCCGACGCTGCCGGCGAAGATCAGGCCGGCCGCCAGCACGCGCCGATCGAGGATCACCCGCCAGACGGACGGCCGGACCAGCGGCTGCTCCGCGCGCTCGGCGTCCAAACGTCCGGTGAGCCAGCCGCGCTGCGCCGCGTCGAGCCAGGGCGCCCGGTCCGGGCCCTCCGGGAGGAACCGGAGGACGAGCAAGCCCAGCACCACGGCCGGCATCGCCTCGACGATCGACATCAACTGCCAGCCGCGCAGACCGAGCCAGCCGTCGAGCCCGAGCAGCGCCGCCGAGAGCGGCGAGCCGACGAAATTCGACAGGGGCACGGCCACCGCGAAGAGGGCGATCACCCGGGCGCGATAGGCCTTCGGGAACCAGTGCGTCAGGTAGAAGATCACGCCGGGATAGAAGCCGGCCTCCGCCGCACCGAGCAGGAAGCGCACCGCGCAGAATGAGACCGGTCCGACGACGAGCGCGGTGGCCGCGGAGATCACCCCCCAGGTGATCATGATCCGGGCCAGCCACAGCCGGGCGCCGAACCGCTCGAGCATCAGGTTCGAGGGCACCTCGAACAGGAAATAGGCGACGAAGAACAGGCCCGCGCCCAGGCCGAAGACCGAGGCCGAGAGTCCGGCATCGGCATTCATCTGCAACGCCGCGAAGCCGACGTTCACCCGGTCGATGAAGGCGACGAGGAAGCCCAGCATCAGCAGCGGCATGATCCGGAGCGTGACGCGCCGCATCGTCGCCCGCTCGATCTCGGACCGGGTCTCGTCGCTCGTCGGTGTCACGGGCCGCTCCGGGTCTGAGGGGGCATCCGCGCGCGGATGCTGGCCCGGGCGCAGGCGACCGGCAGCACAGTATGTGCCAGCCCGGCCCGGCCCGTCAGGTGCCGACCCGGAGGGGGGCGGCGAGCTTGCGCAGGTAGGCGATGACCGACAGGGCTGTGATGCGGCCCGTCCGGGGGTTCTCGTCGGTCGGCACATTCTCGATCGTCATGGAGAACCGCGCCGCGTCGGCCTCGACCTCGATGCGGTGGGTGTTGCGGTCGAGGACAGGATCGGCCCAGATCTCGAGCTCGGTCCGGTCCGGGCCGATGCCGGCGAGTGAGAGCGCGACCGCGACATTGAGGTTGGCCGGAAACCCGCGGGCCGCCTCGCGCGGGCTGCCGGAGAAGACCCGCATCGGCTCGGTGATGCTGGCGATCTCGATCCCGTTTTCCAAGAGGTAGGGCGCGCCGACGAGGCCGCGCACGGGCTTGCGGGTGATCATCCGCACGGTGTGGATCGTCCCCTCCGCGGCGGCCGTCACGGCGTCGAGGCCGAGCAAGGCGCCGGTCGGCACGACGATCTGCCCGCCGTGGGCGCGGGCGGTCGCCACGAGGTCCTCGTGGTCGAGCAGCGCCCCACAGCTCAGCACGACGGCGGTTTTGCCCGCCGTCACGAACGGCCGCACGATCGCGGGGAGGTGCTGGGACGGCGCGCATTCCAGCACGATGTCGGCCCGCGGCTCCAGAGCGTCGAACGCGGTGACGACCTCGGGCGGCGCGGCGAGCGCCGCGAGCGCGGCGCGGGCTTTGCCGGCATCGCGGACCGCGACGGCGGTCAGGCTCAGTCCGGGGATGGCTCCCCCGTCGAGAGCGCGCGCCACGGCGCGCCCGACGGTGCCGAGGCCGGCGATCGCGACGCGTCCGCCGCGGACCGGCGATCTGGATGCTTCCTGCGGCGGCATGCTGGGGTCCCGTTTTATCGAGGCCGGAACGGCCGGCCACCGCCACCCTTTGCATCGGCCGTGCCGAAGGATGACGCGGATCGCTTCCATCCTGGACCGCCGATCAACCGGCGGCTAGGCCCGAGCGCGCCGCCGGCATGCGGCTTGCCATGTTCCCCCGGGGATGGGACCCTGACCGGCGCGCCGGGCGCGTGCGTGCTCGATGAGGTGCGGGATGGATCGCCGTCGTTTCCTCCAGCTCGCAGCGGCCCCGGCCCTCACCGCGGGCATCGCACGGCCGAGCCGCGTCGCCGCGCAGGGCACGCGCGTCCTGCGCTACGTGCCCTACACCGACGTCACGGTCCTCGACCCCACCTGGAGCACCGCCTACGTCACCCGCGACCACGCGGCGATGGTCTACGACACGCTGTTCGCCCTCGACGAACGGCTGATGCCCCAGCCCCAGATGCTGGCCGGCCACTCGGTCTCGGACGATGGCCTCACCTGGGAACTTATCCTGCGGCCGGGACTGAACTTCCACGACGGCTCGGCCGTACTCGCCCGGGATTGCGTCGCGAGCCTCGTGCGCTGGGCGCGCCGTGACGCCTTCGGCGGGGCGCTGATGGCCGTGACCGACGAACTCGCGGCACCCGACGACGGCACCATCCGCTTCCGCCTCAAGCGGCCCTTCCCGCTCTTGCCCTACGCCCTGGCCCGTAACGGCGCCCCCTACCCCGCGATCATGCCCGAGCGGCTGGCGCGGACCGACGCCTTCACCCAGCTCACCGAGATCGTCGGGAGCGGCCCGTTCCGCTTCAAAGCGGACGAGCGCGTCGTCGGCGCGCGCGCCGTGTACACCCGGTTCGAGGGCTATCGCCCGCGCGAGACCGGGACGCCGAGCGGCACCGCTGGGCCGAAGATCGTGCATTTCGATCGGGTCGAGTGGCTCGTCCAGCCGGACGCGGCCACCGCCGTCAACGCCCTCGTCGCGGGCGAGGTCGACATGTTCTACAATCCACCCACCGACCTGTTGCCGGTCCTGCGCCGCAGCCGCGACCTGCAGGTCTTCCAGGGCGATCCCCTCGGCAACGTCGCCCTGATGCGGGTGAATCACCTGCACCCGCCCTTCGACAATCCGGGCGTGCGCCGCGCCGTCCTCTCGGCCGTGCGCCAGGAGGACTTCATGCTGGCGATGATGGGCGAGGACCGCGCCCTGTGGCGCGACGGGGTCGGCGTCTTCCCGCCCGGCACGCCGATGGCGAGCGAGGCCGGCCTCGACGTCCTGGCGAGCCCACGGCCGGTCGAGGAGGCCAAGCGCGCGCTGGAGGCGGCGGGCTATCGGGGCGCGCGCGCGGTGGTGCTGATCTCGACCGACAGCCCCAAGCTCCAGGCGCTCGGCGAGGTGGCGGCCGACCTGATGCGTCGCATCGGCATGAACGTCGACCCGCAGGTCACCGACTGGGGCACTGTGGTGCAGCGCCGCGCTAAGAAGGAGCCGGTCGCGCAGGGCGGGTGGAGCGCGTTCTTCACGACCTTCTCCGGCCAGGACCTCCTCGACCCCGCGGGCTACCTGGCACTGCGCGGCACCGGCGAGCGCGCGTGGTTCGGCTGGCCGACCGACGCGCGGGTGGAGGATCTGCGCGCCCAGTGGCTGGCGAGCGGCGATCCCGCGCAGCAGCGGGCGATCTGCAGGGATATTCAGGCACGGGCGATGGCCGAGGTGCCGTTCATGCCGCTGGGGCAAGCCTTCTACGCCACGGCGGCCAAGCGCGACCTCACCGGCATCCTGAAGGGCTTCAGCACCTTCTGGAACGTGCGGCGGGCTTGAGGAGATCGGGATCATGGCGGATGACCTCGCCTACATGCCCGCGGCGGAACTCGCGACCCTGATCCGAACGCGGCGGCTGTCACCGGTGGAGCTCATGACGGCGACGCTCGCGCGTATCGTCAGGGCCCAACCGGTGCTGAACGCCTTCATCACCGTCGCGGAGGAGCAGGCGCTCGCCGGCGCCCGGGCAGCGGAGGCCGCGGTGATGCGCGGAGAGCCGCTGGAGCCGCTGCACGGTCTGCCGGTCTCGATCAAGGATCTCGTTCCGACCGCCGGGATCCGCACCACCTGGGGCTCGCGCGTCTTCGCCGAGCACGTGCCGGAGGCCGACGCGGAGGTCGTGACCCGCCTAAAGGCTTCCGGCGCGATCGTCGTGGGTAAGACCACCACGCCGGAATTCGGGCAGCAATGCCTGACCCAAGCGCCCCTGTTCGGACGCACGCGCAACGCCTGGGACGCGGGCCGCACGTCGGGCGGCTCCAGCGGCGGGGCGGCCGTGGCCGCGGCTGCGGGACTGACAGCGCTCGCAGTCGCCACCGACGGCGGCGGCTCGACCCGGATCCCCGCCGCCTGCAACGGCGTCGTCGGCTTCAAGCAGGGGCTCGGCGTCGTGCCGCAGGAATACGCCCAGGACGGGTTCGGCAACATCTCCTACGTGACGCCGATGACCCGCACCGTCCGCGACACGGCGCTGATGCTCGACGCAATGGCCGGACCCGACCCTCGGGACCCGCTCAGCGCGGGCCGGCCCCAGCCGGGCTTCGTTGCGGCCCTGGACACGCTCCGTCCGGGCACGAAGCCCCTCGCCGGGCTGCGCGTCGGCTGGCGGCCGCTGCTCGGCAATGCTCACGTGGCGGCCGACGTGCTGGCTGCCTGCGAGCGGGCGGTCGCCGCCCTGGCGGATCTCGGCGCCGAGACGCGCGTCCACGAGGCGCCGTTCGAGAACCCGGAGGCCCTCTGGTTCGTCAGCAACGGCGCCTATCGCAGGGCGCAGTTCGGCCACCACCTCGCGCACCACCGGGAGATCCTGTGCCCGACCTTCGTGCGCCAGATGGACCGGGTGTGCGACGTCTCGGCGGCCGAGCTCTACGCGGCGATCTTCGCGCGCACCGGCCTCTTCCGGCAGGTGCAATCGTGGTTCAACGACATCGACGTCCTGGCGATGCCGACCCTGTCGCGCACGGCCCTGCCGATCGACCAGGACTTCTTCGGGCCGATCACGATCGACGGGAGAGCCGTGCCGAACCTGCGCGCGGCTTGGTACCCGTACACGATGCCGTTCAACCTCACCGGCAACCCGGCGGTAAGCCTGCCCTGCGGGTTCGACGAAGCGGGACTGCCGGTCGCGATCCAGCTCGTCGGACCCGTCGGCGAAGATGCCCGCCTGCTGCAGGTCGCGGCCGCCTTTGAGCGGGCGATGCCCTGGGCGGACCGGCATCCGTCGCTGCCGGAATTCGACTGACCCGAGGAGCAGAGATGGCCCCCTACGATCCGAGCCGCCGGACCTCGGGCTTCGACGCCGCCGCGGAGGCGTTCCGCTCGGGCGCCGATTCCCCGCGAGCCTATCTGGAGCGCTGCCTCGCGGTGATCGCCGAGCGCGAGCCCGTGGTGCGGGCCTTCGTGGTCGTGAACGAGGCCGGGGCGCGGGAAGCCGCGGACGCCAGCGGCGCGCGCTGGCGGGCGGGGCGGCCGCTCTCGCCGATCGACGGCATGCCGGTGGGGATCAAGGACCTCCTCGAGACGCGCGACATGCCGACCCAGATGGGCTGCGCGGCCTACGCGGGCAACTTTCCTCGACGCGACAACGCCGCGGTCTGGGCGCTGCGCGCGGCCGGGGCGGTGGTCCTCGGCAAGACCACCACGGCCGAACTCGGCGGCACGCACCCGCCGGCGACGACGAACCCGTTCGATCCGGCGCGCACGCCGGGGGGGTCGTCCTCGGGCTCAGCCGCCGCGGTCGCGGCCGGGATGGTGCCGGCCGCGATCGGCAGTCAGGTCGGCGGCTCGATCATCCGGCCGGCGAGTTACTGCGGCAACTGGGCCCTGAAGCCGTCCCAGGGCGCGATCAACCGCGGCGAGCGACAGGCGACCAGCATGAGCACGCACGGCGTGCACGCGACCTGCGCGAACGACATGTGGCGCGTGTCGATCGAGATCGCCCGCCGGGCCGGCGGAGATCCGGGCCGCGCCCCGCTCGCCGGCCCCGCGGACCCGCCTGCCTCGCATCGGCCGCTCACCGTGTCGGTGATGGAGACGGAAGGGTGGGAGGCGCTCGACGATGCGTCGCGGGCGGCCTTCGAGGCGGTGGTGGCGCAGATCGCCGCTGCCGGCGTCACGGTGCTGCGCCGCCGGGACGACCCCGCGATCGAGCGCCTCGAGCGCGCCCTCGTCGGCGTGCGCGAGATGGCCAACACGATCACCGCCTGGGAGAACCACTGGGCGATCCGCAACCTCGTGGCTCAGCACCCGGACGGCGTCAGCGCGCGGGCCAAGGCCACGGTCGCGACCGCGGAGCGCCTAGGGATCGAGGGCTACCAGGATCTGCTGCGGCGGCGGGAGGCGGTGCGCACCGTGTACGCGACGCTCGCCCCCACGCTCGACGCGCTGATCGCGCCGGCCTCGCCCGGACCGGCGCCGCCCTGGTCAGGCGATCGTCCCGGCGCGCCGCTCGCGCCGCGCCCGACGGGGGATTCCGTGTTCAACACGCCGAGCTCGCTCCTCGGCGCGCCCGTTGTGACGGTCCCCCTCACGGCCGTGGGCGGCCTGCCGATGGGCATTCAGGTCGTGGGGCAGCCCGGCACGGACGCGCGGATGACGGCGATCGCGCGCTGGATGGGCGAGGCGCTGCGGCCGGTCGTCGTCTGACCGAGGATGCGCCGCCCGTCGGTCATGCGATCCTTCGTCTTACGATAGACGACATCTTCTTGGGGTTAGGCAGCGGGTTTAGGACGACAGCTCACGCCGGGCCCTCGGACCTCAGCCGCGCAAAGGCAGACTCAACGGGGTGAGCACGTCGACAGTCCGACCGCGGTAGTCGCGGCTCGGGCACAGGGCCATCATCCTCGCCTGGGCTTCGGTAAGGCGCTCGGCCGCGGCACGGTGATCGAGATCTGTCACGTGCCCGCTTGCCACCACCTGACGGCCCGCCACGAACACATCCCGGACGGCTCGGTCGGCCGCATGGAAGACGAGCGAGCGCAGCGGATCGCGGGCCGGCATCATGTCGGGCTGCTTCAGATCCACCAGCACGATATCGGCACGCGCACCGACAGCCAGTCGGCCGAGATCGTCGCGCAGCAGCGCGCTCGCGCCGCCCACAGTGGCGGCGTGGAACAGCATGCCGGTCGAGACATCGGTGATGTCGCGGGCGGCGATCCGGCTGAAGGTGCCGGCCTTGCGGATCTCCTCCAGCATGTTGTGCGGGCTCGTGTCGGTGCCGAGTGCCATCGTGATACCGGCGCGCATGTAGGCGCCGAAGCTCTCGAGGATCTGGCCATAGCGGGCGAACGGCGTCGGGCAGTGCGCGACCGCGCAGCCGCTCTCGGCCAAGAGGCGCAGGTCATCGCGGGTCCAGCCTCGGATCCAGGAATGGGTGTCCAGGAAGATCGCGTGGCCGAGGATGGTCCCTGGCCCGAGGATCCCGAGATCGGTCGCGTGGCGGATCGAGGTGACCCCGTGTCGGCGCGTCATCTCCTGCAGTTCGAGCACGCCCTGGGAGAGGTGCAGGGTAAAAGGGATGCCACGCTCGAGCGCGGCGGCCCGGCTGTCGCGCAGGAGATCGTCGGTACAGTTCTCGATCTGCATCGGCGACACCACGCCGGAGAGCCGGCCTGACGGGTGCGCGGGCAGGCTGTCGATGAGGGCGAGGGCCGTGTCGAGGCCGCGCCGGCCGCCCGCCTCGTCCCAGGCGAAGCCGAGGCTGTGGCCGTTCTCCAGGCGCCAGCGGGCCGAAGCGAAGCCGGGGGCGAGGAAGCCACGAATGCCGCTTCTCGCGATGGTCTCGGTCCAGCCTTCGTAGGGCGCGGTGATGTCGCAGATGCTGGTGACACCGCTCTTCAGCAGTTCGCACAGGGCGACCTCGGTGGCGGCGCAGCGCAGGCCAGGGTCGGTGGTATCGAAGGCTTGGGAGCGCTCGTACAGCCCGGTCATATACATGCTCGGGACGCCGTGCTCCTCGCGGATGCCGCGGTAGGCTGGTTCGTGTCCGAGATGGGAGTGAACGTCGACGAGCCCGGGCATCACCATCAGGTCGCGCCC